>Ga0315336_1005669_pt1 | contig 13416 bp, 6 predicted proteins | sample ASW5metaG_FD_204512 | JGI IMG/M metagenome (GOLD analysis project Ga0315336, IMG submission 204512) | Ammonia-oxidizing marine archaeal communities from Monterey Bay, California, United States - ASW #5 | ecosystem: Environmental > Aquatic > Marine > Intertidal zone | place: USA: California...
CTTCGGGCCCGGGTCGGACTCCGGGCCGACTCTGCACCAGCTCCCCCCGAACATTCCCATCAAGAATGATTCGATTCCTGGCCGCGTCGTAGATGATCTCCCTCGCCAGGATCGGCCCCTGAAACTGTTCGTGTATGAGTTCGATCTCTTGCTGCCCCGTGCCGAAGAAGCGTAGCTCCCGAGAAGCAGCATCCCAGGTGCATTCCTCGGCGCGCCCAACGAAACTTTTCGTGCGAATCTCTATACGCTGCTCGGGAGATCGCGTGGCGTGGAGAGATTTGATGTGCGCGAGCCCCCCCAGAGGCCCTTCAGGCTCCCCATCGCCCTTCTCTACTTTCGCGAAAAACTCGACCTCGGCTTTCCCCGTGGTTACTTCCAGGTGGGGACCTTCAGAATCCGCCCCCTTGTCCACACTTCGAAGAGTCACGCTGTCGGTCAAGTACGCCGTCCACGTCTTGCTGTGGAAAACGATCCGGTCTGCGACGAGCTCCCCTCCCTCCAGCTCCACGCGCGCAAAGGACCGGTTCGGGCCCGCTCCCGGGGACTCGCCATTCGCTCCTGATGACCCCTGCAGCCACGCAATCTCTCGCTCCTGGTTCCAGTGGAGCTCGGGCCCGATGAAACGGAACACGCGAGACGTGCGGGTCGATACACGAACGGGGTGATCCGGAGTGCCTTTGGCAACCAGATCACGAAGCTCCTCTTTGCCATGATGGAACCACGCCGAGAGAAGGTGAGCCTCTACGTCGAAAGGGAAGCGGGCGTGTTCGACCTTTCCACGGACCTCGCCCTCGAACGTCGCGGCCCTTTTTTCTTGGTAGATGTGGATCTTTCGAGCCCGGAGGTAGCTCTCGCCGTACGTAAATTGGGGCTTCAGCGCCTCGGTTCCCTCCAACGTCGCCCTGTTCTCCGCTTCCACGTAGGTAAGAGTTTTCCCTGTCGCGAGGAAATTTTCTGGGCCGGTATCCTTCCCACGCTCTGGCGATCCTCCCTTGATAACTACGCCGTCTGGACGCTCCGAGCTTGCTACGAACCTCGAGAAGGTCTTCTCCCGCGTTCTCGAGCCACTCTGGCCTTGAGGACTGTAGAGGAAGAGTTCCAGCTGATCCGCCAACAGTTCCCAGACCTGAGGAGCCCGTTGTTCCGAATTCTTCTCTTCCGCTGGTGACCGATCCGGTGACCGGGGCGCACTTTCGCGGGGATTCCTCCAGAATCCGTCCAGCGGGGGTGGGGCAGGCATGGTGTCGGTTTCGTTGATCGACTCCGGCCCGTCCTCGTCCTTCCGGGGGTGATATGTCATCGTCCCCTCTACCGACTCGAAAAGGATGCGATCCTCGGTCACGTAAAAGACCCCGCGGTCGGCTTCCAGCTGGATGTCATCCCCTGAGAGAGTGGGCTGTCCATGAAGCACGGCGACGCTCTCTACAGAAGTCCCGTCGTGCGCGGGCTCTGCGCTCCACTCCAGGCGGTCGGCGTCAAGCTTGTACAGCGCCCCGTCGCTCTGTCTCTTGACAAACGCCCTCACCCGGCCGTCCTTCCAGGTGGCCACCGCGTGCCGGGGCAAGTTCTGTCCCTCAGAATGCACCAGCTCCACCTCTAGACGCTGGCACTCGAACCGATTGCCCTCCGCCGCCGGCAACGCGTCGAGCTTCGTCATACCGTCAACAGGATACATGACGACATCGTCCTGGAAGACGATGGTGGTCCTGGCGGGCGCTGACGAATCAGCCGAGCTGGCATCTCGATCCCGCCCCTCAAAAAGTATCTCCAGCGGCCCTGCGCAGGTCACCGCGATTTCCTCCTCGCTTTCTGCAGACAGGGCGGCCGGCTCTAACGGCACCTCTTGTTCCTTTCCCGTCTGCAGCGGATAGGAATGCGCAGTATCAATAAGCGTGCTGACTGGGGGAGTCAAAGTGAAGCTCTTGGCGCCTTGTTCCTCCAGGATCCCTTCCAGACCGTTGGGGCTTCTTACGCCCACGGAACGATTCTGAATGCTGACGGGTTTGGTCGAGCTCAAAGAAAAGGTGCCTTGGCCCTGTTCACGGAAAACGAGCTCCTCGAAAATGAAGCGAGTCCCGTCGTCAGTCGTTCCAGTGCCGTCGGTTAGAAGAACTTCCAGGGGACCCTTGCCTGGCGGGCCTTCTCTCCGCTGATAGACAGCGTGCTTGAACTTGAGAAGCAGCTTCCACGGATGCGACGTGCCGGGTGGCCCGACACCGTCTATGAGATGCTTAACCTCGACGGGAGTGCGCTTGTCGAACTGGTCCGGCAGTTGTTGAGCGGCGTGGGGCACTTTGATCACACCATCGCGGAGGACAAGATGGTTGATGTCGTCGAGGGTCGCGTCGGCGGGGAACTGTTCCTGGCTGAACTCCGCCTGCACGACAAACTTCAGTTCTGCCCGCTCGACATCGTAGAATGGGAACTCGAAAATGTTCTTCTGGCGTTCTTTCGAGCCCGCGGGGCCGCCGGGCTCCAGGTCCAGAACTTCGAGCGCGCGCTGTTCGGACGCCGAAAACCATCGTTTCACCTCACCGGTCGCGAGCAGGAATACCACCAGCATCGACAGGAAGACGGTCAGAAAAAACCCGATGGACTTCATACTAAGGCTCTGTACAGGTTCAACGAGCTGTTAAGGGCCTCCCCTGGCCATGCAGTCACTGGTGCGGACAGTCTCTCTCGAACTTGCCCACGGTCTGGCCTTCTCTCACTTTTCGGCCCTATTGTAGGACCACGTACGGAGTTGCCAAACTTTTTTCCGGAACTTGGCAGACCGCAGCCCACCGAGGCAGACGCTCTCTTAATCTCCTGTTGAGATTAGACTTAGGGCCCGCACCACGATTCAAGCCTTCTTGAGGAGAGACTCGATCACGGTCGGATCCGCGAGCGTCGTGGTGTCCCCGAGGTCCGAGGTCTCGCCGGCTGCGATCTTTCGTAGGATACGGCGCATGATCTTTCCGCTGCGAGTCTTTGGGAGACCCGCCGAGAATTGAATCCCATCGGGAGTCGCGTGGGCTCCGATTTGCTTGCGCACTTGCTGCACCAGTGTCTGACGCAGCTCGTCGGAGGTCGTTGTTCCGGCAGTCAGCGTAACGAAGGCGTAGATGCCCTGGCCCTTCACATCGTGCGGCATGCCCACGACCGCGGCCTCGGCCACGGCTTCGTGCGCTACCAGAGCGCTCTCGACTTCCGCGGTTCCGATGCGATGGCCCGACACATTGATCACGTCATCCACCCGCCCCGTGATCCAGTAGTAGCCGTCCTCGTCGCGACGGCAACCATCTCCCGTGAAGTACATTCCGGGGTACTGAACAAAGTAGGTGTCGCGGAAGCGTTTGTGGTCGCCGTAAACCGTGCGCATCATGCCGGGCCAGGGAGACTTGATGCAGAGGTTCCCGCTTGCCGGCTCCCCTTCCGGGAAGGGCTTTCCTTGTTCGTCAACGATCACCGGCTGAATCCCGAAGAAGGGAAGGGTCGCGGAGCCGGGTTTCAGGTCGAAGGCTCCGGGCAAGGGTGTGATGAGAATCCCACCCGTCTCCGTTTGCCACCACGTGTCCACAACCGGGCAACGCTCCTTGCCGACGTTTCTGTAGTACCAGAGCCAGGCCTCCGGGTTGATGGGCTCGCCCACCGTACCGAGAAGACGCAGACTCTCCATGGCGTGCTTGTCGGTGTAGGTGGTCCCTTCTCGCATCAGCGCTCGTATTGCGGTGGGGGCGGTGTAAAGGATATTGACCCTGTGCTTTTCAACCACCTGCCAGAAACGATCGAAGTCGGGATAGTTGGGGATCCCCTCGAACATCACCGTGATGGCCCCGTTCGCCAGAGGACCATAGACGATGTAGCTGTGTCCTGTGATCCAGCCGATGTCCGCGGTGCACCAGTAAACCTCTCCTGGGTGGTAGTCGAACACGAGTTCGTGAGTCAGGGACGCGTACAAGAGATAGCCACCCGTCGTGTGAAGAACCCCTTTGGGCTTTCCCGTACTCCCGGAGGTGTACAGAATGAACAGCGGATCCTCTGCGTCCTGCGCACTGGCCTCGCACGTGTCCGCCGTGCCCTTCACCGCCTCGTCCCACCAGACGTCCCGGCCGCCTTGCATGGGGACCTCCGCCTGCGTTCGCCGGACGACGATGACGCGCGTGACGCAGTCGACGTCCTGCAAGGCGTCATCGGTGATTGCCTTCAGAGGGATCATCTTCTTGCCCCGAACTCCCTCGTTGGCCGTAATCACCACGGAGCAGGTACTGTCGAGAATTCGGCTGCGCAAGGACTCCGCACTGAAGCCACCGAAGACGACGCTGTGCACGGCTCCGATCCTGGCACACGCAAGGAGGGATATCGCAAGTTCCACGACCATGGGCAAGTAGATACAAACCCGGTCCCCTTTCTTGACCCCCAGGCCCTTCAAGGCGTTGGCAAAACGGCAAACCTCGCGGTGAAGCTCCGCGTAGGTCCAGGAACGCGACTCGTCAGGCTCGTTTCCCTCCCAGATAATCGCGACCTGGTCGCCACGACCCGCCTGGATGTGCCGGTCCAGACAGTTCACAGAAACGTTCAGTTTGCCGCCGTTGAACCAGGTGATTCGTGGCTCCGTGAAGCTACCGTCGCTGACCGTCTCCCAGGGTTCGATCCAGTCGAGACGCTTTGCCTGTTCGGACCAGAACTTCTCGGGTTCCTTGACGGATTGCGCGTGCATCTCGCGATAGCGCTCGAGGCTCTTGATACGAGCGCCCTTCTGAAATGCCTCTGGCGGAGAGAATCTCAGGTTGTCCTGGTCTTGCGACATGGACCGTAAACTATACACGAAAAAGGGGCCCGGGGGTCAAGCGGGATACATACTGAATAGGGAATAGTGAATTAATGGAGCATTGTGCATTCTCTATTCACCATTCATATTCCTAGCAACCCTGCCCCGTCTTCGCCCTGGGGCTGCGACAACCCCACCAAGAACTGCCGGTCCTCCTCGAAGGCCGCAGGCGTCATCTGGACGGGATCGACCATCCACGTCGAGGCGGCCTCGAGCATCGGGCGCATACTGTCCCAGTCCACCCTGCCCGTACCGAGGGGTGCGGGTTCCAGGTCCGGAGACAGGTCCCGAAGAGTAACCCCGGGCATTCTCTCCTGGAAAGCGTCCCACCAGGATTCGGGCGCTTCAACGCCGGCCGCCTCGCCCTCCCTCGAGGCAAGGAGGGTATCGGGCCAGACAACCAGGGGGGCTCCCGCGAATTCCTCGATGCAGGCGCTCGTCTCCGCGTAGCTGGGCATCTCCGGAAGGGAGCCACCGGGCGTGAGTGCTACACGAACTTCGTACCGATCCGCCAGATCCAGAAGCCTCGCCAGCACACTCTTGAAGGAGTCCAGGTGCCGTTCCGCGTTGACCTTTCGCTGCGCTTCGAGCCGCTCGAGCCTTTCAGCCCGGTGGGGGTCGCGGCACGCAGCGAGCCACTTCGCACGCGAGACTCCCTCAACCGCAAAAGGCTGAATCCTTACAAAGGGAATATCGTTTCGGTCGGCGAAACGGACAGTCTCGTTACCGTACTTCAAAGCGTCCCGCTTCACCTCAGTGTGCAACGAACCGAGGGCAAAAGGGCACGGCACCCCGGGACGAAGGGCACCCGGATAGGGTAAGAAAAGCTCCACCGAAACCACCCTGTCTCTGGAAACGAACTCCCGGATTCTCTCCCAGTGGAGGGAATCGAAGGGATGCGCCAGCCCCAATCTGCCGAACCCCAGGTCGAGAGCTTCCCGCACCGCGGTCGTGACGTCCGTCGAAGGGGAGCTCCGGATGGTGGCTGCGAACTCGTGCCTATTGCTCACCTCCCTGTCTCCCATTCAGGAACGTAGCCTAGCTCTTGATCTTCTCGAGAATCTTGGTGGCCCGGGCAACGAACTCCGGATTCTTCTCCGTCTGTACGAAGAGTTTCAGGAAGCGCCGGGACTTGGCCGGCGCTTTACTCATGAAATAGATGTAGCCGAGGTTGAAGAAGATTTCCGGTGCGACCTCCTTCTTGCCGCGAGTGGCGACATGGTGTTCGAGCACGCAGGCCGCCTTCTTGAGCTCTCGCCCGCGCAGAAGCTGGTCACTCAAACGCTTTTCGATTTCCCCTTCGAAGGCAACGTCTCTATCCGCTTTCACGTGCCGATCGTATTCCTTGTATGCAGCCTGCGCGTTACTTTCGGCAAGGAGAGTCTCGAGCACAGACGCATCGCCAGGGGTCCGGGTCTCGACGTCATGGCCAAGTGTACCCCGATGTTCATCTGCGCCTTCCGGTAAAGGGGGCATTTTGAGAGCGTCCTCGTCGACCACCAGGGCATACTCTCGATCCGTTTCCACTTCCGTCGTTTTGACAGTCGTCGTGAGGCGATCGTTGACATCGGCCGCTTGGATCTTGGTGCTCGAGAAACGCTGCGTGCGCTTGGCAGCGGCGTTCGCCGGCGGCTCCGTACTCAGGCCGAGCTCCGCAAAGGCGCTCTCCGCCCGCCCCGATCGCCTCGAGCCCGCATACGCCCAACCGAGAACTCCCAGGAGGGCAGCGCCGAGAAAAATCAGGATCCACGTAGCGTTGCCTCGTATGAAGCTGACGGCCCGATCCGCGAGTGAGGCGCTTTCGCTCGCAGGTTCCAGCTGCATCTTTGCGTCCCGGGGCGAGGCGTCCGGTTTGCCAGGACTGTTGGTTTTTCCAGGACTGCGGGTTTTTGCAGGACTGGTTCTTGGGCTGTTGCCTCGTGCCTTCGGCCGCCCCGCTTCTGGCTTGGAACCGGTCTGGCCCAGTACCGCTGTCAAGTGCAGGCCAGGCGCGCGAACAGCAGCCTCGAGTCTCGCGCTCGAAGGACAGAAGCCCCAGGAGAGGAAAACTGCCGCTACTGCTATGAAGAAGGGAGTCGTGGGGAAAGGTATTCGCATGGGAAGGTTGCCAGGTGGCCCCTACTGCCGTTACTTCGATCTTACCATTGTGGCGCAGGCAATCTAGCCTACTTTTTAGGCCTTTCCCACTCCAGGGGATTGCGGTAACGACGGAAAGTGGTAACCCGAAGCGTCAGCGAGGCTCGCGTCACGTGAGCGACGGAATGCCTTTCCTCGCTGACGCTTCGGGTTACTATTCAGAAGGCGCATCGCGCCGCAGTTCGTGTACGGGAGATTGACAGGCCCATCAGAAACCATAGAATTTGGGGTACTATGGCCGAAAACACAGAGGAAGTAGCAAGTCCAAAAGTCGACCCAACTTCTGAACCAGAGTCACAAAAGCTGGCAGCGCTGGAACTCAGGCGAGGAACAAAACTCGAGCTCGGCTACCGCCGGGGCACCGTGCAATCCGTGCGAGGAGGCTGGAGCAAACCTTACGACGTGCGCGTTCACTGGGATCACGAAAAGTATCCGCAGTGGATCACCTTCAGGACCCTGGAGCTGCACCATGCGCAAGGAAAGTTGAAGGTTCTGGGTCGCTGATCATGCGGTGAAAACAGAACCCCTTGGCAACACCGGCATCCGCATCACCCGCCTGGGCTTCGGCTGCTGGCAGCTAGGGGGCAAGGGGTGGGGCCTCAAAGCCGGAGACGATCCGCTAGCCGCGGTCGGGCGGGCGCTGGAGCTCGGCATCAACCTGTTCGACACAGCACCCGTCTACGGTTTCGGACGTTCTGAAGAACACCTGGGAAAAGCCTTGTCCGGCGCAAAGGACGTAGTCATCGCCTCGAAGGGCGGACTCGTGTGGGATTCCTTGAAGCGGGTTGCGCACGACAATCGACCCGCGAGCCTGCGGGTACAGCTCGAAGGAACGCTGAAACGCCTCCGCCGCGAGCGGCTGGACATTTTCCTGCTTCACTGGCCGGACCCGGCTGTACCGCTCGCCGAAAGCGCTGGAGCCCTCGAGGTCCTGCGGGACGAAGGTAAGATCCGCGCCTGGGGCGTCTCGAACTTTGGCGCCGCGGATGTTCTCTCGATAACTTCCAGCCGTCTGCTCCTCGAGTATCCAGTCAACTGCATCGACAGGTACGATGAGGAGTACCAGTGCTCCGCAAAAGCAGCGGTCCAGCTGCTACCTCTTGCGGAGAGTCGAAGGTGGGGAGTTCTGGCCTTCGATTCTCTCGCGAGAGGGCTGCTCGGAGGACGCCCGAAAGCGGGCGTCTCGTTCGGCAAGAGGGACCTGAGAAGTCGGGACAGCCGCTATGCGACCGACGCCTTCAGGGGTAATCTCTTACGGGCGGGCAAGGTAGCCGCAGTCGCCCGTTCGCTCGGAGTGCCTGTGCCGGCTCTGGCGATACGGGCAGTGCTCGAACGCCCAGGAGTGACCGCCTGCATTGTCGGAATGAAGGGACCGGGTCAGGTCGACGAGAACGCGCTCAGTCTTTCGGTCGAACTCCCCGGCGAAGCACGTACCGCCCTGCAACAGCTTTGACAGTCCGGTGAAAACCCGGCAGGCTAGCAGTCCGTTGAAAAAGTGCTTCGTAGCGACAACCGAGACATTTTCGTTCAGATCAAGGAGCAAAACGGAGGCGATATCGCCCCCTGTGTCAGGGTACGTACCGTCGAGTATTTGCGACGCAGAGCTGGGCGACAGCGATGGGCAAAAGGGGGCCGGTTGTCGTAGAACGTGACTTTTTCAACGGGCTGCTAGGGGGGACACTCGAAGTCGCACTCGAGGGCGTCAAGCGTCGGATCGATTCCACACGTATAAGGACCCGGAGGCGGTGGGGGGCTGGCAGATTGGAAGAGGAAGAGTAAAAGGGCGATGGCGTCGGTAATATCGAGGTCACCACTGTCGTCGACGTCACCCGCGTCCTCGCAGAAAATCTCAGCGGTTCCCTGAAAGAGCTGGGCGAGTATCGCGATGGCGTCCGAAATATCCACGCCAGCATCAGCGTTCGCATCCCCGCGCTTGAAGCTCGGCAGTCCTTCGAACGCGAGGGTCGCCGCGGAGAGCCTCGCGAGGAACTTGCTATCCGGCGCTGGAACAAAATCAAGAACTCCGAACTGATCTCCATTTCTGACGAAAACTTCGGTCTCGCGATCCAGGTCCACGTCCGCGGCAAGCAACACGTCTTTGTCGCCAAGAGTCCACTCTCCGACTACCGAATTCACGTAAATGGGCCGAAAGCCGTCAGCCTCATAGCGTACGACCGCGAGGCTGTTCTGATCCTGGACGAGAACCAGGTCCACGTCCGGGTCCCCCTCGAGCGCCAGAAAGCGGCCCGGAATCGCCACCTGGCCCGAGAGCAGTGGCCACTCCGCGACGAAAAACTCATGGTTGACCGCAGCGCTCACCATAGAGGCGGCAACCGCGTCCCAGCGGAGTGTCACCCAGGTTGGCCCGTTGAAGAAGACGAGCTCGTGACCATCACCGGGAATGAACTGGCCGCTAAAGAGACGATCCGTTCGGTTGTCCAATGCCATCGGTACGTCACAGTCGACGCCACAGTTGATGCGCCCTTCGGTGAGCCAGACGAGAGTCGCCCCAGGCGCCACCCCAGGCGCTGCCACACGGGCGAGCCCCAGGCGCTGCGCATTCTTCAAGACCAGCTCCTGGACGCCGTCTCCATCCACGTCCATTGGGTGGACCCAGTCTTCCGAGGAGAGAGACCACCCGTCCGGGACCATACCGTCCGGAGGGAATATTCCGTTGCTGTCGAGAGCCCGTACGGTCGGCGGCGTTGTCGCTGACCCGATCACCTCGGTGAGGGAAGTGGCACTCGAAATGAAGACACTCTGCGTACCGTCGACAAAAGTGCGGCCAGCGCGGAGGATAGGCACCTCCCCTCGGGTCAAGTCTCGAATAGATTCGGCTCTCCACGAGACGATGAGATTGAACGTCTCCTGCTCATTCAGGATGTCGAGAATCGCCAGATCCGTTCCATCGGTTACTACAAGAGTCTCAACGACAGGGTCCGTCAATCTGACGGAGAGAAACCGGTCCGAGGGGCCAAGCTCCCAACCTTCATCAGAGTCCGGCATGCCGTCCCCTATGAGCTCATCCTCGAACAACTTCAGGCGGGGAGCGTAGTAGTCGATGACGGCTACCTCGTGGCCGCGGTGAGCAAAAACCATGTCGCGGCCCTTATTGAGAAAGTCGCCGACGATCAAGTGGTTTCCGGCTGCGATGTTCCATTGCGCGATGGACCCACGCTGGGTCACCCCCGCCTCGATGAAAAGCTCACCACTTCCGTTCGAGTTGGCCCAGGCGACCTCGTCACCGCGGGTGAGGAATAGGTCGGCAAACCCATCGCCGTTAAAATCTCCGGGAACACGTACGACGTCTCCGCCCCGTCCGCAGCTCATGCCGCAACGTCTGTACGCGTTCATACCGATTCCGTCGAAGCCGTCGCGCTCGAGACGCGCCCAGTCATCGTGATCGGTGAAAACCTCCGCGTCGATACTGCCGCTTTGGTTCACGTCGCTGCTGACGAGATCGACGGAAACTACACCGTCTCCGTTCCAGTCGAGGTTCCTCGGGAGCATAGGGTCAGAAAGGTGGTCCACGTCAAGACAGGTAAGCAGATGGCTGTCCTCCGCTACGCCGATACCGACGGCCTCCCTGAGGGCCGACTCAGCGAGCGCCGTCGCAAGCAGCCCGTGCGAAAGGCCCAGCACTGGAGCCCCGTCCACCATATCCAGGCCACAATTCCAGAAACGGTAGTTCATCGAACTGGGATAGTTCGGTTTCCAGTTGGTGTTATTCCAGACGAAGGCCTGATCGGCTCCGCCGTGTCCAAGCCCCATCATGTGACCGAGTTCGTGCAAAAGTGCCACTGAGTACTGATAGCGCAACTCCTGGGGTTCGAGGTCCGCAACATGCTTGCGATAAATGACCGCCACCTGGGCACCGGCATACCTCAACCCATCGCGCCGTGCGAGCTCATCCCCGAAGTCGTCGGTAAAAGGACGGGTAGTGCCGGGCGTACCGATCTGGGATGGCTGGCTCTGCTCGGCCAAGACCACATAGTAAAAGATGTTTCTCCGGGAGGGCCGAAAGTACCGCCCGCCATAGTAAACGTCATACAATGAGATGGCCGTCGATTCCGGTCCCTCGCCGCGGACCGGCCGGGCCGGAAAGCGGTCTTGATAGGGGAGCACCTTCTCCTCATCCGGCTCTGCCTCCTCGAAGTCAGAGAAGCTCGCGCTCAGCTCGGGATCGATCACTTCGGGAGGCACCAACGATTCGATCCTCGGACCCAAATCGATATGGATCTCGATGCCAGTGCCGGACTCGCGAAAGGCTCGTATAACGTCGGCAGCAGCCTCGTAAGCGATCTTGGCATTGAACTGCGAGGCTTCCTCCTCCGACTCCATCCAGTCGATCTCGACAAAGATATCCTTACGGGTGGGACTAGCGCCGTACGCGGGGAGCGGCTCGAGAAAACCCCCTCTCGTGTAGCCATTCACCTCCCAGCCATCCAGGAGTCCGTCGTTGTCGGTATCCGGATTCCCCGGCTGCGTTCCGTACAGGAGGACTTCGTCCTGATCGGTCAAGCCGTCACGGTCTGTGTCCGACGGCGGTCCGGTGAATCCCTCGCGACAGCAAAGGAGAACGAGGATGAGAGGGGCCGAGGCAAAGCACCAACTGCCAAGGCGCGAAAAATGGACCACGGTATCGATCCTTTTTTCAGGCAAAATGTGAACCCAAAGAAGTCCCGTTCATTGTAACGGACCCGAATGATCATAACAATAGCGTTTCGCCCCGCAGTAAGTGCCGTAGAACACAGGTGATCCGACGCTTGAACCCTAGACTCGTGCTGGCCTCCTCCTCGCCGCAGCGACAGGAGCTCTTGAAACGGCTACGGGTGCCCTTCGAGATCTGCGTACCGCAAGGAATAGATGAGGGGGCGGTCACGGGCTCAGCGGAGCACGTCTCGCGGACGCTCGCCGCCCGCAAGGCAGAACAAGTGCTCGAGGAGCTTCTCCACCGAGGATCGGGAGATGGACCCGGGTGGATCGTGCTCGGAGCCGACACTGTGGCGGTGACGAAGGGCGAAGCTGGACAACGGATTCTGGGGAAGCCCCGAGACCTCGAGGACGCCCGGCAGATGCTTCTGCACCTTTCGGGACGTTCCCATCGCGTTGTGACCGGGGTGGCTGTGGCTTGCAAGGGAGAGCCCACTCACACGGAGATCTCCATCACCGAGGTGCGTTTCCGACCTCTCCCCGCGGAGGACATCCGACAATACCTTGCTAGCGGAGAGCACGTCGGGAAAGCGGCAGCCTACGGCATTCAAGGCACGGGCCGCTCGCTTGTAGCTGGCATGTGGGGATGCTACTACAACGTCGTCGGCCTTCCGCTCCGTCTAGCCGCGAATATGATCGGAGAGTATGTACCGCACAACTTCGATCGCTGTGACTGTGGAGCTCACGCACTGCAGAGGGAGAGCGGTGCTGTGGATTGCCGCGAAACGGGAGCGAGAAGTTAAGGTTCAGAAGAGAATAGTGAACAGTGAACGTGAATAGTGAATGAGAAGAGATTCACCTTCTTTGTTCCACTTCTCTGTTCTCTATTCACTATTCCCTCATGTAAGCGTCAATTCTTCGAAACGATCGAAAGCTCCCCTGGGGGGGCTGCTTCAACCGAGTCGGATTGCGTCCGGTAAACGAGGGGCGGCGAGGCGGCCGGGCGACTCGTGAGGTAAGTGTACGCACCCATGCCCTGTTCGTAAAACTTTAGAAAGCGCGCGGCCTCCTCGAGCGTGATGCGCTTCATGTGCAGAGCGCTCTCGACATCTTTTCGCATCTGCGCGATGAGTTCTCTGGAAGAGTACTGCACGTAGGAAAGCACCTGCTGCACCGTATCGCCCTTCACGACCGTTTCTACGTTGATGTTGCCATTCTCCGCGACGGAGACGTGAACCGAATTGGTATCCCCAAAGAGATTGTGCAGGTCTCCCAGGATCTCCTGATAAGCACCAACAAGAAAAGCCGCGAGGTAGTATTCGCCATCCGACGACGTGCTGGGATCGTGGAGCTCGATCGTCTTCTTGACGTCACGCAGGTCAATGAACTTGTCGACCTTGCCATCTGAGTCGCAGGTCATATCCGCGAGAATACCGCGGCAGCGAGGTTCCTCGAGCAGGCGATGGAGCGGCATGATCGGAAAAAGCTGCTGAACTGCCCAGCTGTCCGGCATGGACTGAAACACGGAGAAGTTGCAGAAATAGGTGTCCGCCAGCTGTGCCTCCAGCCCTTCCAGCTCCTCTGGCACGTAATCAAGGCTCCGAACGATACGGAGAATCTTCTGGGCCGCGTAATAATAGAGTCGTTCGGAAAGACCCCTCAGCTCCAGACTGAGATAGCCCAGGTTGAAGGAGTTGATAAGATCATCGTAGGCCTGGACGGCGTCGTGGTAACTTTCCAGCAGGTTCTTCTTCGAGACCTCTTTGCACAACGCGTGGAGATCGTGAATCGGCTGCGGATGCTTCTCCGGAATTTCC
>Ga0315336_1005670_pt1 | contig 13416 bp, 11 predicted proteins | sample ASW5metaG_FD_204512 | JGI IMG/M metagenome (GOLD analysis project Ga0315336, IMG submission 204512) | Ammonia-oxidizing marine archaeal communities from Monterey Bay, California, United States - ASW #5 | ecosystem: Environmental > Aquatic > Marine > Intertidal zone | place: USA: California...
TGACCCGTAAGAAAGCAGGCGAGACGCCCGCACCACAAAAGAACGGAGTTGTGGCCGGGTCTCCCTCCAGCTCGTGGCGTGCAACCGCTGTTCTTGCCGTCCCCGTCCCCGACCCCGACCCCGTAAACGTTCCCGTTCCCCTTCCCGGTTGGCTGCGAGCTTGGCTACGGCCTTGGTGGCGACCAACTTCTTCGCGCTAGACTTAACTTCTTCGGGCAGGGGCACGGGGTCGGAAAGAACAAAGAGGCCCGCCAAATTTGTCACTAACTTCCGCTCCGCGCTACTGGATGTATAGATAGGCGACCTCAGCAAACACCCGCCTGACAGAGACCACCCGCCAAACCCCCGGCCTCCCCAAGGAAGGAGCGTGACCCTTGTCTTCCATCCGATTTCTCGTTCTGTGTCCAGTGCTTTTCGTTCTCGCTATGCTTTCGGTTACCGCCACCGCTCACGGCAAGGCGCAGGCCGAAGAGAGCTCCGGCTTCCTTCCGACACAAGACCCCCGCTGGGTGATCGTGAAGTTCCGTAAGGAATTCGCGGTTGAATGGGACGGGAACTCGTTTCTCGATGCCTCCGGCCAGGGGGTCGAGCTGCCCAGGGGAGAAAACCCGCGCTACGAGGTCACCCGAGTCTTCGATCAAGAGCCCTCTATCTCCCGAAAAATGGAAGCGCGGCTCGGGAGCCTTCCGGACACTCGTTCGTCACTGGACAGTTACTTCACGATCACTAGCACGCGGGCGGAAGTCGCCTCCCAGGTGCTCGAGAGCCTGCGGGCCGATCCGAGGGTCGAGGAGGCTCATGTACCGATGCTCCCTCCTCCCTCGCCGACCGCCACGGGCACGCCGGACTTCAGCGCTCTGCAGACAAACCTGGGTGGATACACCGGCCCCTTTCCCTTCCCGACTCCGCTCCGCGTGCGTCCTCTCTGGGACATGCCCGGCGGCACCGGCGCTGGTGTCAGTTTCGTAGACATCGAATACAACTGGCGCCTCAACCACGAGGATCTCCCGTCCTCGATCTCTGTACTCGGCCCCACCCCCAGGATCCCCGCGGGCCTGAACGTGGCCGCGGAGACGAGTCACGGAACGGCATCCCTCGGCGTGGTCGCGGGGCAGCACAACGGTTACGGAATCGACGGAATCGCGCCGGACGCCACGGTGTCGGTGGCCGGATCGTACACGGATCTCGGGCAGCCCTACGAGGTCAACGTCGCCCGCGCCATCGACCGCGCTCGCGTGGCGCTCTCGTCGGGGGACGTCATGCTCCTCGAAGCGCAGATCGGTGGACCCAACTGGACGAACCCGAGTCTGCAGAATGGGCTCGTGCCCGTCGAGTGGCAGCAGGTCGTCTTCGACGCCATCAAGGCCGCCACCGATCTGGGAATCATCGTCATAGAGGCCGCGGGCAACGGCTCGGAGAATCTCGACGCCGCCGTCTACGGGGGCAAGTTCAATCGCACGCAACGCGATTCGGGAGCCGTCCTGGTGACGAGCGTCGAGGCGGGTCCCACCATCCCCGCGCCGGGCCCCCCGCCGCCGTTTTCCAATATCGGAAGCCGCGTGGACCTCTTCTGGTGGGATTATGCCGTGGTGACGAGCGGTTATGGCGATCTTCAGGACAACGCCAACGACGACCTGGACTACACGCAGTCCATATACGCCATGAGCTCAGCTGCCTCGGCCCAGGTTGCCGGGGGGGTGGTGTCGTTGCAAGGAGTCATGCGAGCCATGCTCGGGACGCCACTGGCGGCCGCCGACATGCGGAACATGCTGGTCCAGACCGGAGTCGTCGAAGCGAGCGAAGGAACTGGCATTGGTGTGCGTCCCAACTTCCTTGGCGTCGTGAACGACGTTCTCTGGAACCGCCTGGGGATCAACACGGGCCTGGCAGGCCCCATTCTCAACCCGTGCTTCGAGGTCACCTCTCCGCTCAACGGAGCGCCGTACAACTGGAACTATAACTTCCGGACCCTCGCTACCGTGACAGGCACAGGAACCATCCTGCCCACTCACCGCGATAGGATGGCGTTCCTCGAGGACATCCTTGCCGACGGTGAGCCGGCGTTCCTCAGCGGAACGTTTCAACTCCCGTTCGGCTTTGACGCACTCGCGCTCGACTGGTATTTCCTCACGATAGACTCCGAGAATCCGTGCGACGTCGTCACCCTGTCGATCTCTATCAAGGACCCGGACACCGGACTCTCTTATCCCATGACGGACCTCAATTACTGCGATCCGCTCACGGCAGAAAACCCCTACCACAGCTTCGACCTTATCTCCGGCTGGCGCACGACCTACTCCGCGGACCTCACGGGCCTTGCAGGGAAGGACCTCGAGCTCCGTCTCGAGCTGAATACAACCGGGGCGGTAAGGGCTATCGTTCTCCTGGACCATGTGCGGTTCGAGACCCTCGCGTCACCATCCCTGTCCGGGATCCAGCCCGCGAACGGATCGATCTGCGGTGGCGAAACGGTCGTCGTTCAAGGAGAGAACTTCAGCGGCGCAGACACGCAGGTTCTCATCGGCGGGAAGCCGCTCGTGAACCCACGCTGGGTCGACTCAGGGACGATCATCGGCGAAACACCCCCTGGAAGCGCTGCCGCGTCGGTGGCGGTCAGCGTCACGAACGGGCTGGGCACGGCCGAACTCGGCTCCGCGTACGAGTACGATGATGAGACGTGCGGGCCGTTTTTCCGCAGGGGGGACTGCAACTCCGACGGCGCGATGGACCTGAGCGATGCCATCTACTCCCTCGCGAACCAGTTTCAGGGGGGCCCGGCGTCCGCCTGCGACAAGTCCTGTGATGCCAACGATGATGGGACCATCGACCTCTCGGATCCCATTTTCGAGCTCGGCTACCTCTACAGCGGTGGCCCGCAGCCGCCGGCTCCCTTCCCCGGCTGCGGTACGGACGCGACCTCAGACCTCCTCCCCTGCCTCGGGGGGAGCTGCCCCTGAGCGCGTTACCCTGAGCACGGCACCCTAATATTTACCTAATATCGTCAGCCCAGGATACCCGTTCCCTCGTTTCAAGCCCGAGACATGGCGCTAAAACCATGCCTCGGGCTTTTTTCTGCTGGCGAAATCCCTACCATTTTGTAGGATTTATCTTGATGATAGGTTACAAGAGTGTAATGATTTCTGCCTCATGAAGTTTACAGCCCTCGAAGAATATGGTTTACGCTGCATATTGCGGCTGGCCCTGAAAGAGACCCAGGAGCAGGAGAGGCAGTCTGTCGTTGGTGCCACTTCTGCCGATGCCGCGTCGATCAGCATAGGGGAAATCGCCACCGAGGAGGGGTTGACGCAGCAGTACGCTGGGAAGATCTTTCGCATTCTCGCCAAGGCAGGCCTGGTCGAGAGCGAACGGGGTCGTAAGGGGGGCTACCGCCTCACGCGCAGCCCCGAAAAAATCACCGTCTCGGAGACCCTGGATGCACTCGGCGGACGCATGTTCGATGGCAAGGTCTGCGGGCGCTACACGGGAGACCGTCACCTCTGCGTCCACTCGACCGACTGCGCGATCCGCTCCCTGTGGAGGGGACTGCAGGAGATGATGGATCAGGTCCTCATGCGCACGGCGTTGAGCGATCTGGTCGTCAGCGAACACACGATGAATGAGAAGGTAAAAGGTTTCGCGAGCGTAGTCGCTGCAGTTCCCTTCCCAGTGGGGAAGGTGGATCCTCGGGCAGAAGCCGTGACTCCTCGGACAGAAACCAACGCTATTTTCGACGAAAGGACAGAGTAGGTCGGTACTGATGAAGAAGAACGATGCACTGTTTGTGATCGACGACCTTCACGTTTCCATTGATGACAAGGAGATCGTCAAGGGCGTGAACCTCACCGTCGGGCGAGGCGAGAAGCATGCCATCATGGGCCCCAACGGCTCGGGAAAGAGCACCTTGACCAACGCCATCATGGGACACCCCTCCTATGCCATCACGGCGGGAAGGGTTTTTCTCAACGGCGAGGACATTACGGATCTCCCTACCGATGAAAAAGCTCGCAGAGGTCTTTTCCTTGCCTTTCAGTATCCCGTGGCGGTGCCCGGCGTAACCGTCTCGAACTTCTTGCGTTCCGCGGTCAAGGCACGCTTCGGGGAGGAGCGCGCCACGTCCTTTCGTAAGGATCTCAAGGCGAAGTTCAAGGAGCTCGAGATCGACGAGATTTTTGCGACGCGGTATCTGAATGAGGGTTTTTCCGGTGGCGAGAAAAAGCGCCTCGAAATCCTGCAAATGGCGATGCTCGAGCCCTCCGTGGCCCTTCTCGATGAAACCGATTCGGGACTCGATATCGATGCCCTCAAGGTGGTCTCCGCGGGCGTGAATCGCTACTCCGGACAGGATGTCGGCCTCCTCCTCGTCACGCACTACCAGAGAATCCTGAACTACATCAAGCCGGACTTCGTCCATGTATTCATGGATGGCAAGATCGCTCGCTCAGGAGGATTCGAGCTCGCGCACGAGCTCGACGCGAAGGGTTACGGCGATGAGATCGCGGCGGGAGCGAAGGCGGCCGCGGCCAATTAGCCATGAAAAATTCAGCGCCAAGAGAGGAATAGATATGGTGGAAAGCAGGAAATTCAGCCCCGTGGCACCGTCGCCAGCCGAGGCCAGACCGGAAAAGCCCGACCTCGAGATCGGCGACGACTACGCCACGAAGTTCGGCTTCCGCGATGCGGAAAACTACTTCCATAAGGGCAAGAAGGGTGTCAGCCACGAGGTCGTGGAAATGATGTCCATCATGAAAAAAGAACCCGCCTGGATGCGGAAGTTTCGTCACGATTCTTTCGATGTCTTCGAGTCGAAGTCGATGCCTAAGTGGGGCGACACGGACCTCCTCAACTCCATCGATTTCGATGATATCTACTACTACGTCAAGCCGATCGCGGAGCAGGGAAAGAGCTGGGACGACGTCCCCGACAACATCAAGAACACCTTCGAGCGGTTGGGCATCCCTGAGGCCGAGAGGAAGTTCCTGGCTGGGGTCTCCGCACAGTACGAGTCCGAGGTGGTGTACCACTCCATGCGGGACGATCTGACGAAGAAGGGGATCGTGTTCATGGACATGGACACCGCTCTGCGTGAGCGCCCGGACATCGTCCAGAAGTACCTGGCCACCGTCATTCCTGCGGCCGACAACAAGTTCGCCGCCTTGAACAGCGCTGTCTGGTCCGGCGGCTCCTTCATTTACGTGCCGCCCGGTCTCGACGTGGGTATTCCCCTGCAGGCCTACTTCCGCATCAACACGGAAAACATGGGCCAGTTCGAGCGTACCCTCATCATTGCTGACAAGGGCTCGCGGGTGCACTACATCGAAGGGTGTACGGCTCCTGTTTACACCACGAACTCGCTCCACTCGGCAGTGGTGGAACTCGTGGCACTCGAAGACGCTTACATCCGCTACACGACAATCCAGAACTGGGCGAATAACATCTTCAACCTCGTCACCAAGCGTGCCGTTGCCCACAAGAATGCTACTGTCGAGTGGGTCGATGGCAACATAGGCTCCAAGCTCACCATGAAGTTCCCGTGTGTCTACCTCATGGGTGAGGGCGCGAAGGGCGAGATCCTCTCCGTGGCGTTCGCTGGCAACGGCCAGCACCAGGACGCGGGCGCCAAAGTGATTCATGCCGCTCCCAACACGAGCTCCCGCATCACCTCAAAGTCGATCTCGAAGAATGGGGGCCGGGCTTCGTACCGCGGCATGGTAAAGGTCTACCCCAAGGCAACCGGCTGCAAGGTGAGCGTCGAGTGCGATGCTCTCCTCATCGACAAGGACTCTCGCTCGGATACCTACCCGACGATGGAGATCAACCAGGACAACGTCCAGATCGAGCACGAGGCGCGGGTCAGCAAGGTGTCCGAGGAGCAGATCTTCTACCTCATGAGTCGCGGGCTCAGCGAAGACGAGGCCAGACTACTGATTGTCAACGGGTTCATTGAGCCCTTCACCAAAGAGCTACCCATGGAGTATGCGGTAGAGCTGAATCGACTGATCGAGCTCGAGATGGAAGGATCCATCGGTTAGAGCGGGGCTCCTGCCGAGCCCCTGAAAAACCCGGTCGTCCGCGAAGAAGTTGGTAGCCAGATCAAACGCGAAGAAGTTGACCGCTCCCGCCTTGGTCGCGGTCAAAGTCGCCACCAACCTACCGAGCGGCGCCCTGACGATTAACTATCAACGAAGCTAAGAACAACCCCCCATGGTTCAAACTCTTGCAGATCCCAGATCACTTCTGGAAGCTATCACGCGGCGCCACTCGGAGCCCGACTGGTTTGTAGAACGCAGGCGCAAGGCGCTCGAGGCATACGTCGATGGGGCTGTCCCGGACCGGGTGCAGCACCTCTGGCGGTACACGGATCCCAAGCTCTTCACACCGTGTGACACGGCGCTCAACCCGCCATCAACGCAGCCTTCGAGCGGCATCACCGACTTCCCTCACACGCTACGAGGGCTTCTTTCGCGCGGAGATGTGAGCGGCGGCGTGCTTCTCGACGGCAGCGGACACGCCCGCATAGAGCTATCCCCGAAGGTCCGGGCGAAGGGTGTGGTGGCGCTCGATTTCCACCAGGCGCTCGCGGAAAAACCGGACCTCGTCAAGAATCACCTCGGCCGTCTGGTCGGCTTCGATGTTTCCCCTACGGGGATCGGCAAGTTCGAGGCGTTGAATCTGGCGCTGTGGAACGCCGGCATGGTCCTATATATCCCCCGAAACGTCCAGGTCGAGAAGCCGATCCATATCTGGCTCAGCGCGCCTCGGTCCTCCGCAGAGGACTTCTTTGCCAGCCGGCTGCTCGTGATCGCCGAAGAGGGGTCGGAGGTGACGGTCATCGACGAATGCGAGGGTGGCGGTGACAAGCTCAAACTGAATGCCGCCGTCGAGATCTTTGCGGGGCAGGCTTCGCACGTCCGTTACGTCTCCGTCCAGCGGCTCAACCAATCCGTTACCTACAACGTAACGGAGCGCGCCGAGGTGTGTCGCGATGCGCACGTTCTCACGGCCATGGCGTCTCTCGGCAGTCGCGTGACGAAATCAGACTTCGGTTCGATCCTGTCGGGCCCGGGAACCAACGTGGAGCTCTTCGGTTTCCTCTTCGGAGAAGGAAGGCAGCACTTCGACCACCACACGGTTCATGATCATCAGGCGGGTCACAACCTCAGCAACCTCGACTTCAAGGTGGTATTGAAAGACCATGCCCGTTCGGCCTACACGGGTCTGATCCGCATCGCGCCGAACTCGCCCGAAAGCCAGGCTTACCAGGAAAACAGAAACCTCCTCCTGAACGAAGGTGCCAGAGCCGAGTCCATTCCAGAGCTCGAGATTCTTACCGACGAGGTGAAGTGTAGTCACGGAGCGACAGTTGGAACTCTCGACGCGCAACACATCTTTTATCTCATGAGCCGCGGTATGGATCGAGCAGAGGCTATTCGACTCATCGTCGGTGGCTTCATCGAACCGACCCTGAGTCGGCTGGATGCCGACCTGAGTGAGCGCCTGCGCGGCCACGTGCAAGAACGAGTGAAGGACTTGTAAATCTGATGGCGACAAAAACGGTGGTACTGGCTCCGTCAAGCGAGCTTGCGGAGGGACAGGCCAGGGTCTTCGAGGCAGACGGTATCCGTATCGCGCTCTGCAAAGTCGAGTCCAAGATCTACGCGGTCGAGGATCTTTGTACGCATGACGATGGTCCTCTCGGAGAGGGCTCCCTCGATGGTTATGCAATCGAGTGCCCGCGCCATGGTGCGCGCTTTGATGTGCGCGATGGTAGCGTCTTGAGAATGCCGGCCGCTTTCCCGGTGAGAACGTTTCCCGTTCACGAGAAGGACGGTCAAATACTCGCGGAGATTGAGGAATGACCCTGACGAGTCGGACGTCCTCGGTCGTGTCTGGTGCAGCCAGCGGTGCAGCCAGCAAGAGTCTTGACGTAGCCCGCGTTCGCCAGGACTTCCCGATCCTGAAGCGCAAGGTACATGAAAAGCAGCTCGTCTACCTGGACAACGCAGCGACGACCCAAAAGCCAAACCAGGTGATCGACGCGTTGGGTCATTTCTATCGAACTTCGAACGCAAACATTCACCGCGGGATACACAAGCTGGCCGAAGAAGCCACGGCTCTCTACGAAGACAGCCGGAAGGCCGTTGCCAGGTTTCTCGGCGGCGCGGACCCGCGTGGGGTGGTTTTCACCCGAAACTGCACCGAGGCGCTCAACCTGGTGGCCTATGCGTGGGGACGCCACAACATAAAATCCGGAGACGAGATTCTCCTCACCCAGATGGAGCACCACTCCAACCTCGTGCCGTGGATCATGCTCGCAAAGGAGAAGGGGGCTGTCCTCAAGCACATCCCGCTGGAGGAGAACGGGACTCTCGACATCACACGCCTCGACGAGTTGCTCACGCCCCGCACCCGCATGGTGTCCGTGATGATGGTGTCCAACGCGCTGGGCACGATCAACCCGGTCGACAAGATTGCCGCAGCGGCGCGTAAGGTCGGCGCCCGCGTCGTGCTCGACGCCGCCCAGGCAGCGCCGCACCTGCCCATCGACGTAAACCGGCTGGACTTCGACTTCCTCGCCTTCAGCGCCCACAAAATGCTCGGGCCCACCGGGGTCGGGGTCCTCTACGCCAAACCGGAGCTGCTTCGCTCGATGGAGCCTTTCCTCGGTGGCGGGGAGATGATCCGGGAGGTGCACCTCGACCACGCGACCTGGAACGACGTCCCCCACAAGTATGAAGCGGGCACGCCGAACATCGCGGGCGTGGTGGCCTTTTCGAGCGCCATCGAGTACCTCGAAGGACTCGGCATGGACTCGGTCCGGAATCATGAGCGAGAGCTGTGCAGGTACGCCATGGAAGAGCTGCGAAAGATCCCTTCCCTGCGACTGTTCGGCCCTGAGGACCCGGAGGAGCGTAGCGGCGTCGTTTCTTTCGTGGATCAGGACATCCACCCCCACGACTTGAGCCAACTGCTCGACCAGGAGGGCGTCGCCATTCGCGCCGGCCACCATTGCGCGCAACCCCTCATGCGCTTCTTCAACACGGTGGCCACAGCACGCGCCAGTTTCTATATCTACAACGACCGTGACGATGTCGATCGACTCGTCGACGCGATTCGGTCGGCACGGAAATATTTCGGTTTCTAAAATCATGACGGACCGGCCCGAGCCCAATTTTGATCAACTCTACCGGGACGTGATCCTCGACCACTATCGCCGGCCCAGGGGAAAGACCCCCCTGGTTTCCCCCGACATCAGCGGCGAAGGACTCAACCCCGTTTGTGGCGATGAAGTCAAGGTGGCCCTGGAGTTTGACGGGGATCACGTCAAAGACGTCTCCGTTACGGGAAGAGGATGCGCAATCTCCACCGCTTCGGGCTCCATGCTTGCGGAACTCCTGCCAGGACGCTCGGTCTCCGAGGTCGAAGAGCTGGTGGAGGGCTTCAAAGGCATGATGCACGACGAGGGCGTTCCGAAAGACGTCGAGATCGGTGATCTCGACGCTCTCGAAGGCGTCAAACAGTTTCCCGTGCGGATCAAATGTGCCCTTCTCTCCTGGGTGACGTTGACGGATGCCCTCAGGGCCTGGAAGAATGGTCGGGAGCACGCGGAAAAAGGATCTACAACCGAACAAGAGGGCGGGGGCGGCTTTTCTGTCTGAGGATAGTTAAAGGTATACGCATGCTTACTAAAGAGGCTGTTTACGAGGCGCTCAAGCCAGTCATTGACCCGGAAATTCGCTTGAGTATTGTTGACCTGGGGCTCATTTATGACGCGCACCTATGGAATGAGGGGAAGGGTGTTGAAGTCAAAATGACTCTGACGACTCCAATGTGCCCTTATGGACCCATGCTGATGACCCAGGTGCAGGACGTGGTGAACACTCTACCCGGAGTGGAAGACGGCAAAGTCACTTTGGTCTGGGAACCGCCGTGGGATCCAAAGACCATGGCGAGTGATTATGCCAAGGACAAGATGAATATCTGGTAATCCCCCGTTCCCGTTTCCGCTGGGAAGGGGAAGGGATCAGGGTCGAGGTCTACACCCTCTCCCACCTCCCGCTTTTTGCGGAGCGGAAGATCGCGTCGATCACCGCCATGTTCTTCACGGCGTCCTCGAGAGGGATGGGGGCGCGAGTCCCGTCCCGGATAGCCTTCGAGAACAGGTCTCCTTGAGTCCGGTACTGATCGCACGGATCGAAAACAAAGACCTCCCCACCTTTCCCCTGCACGCCGGAGCCGTCGTCGAGAACAATGCGGCACGAGTGGTTTTTCGGAGGAGTGAACGGGAAAGGCATCTCGATCCGCCCCTTCGTTCCGAGGAGCTCCAACCGCTGGTAGCGAACCAGTTGTGTGGAACAGGTGAAAACAGCCTGACCCTTGGGAAAATCAAGAAGGGCTGCCGTGAGCCGATCGGTCTTGAACTTCGGATCTCGCTCCAGGAGTCCGAGGACGCGCAAGGGCTCCTCTTCAAAAAAGAAACGAGACGCCGTGACGGGATAGTAACCGATATCGAGAAGCGCTCCGCCGCCGATCGTGGCGATGTTGCGCACGTTCCTGGAGTCACGGTTGAAATAGGAAAAGCAGCCCTGAATGAGCCGGGGCTGTCCTATGGTTTTCCGTCGCAGCAGCTCCTGCGCGCACAGCCACTGAGGATGGGTCCGGACCATGCACGCCTCCTGAATCAACACGCCAGCGCCTTCCCTTGCGCGGAGAAGCTTGCGCGCTTCCTTCGCGCTGCGCGCAACGGGCTTTTCGCAGAGAACGTGCTTTCCGCTGCGGGCCGCGCGGATCGACCAGGGAACGTGAAGGTGGTTCGGAAGGGGATTGTAAACAGCCTCCACGTCAGGGTCGGCGAGAAGGTCCTCGTAGGAACCATACGCTCTCGGAATACCCAGCTTCTTCGCCGCCGCCCTTGCCTTTTGGGCAGAGCGAGAAGCGATCGCCACTACCGATGAGTATTTGCCGCGTTGCATCGCCGGGATCACCTTCTCCACGCCGATCTTGGCGACCCCGAGGACTCCCCACTTGACCTTTTTCATTCTTCCTATTGCTCAGAAATACAGCCGTCCGGACGGCCGCATTATACCGGCAAGAGAGAGCAGTGCGAGGATCACGCTTTAACGGGAGAGCACAAGCGTGCAGCAGCTGCCTCGAGCTCGACGCGCGCGCGAACGAACTCGCTCTCGAGCGACCGGAGGAGGTCCGGGGCCTCGGCCAACTGCTCAGCTTGTCCGAATTTCTCGAGACGCAGGAAGAGAGACGCCATCTGCTGAGCTCCGAACTGGGCCGAGCTCGATTTCTCGCCGTGAGCAACGACACTCACGGTTGTAGCATCCTGCTCTTTCAATGCCTTCCGCAGGCGCTCAAGGCTGTCTGGAATGCTGACGACGTAGGCCCGAACGATTTCGGACAGGAACTCCACGTCCCCGCCGAACTCCTCCAGCATTTCCTCCAGCACGCTCGTGTCCACTGAATCCGGGGAGGCATCTGGGGACGGCGACCAGAGACTGATAATGCCGGCAAGCTCCTCCAGGGTCACGGGCTTCAGGAGGTAATCGTCCATTCCTGCCCGGAGCCATTTCTCCCGGTTGTCTTCTAGTGCACCCGCGGTCATCGCGATGATGGGGAGACGGCGCTTTCCATCCTCGCGTTTGCGGTATTCTACGGCGGCGCGGAAGCCATCCATATGCGGCATCTGACAATCCATCAAGACGAGGGTGTAGCGGATTCGAGACAGAGCTTCGAGGGCTTCCAATCCGTTTGCCACCACGTCGGCTCGACAGCCCAGTTTTTGCAGCTGACGGACGACCAATCTCTGATTCAGGACGTTATCTTCAACGACCAGTATGTGGTGCTTGGAGCGCTCGACCTCGCCAAGTGCGTGACAAGTCATGAGAGAAGCTGGGCTGGGGGATCCGGGACTCTCCTCCACCACCGACGGTTGTCTACGCAAGCGCGCTGTGAACCAAAACGTGCTTCCCTGTTCTGGCTCACTTTCCACCCCTATCTCTCCCCCCATCAGCTCGGCGATCTCCTTCGAGATAACGAGCCCCAAGCCCGTACCGCCATACCTGCGCGTCGTAGAGCCATCGGCTTGTGAGAACGCCTGAAACAAGCAGCCGTAGTGCTCCGGCCGGATCCCGATTCCAGTATCCCTCACCCCAATACGAATGAGAGCGTCACTGCTTGTTTGCTCCCTTACCTGGACTTGTACGACCACTTCGCCCTCATGGGTGAATTTTATGGCGTTGCCAACCAGGTTTGACAGAAGCTGTTTCAAACGACGCGGATCTCCACGAAGAGCAACGGGAACCTGCTCATCGAACTGGCAAGCCAGCTCGAGTCCCTTCCGCTGCGCCACCTCGGCCAGCGTCTCGATGCTCGCCTCGACCGCCACACGCAAGTCGAAATCGATGCTCTCGAGCTCCATCTTGTTCGCCTCGATCTTCGCGAAATCGAGGATGTCGTTGACGACCTCGAGCAATGTGTCCCCTGCCTGGTGAATAGCCAACGCATACTCGCGCTGCTCCGAGTGAAGCTCTGTATCGAGGAGGAGCCCTGCCATCCCGATAACGGCGTTCAGGGGAGTACGGAGCTCGTGGGAGACGGTTGCCAGGAACTCGCTTTTCAAGCGAGACGTTTCAGCTGCCGCTGCGTGAGCTTTCTTGAGCTCTTCCGCGACAGTCAGTTGTGCTGCAGTGGAGCCCGTTTCCCGCGCCGAATCCATAGTAAACTCATGATCGGATGCCCGGATACTATGCTTTATAGTAACTCCATGCCAAGGACCGAAAAGATAACGGGGGCGGGGCCGTGGAGACTCTACTTCGGGGTGGGAGCTGCGCTGCTGCTTTCTCTGGCGCCGGCTCTCCTGGCCTACACGAGCCAGAATGTCGAGTTTCTCGGCCGTTACTCCGCACCCTATGCCGGCATTCTTTGCCTCTATCTCCTTGCCGCCCTGTCCTGTTCCATCGCGGCGCTGTTGCCGGGATCCTTGCTGACTGAATTCTGGAGCCGTCTGGCAAAGCTGGCTGCGTCCTGGCTCCCTGGACCTGCTTTCCTGGCTATGGCGGTGCTCCTACCGTGGGCGATTTTCCTCACACTGGCCATTCGCTTTGTACAGGTCGAGCTCGGCAGGGATGTTTTTCTGCACTCGTGCGGGGCGGCGGCCGCGTTGTGGTTCTCACTCGGACCCATCTTCGTGGCACGAACGGGGACGCGAGCACGAGCCAGAGCGATGGCCAGTTACGTCATATTCTGCTCCATGGGGGGTTTGCTTTTTATCCTCGTCGAAGTTTTTCTCCACGCGAAGCCGGGAATCCTGCCAATTCACCTCATGTACTCGCTGCCAGCGAACGGGTCCTACCTCCAAGACCAGTACCTGTTTGAGAAACCCGTGACCATCGGGTTTCGCTTCAAGCC
>Ga0315336_1005671_pt1 | contig 13414 bp, 8 predicted proteins | sample ASW5metaG_FD_204512 | JGI IMG/M metagenome (GOLD analysis project Ga0315336, IMG submission 204512) | Ammonia-oxidizing marine archaeal communities from Monterey Bay, California, United States - ASW #5 | ecosystem: Environmental > Aquatic > Marine > Intertidal zone | place: USA: California...
CCTGATACGAACCTGACGGGAGTCAGGTTCGACGAGGGCGGTAGTAACGAACAAGGCTACCGCGTCCGGACTTCTTCTCGCCTATTCGGCGAACATGTGTTTGACTACCGCGTGTCGTACTTCGCCTGCGCACTGCTCGGCGAACTGTGTTTGACTACCGCGTGTCGTACTTCGCCTGCGCACTGCTCGGCGAACGACACTTGCTTCCGCACGAGGCAGAACCGGGCACGGTTTTTCGTGAGTTGCTCTAAACCAAACACGCTTCGGACTGTGGAAGCGTGCCGATCGATCCCGCGTCTCTTCCGTCGGCAACCAAGCGTTCGGATGACTTTGCGCTATCGCCGTTCTCCGGTTACTCCGTTCACTGGGCCTCGTAACCGATGGGACAGCCCCGGGGCTTCGATTCCTCGACATCCGGCTTTTTGTCCGCGAGCAACGCTTCGGCGGCATCGCGTACGTAGTGGTGTTTGACCTTATCGGGAATGATCTCGTCGTCGAACCCGCCCATGTAGGCAATCTTGCGATTTCGGTCAAGCACAAAGACCTGCGGAGTACGCGTCGCTCCGTACATCTGGCCGATTGTTTGATCCTCGTCGTGCAGATAGGGAAATTTGTATTTTTTTTCGACAGCGCGGGCCTTCATCTCGTCGAAGCCGTCTGCCGGAAGCTTGCTGCAACTGATGGCGACAAACTCGACGCCCTTCCCCTTGTACTTCTTCGCGAAATCGATGAACCGCTGCTCGTACATCCGCGCCACCGGGCAATGGTTGCAGGTGAAGACGATGACAACGACCTTGGCAGCCTCGACGTCGGACAAACTATGCTGCTTGTCGTCGGTGCCCTGTAGCGCCTTCCACGCCGGAGCGCGATCGCCGATATCGAGCACTTTGTTGAACTTGGCTGCCCGTGCTTCGAGATGCCCGGCAGCAATCAGAAGCGCGAACACCGCGGCGGCGAAAAATCGTTTTCGAAACATGTATTTGGATTCCTCTTCTGTCGGTTTCAAAGCTCCCACGTGAACGACGGCTGATCGACTACGAGGCCACTCGGTGCGTCCTTACCAGAAGAGTTTATCAGCCAGTCGGTTTACACGTCCAGATGCGTCGTCGTCGGTGCATTTTGAGTGGTTTCAGGTCCAAAATGAGTACCCACTGAGAGACGTGAAAGTTTCGACATCAACAGAATCGGTCGTTCGGCGGCGGAACGAAAAACCACTTCGAGGCACCACGTCGGACGCAAATCAAGCATTTCCCGGTGACATTTCGGGTGATCATGAGTGCGATGATAGGAAGAGTCGAACTCGATTCAACCACCCGTACTCGGGATCTCGTCGACCGGCGAGAAGCAGGCTCGAGTCGCAGAACATGCAATATGCCGGGTGCGACCGGCATGCGCGTCGGCACTCATCAAGTTTTGCGAGGCCGTGGGTCCTCGACGTCTTGTGACCGACCTCAGGGCAGGATACAATCGAGCCAGGCATGCTAACGATTTAGCCGCTTCGCCGCCGTAGAACCTGAACGGGTTTACCGATGCAAATTGACAAGTTCCTGATCGATCATGGATTGCTCAGCGCCGAGGATGTGGACCTCGCGCGCGAGCGAGCGAACGGCCAGCGCATCGACCGCGCGGCGATCGATTTGAAACTCGTCTCTGAAGAAGCGACGCTGTCGGCATTCGCAGACGAACTGGGTCTGCGATACGTCGATCTGAGAGATTTCTCAATCGACCGTGAGCTACTCTCCGAGTTTCCCACGTCGGCCGTCTTTCGATTCTCGCTGCTGCCGCTAGCACGCGTCAACGGTCACGTCGAGGTCGCCACCAGTGACCCGTTCGATCTCGAAGCAATCGACGAACTCAGTTCGATCTGTGGCTATCCGCTACGGCCGGCGCTGGCGTGTCGTGAAGAGATCGATCGCGCCATCAAGCAACATTTGGGCGTGGGCGGCGACACGATCAACGAACTCGTCGCGTTAAAGTCACAGGACGACGTCGAGCTGCTCGAAGACATCGAAGGCGAAGCCGGGGAGCTGGCCGAGATGGCGCAAGCCGCTTCGGTCATACGGCTCGTCAACGAGTTGCTGGTTGAAGCATTGGGCCAAAAAGCGAGCGACGTCCACATCGAGCCCAAGGAACGAGGGCTCGATGTTCGCTATCGGGTCGATGGAATATTGCGCGTGCAGCCCGTACCGACGGAAATCACTCACTTCTATTCTGCGATCGTCACGCGGCTCAAAATCATGTCGCATCTGAATATCGCGGAAAAACGGTTGCCGCAAGACGGACGAATCAAGCTGCGCATTTCGGGCAGGGAAATCGACGTGCGTGTCTCGATCATCCCCATGTTGTACGGGGAAGGCGTTGTACTGCGTTTGCTTGACCGGGACCGGATGCGGTTCGACCTTCAGGGCGTCGGCATGCCGGCCGACACGATGGGGACGTTTCGCGAGTTGATCTCGCTGCCGCACGGCATTTTGCTTGTGACGGGCCCCACAGGAAGCGGCAAGACGACCACGCTGTACAGCGCGCTCAACGAGATCAAGAGCCCGACGACAAAAATCGTGACGATCGAAGACCCCGTCGAATACCACACCACCGGCATCAGCCAGATCCAAGTCCACAGTAAAATCGGCCTGACGTTCGCTGCCGGGTTGAGAAGCGTGCTCCGTCACGACCCCGATATCGTGCTCATCGGTGAAATCCGTGACGGCGAGACGGCGCAAAGCGCCATCCAGGCGTCGCTCACCGGCCATCTCGTTTTCAGCACGCTACATACCAACGACGCCTCCGGCGCCTTCACGCGATTGGTCGACATGGGTGTCGAGCCCTATCTCGTTGCGAGTACCGTTGAAGGCGTGCTGGCACAACGGCTCGTTCGCGTGTTGTGCGACCGCTGCAAGAAGGAGTTTCGGCCGGCCGCCGACGATCTTCCGCCCGACTTTCCCGTCGATGCGCCCGAAAGGCTGTGGGCCGCGAACGGATGCCGCGATTGCGGCGAAACGGGTTACACGGGCCGGACCGGGATTTACGAACTGCTCCAAAGTGATGCCACCGTTCGCCGAATGTGCGTTGAACGGACCGACTCCAGCCAGATTCGTGAACATGGCATTCGCAACGGCTTGACCACGCTAAGGCAATGCGGCTGGCAGAATGTTCTTAGCGGAACAACGAGTATTGACGAGGTGCTGCGGATTACCAAAGGGGACGCGGTGTGAGCGTTCACCGTGCAACGTTTGAACGCGCTGCGTTCACGACCGGCTGTGCTGGGCGACGATGGGGCAATTCCGCGCCCATTATGAACGGGCGACACTCGGGCGGCTTGGACGTCCGAGCCCGGCATTTGGTAATCGAGGGCTGACGGACCAATCATGCCGGAATTCCAATACGTCGCACGCGCCCACTCAGGGCAGCAGGTCACCGGCAACTTGTCGGCCGCCAACGAGCAGGATGCGCTGACAACGCTTGCGGCACAAAGCTTGTTCCCGATACGAATCGGCCCCGCCGAGAGCGAAGTCGTTGTGCGGAAACGAATGGCGCGAGGCGTGGGCGCCCGCCACTTGGCCGTGTTCTACTCACAGCTCTCCGACCTGCTCCGCTCAGGAGTTCCGTTGCTGCGTTCGTTGGAACTGTTGCAACGTCAGGCAACCAACAGCACGCTGAAATCGGTGCTGGACGAAGTTCGCGGCGAAGTCGCCGACGGCACGTCACTCGCCAACGCCATGAGCCATCACCCGCGCATCTTCAACGAACTCAATTTCAGCATGGTCCGAGCCGGTGAGGAAGGAAGCTTTTTAGAAGATGTGCTCAAGCGAATTGCCGACTTCACCGAACACCAACAGGACCTAAAAAGCCGCGTGTTCGGTGCGATGGTTTACCCCGTTTTTTTGCTGGTGATGGGCACGATCATTATCACGGCGATGCTTGTATTTTTCGTCCCAAAGTTTTCGCCGATCTTTGCCAAAATGGAGGCGCGAGGCCAATTGCACTGGACGACCAACGCATTGATAGCCACAAGCGATGCGGCGCAGGAGTATTGGTTTGTCGGCCTGATTCTGTTGACAGCAGGCGGCATCGCGTTGGTGTCGTGGTCGAAAACCGAAGCGGGACGAATGCAGGTGGACCGGTTTCGTCTGTGGGCTCCGGGGCTGGGTGTGATCATCCGCAGCTTGGCCATTTCCCGCTTCAGCCGCATATTGGGAACGCTTATGCAGAACGGAGTTCCTATCTTGCAGTCGCTTCGGATCGCAAAAGACGCCACCGGCAACGTTGTGTTGAGTGAAGCGATCGCATCGGCCGCTGAGAATATCTCTGCGGGAAAGTCGTTGGCGCAACCGCTTGGTTCGAGCGGCCATTTTCCCGATGAGATCGTCGAGATGGTTGCCGTTGGCGAGGAAGCCAATAACCTCGAACAAGTGCTGATCGATATTGCAGACAATTTGGAACGCCGCACGCAGCGGCAGCTTGACATGTTCGTACGAATGCTGGAGCCGGTTCTGCTCACGTTGATGGCGGGAGTGGTCCTGTTTCTCGTCTTGGCCCTGCTGTGGCCAATTCTTCAAAGTTCCGGGCTCCTGTAAAAAGGATCATCTTCTCATGAAAAAACGTCAAACTTTGCGAACCGGTTTTACCCTGCTGGAAGTCCTGCTGGTGCTCGCCATTCTAGGAGTGATCGGCGCAATGGTCGTCCCGCAGTTGCTGTCGCGCCATCAGACGGCTCAAGTCGACGCGGCAAGACTCAGCATTAAGGGTGTCGAAGCAGCGCTGAAACTTTATGCGCTCGACCACGACGGACAATTCCCCGAGGGTGAACAAGACGCCTTGGAACAACTGCTCGCGCCGGTCGACTCCAAGGGGAACGAAATGCCTTCGTATTTTGAGGAAGAAGACGTGCAAGACCCGTGGGCCGAAATGTTCTACTACCGGTATCCGTCGAGCAATCACTCGAGTTCATCGAAACCCGACATCTGGTCGTCGGGACCGAATCGCCGCAACGAAGACGGCGGAGGAGACGACGTCAACAACTGGGAAAAGGACTAGTGGTATCACCACTTTGATTCTGGCAGTTCCTTCTGGAACAACCGCACTGGCGGACAAGGCGCCAGTGCTCGTTTTTCATTTTTCGAACCGACAAGATCAATCTTGAACGTCTACTAGAATCAGTCCTGAAACCCTCTGTTGGCTCAGGAATACCCTTGTTTTCGAGCGTCGAATTCGCCCACAACCGGGTTTCAGGATGGGTTCTAGACCATGTCTAGTTTTGTTGTCGCGGCTTCAGACGCGATTGAAGCGGAAATACGTGCTTCTGCGTCGCTGTAGACTTGGCAGACGCGCGATGCATGCCATCCCCAAACTCGGTTTCAGCGGAATCTGATGCTACGAACAGACGGCGCACGTCGCTCATCGTAGAGTTCCGCGACGGCTTCCAGATATTGATCAGTCGTTGCCCGGACCACCGGGCACCCACAGTACGTCGTCTTCGCCGTTGCTGTTGCACGCCCGGGCCAATACGAAAAGGAAATCTGACAGGCGGTTCAAGTAGATCGTCACGTTCGTGCTGACCGGTTGCTGAGATGCAAGTTGCAGCGCGCTGATCTCAACTCGCCGGCAAATGGTCCGCGCGTGGTGCAAGTGCGCCGCCGCAGCGCCGCCACCAGGAAGAATAAAACTTTCCAAAGGCATGAGCCGCTCGTTGATCTCGTCAATCCAGCGTTCCAATTGCTCGACTTGCGCCTGGGTGACGCGTAGCGGCGGCTGAGACGTCGGCTCGTCCGACACAGGTATGCACAGATCGGCACCGACGTCAAACAGATCATTCTGCAGCTGGCGAACCCGGGCGGCGGACGGTTCCGGTAAGCCGGCCGACAGCGCAACCCCCAACACCGCGTTAAGTTCGTCCGTTCCCCCATAGGCGACGATTCGCGGATCGGTCTTCGGCACACGTTGTCCATCGCCCAGCGATGTCTCACCGGCATCACCGCTTTTCGTATAGATGCGATTCAGATAGACCATAGGGAATTCCCACCGACGCCCCAAGCAGATACGACACGGCGCTATTCGACATAAAGATCACGAACGCATCCACGCGAACCCGAGGGTGTTGTTGACAGCATCGGTGTCCGAGTCCGACAAACTTCACGTCTCACTGGACAACGACGCACGGCTGAGCAGAACACACGAACGGTCCTCGTATAGGACGTGTGCGCATTGAAAAAATGGCCAACCTTGTGCGTCGAGCAGCATAGCCAGCTGCCGGCCGTTCACATCAGGCCCCTTCATCACGGTCGGCTTCTTGTTTGGCCTCGGCGTCGGCATCTTCTTTTGACTGCCCATCCGGATCGATGAGCTTCTTGAACTGATCGTTTGAGTGCAACGAATTCAGATCGGGATCTTCGTTCATCCATTTCAGGTCACGAAAGCCCAACTTCACCGACCGTTTCAGGTCGTCGATGGCCTGTGCTTCGTATGTCCTAATCTTTTTCTGACGATCCTTGATGTTTTCGCTCTTCTCGATATGCGTGATGGCGCGACCGTACACGCAAGCGATGTTGTAGGCAAAAATCTGATCTCGCTTGAATTTGCTTCGCGATTTCTCGACCGAGGCAATCGCCTGTTCGTACTCTCCATCGATTACCATGCAGATCCCCAGCCCTGTAACGGCTTGGGAATCGTACGGGTCAATTTCGAGGGCCTTTTTGTAGTCGACTTTGGCGGCGGTGTGTTTCTCAAGCTGTAGAAACGTGTTAGCGCGACCTGAATAGGCCTCGGGGAGTTCGGGATCGAGTTTAATTGCATGCGAAAACTGTTCAAGCGCTTCCTTCATTTTCTTGTTCTGGAGAAAATTGTTCGCTTGATAGACATACGTCAGACCGGGAGAGTGTTTTCGCAAATCGCGAAGCGCATTGATGGCAAGCGACTGCTTTTTTTCGTTTTTGGAATCACGGGCGGCCCGTAACGCGTCCCGGGCTTCGGATGTTCCGATTGCTCCCAGCGCTTTCGCAGTGTAGGTCCAGGTCGTTGTATTGGCTGATTTTTCCAGCGCGCCAATTAACAGCTGTACGGCTTCAATGCTGCCGTCGGCCTGCAGACCTTCACAGGCTTTATCGATCAGCGCCCCGTCGTCTGAATGAAGCGCTTCGGCAGCTCTAGGCCGAAACGCCGGTGACTTCATTTGTTGAAGCGCCGCCAAAACGACGATCTTTTCCTCATTCAATAGATCGGCGTACTTGTCGGCCAGCGCCTGGGCAACGGTTTGATCGCCGATCTGAGTCAACGTCCTGATAATGGCGGAACGGTTGTCGGCGCTGTCGACGTGTTTCAACAGCAACGGTACCGCGCGGGGGTCTTTGGTACGTTCCAGCAACGAATTCATGAGCGGTGTCGGCGGCGATGATTCCAGGTGCGCCAAAGTGTAACGCTTCGCAACGGCTTCACTTCGGGGATCGGTTCGGGCAGCCAGCAGGGCGAAAGCCTTCTCGCGCAATTCCACGCTTCCCTGTTCGAGTGCTTGCTCGAACGCGGCAATCAGTTTTGGATGACCGAGCCGGACCAGCGCGGCCAACGCGTCGGCGCAGACGTCCGAATGTGGGTCGTTCGCGTATTCGAAAACAACGGCCGGCCATTGTGGACGTGGGTGACGGCCCATCGCGCCGACGATGGCCCTTTTCGACTCGACGCCACCCTGCGCAAGGGTCGCGATCAGTTTCTCGTGAGCCGAACCGTAACGAGAGGCAGCCAAGCTCTCGATAGCGACCTTGGAGAGGATTTCGATGTTTCTTTCGACATGCTGCGAAAGCTTGTCAACGGCGCGTGGGTCGCCAAAATGACGAAGCGCAATGAGCGCCGCACGTTGGATCTCCACATCAACGTCGTCGGTGTGCTTCAAAATCGTCGGTAGCTGTTCGATGGGTAAGCGGCCGCCGCCGCCGGCAAGTGCGGCAGCCCGCGTCAATCGGTCACCCTGTTTGATAGCGAGTAGCAGTTCGTCGCGCGGCAAGACCTCGTAGGCTGTTCGGAGCGCCGCACTGACGGCTTCCGCCTCGCTACGGTGGGAGCGCGGCCTTCCAGTCGACGGGCCGGGAGAACGACCGCTACCAGCGTAATTCGGCACGCTCGCCAGGTGCAGTTCGCGGATAGAAACGGGAATCGACGGAAACCGGTGAGTGAACGCCTCTCCTCGTCCGGCATAGTTGCTAATTTCGGTAAACCAACCGAGCGTCTCGTGATCGAGGGGCGCCGCAGTATCAGTCCAGCGTATCACGACTCGCGCGACGCGACTCGTCGAAAGTCGATCGAGCGCATCGATAATACTGCCCACGTTCACCGTGTTGACGGCTCCCGAGATTGTGAGCAAGCCGAGGCTCTCTCGCGGCCCGATCCGTTTTGATGCCAGCCCCAAGAGCCCCAGCGCAAAGGCGTTGACATCGACTTCTGAATCAGCACCGGCAAGCTTGAGCATGAGCTTCAACTTGGGAATGTGGTTTCCTCGGGGAAGATCGGTGAACAGCACCCAGGTGGCCCCGGTGCCTCCCACAGGCAAATGGACTTTGTCGGCCGGTTTGAGATTCCGCATCTGGAATCGTTGGTTGCCAACCTGAAACTGGACGTACATCAATCGGCTTGGCACGTCGCCGGCGCTGAGCAGTTGCTCGTCAGCGTTGAGTGAAATATCGTCCCGCGTCACCGTCACTGGCTGAGAGGTCAGATTCACGAAGATCAGACGCACGGCAAGGAAGCGTACGCTTTCGGCCCGCCCATATTTGTAGGTACCCAGGTAGGGCGTCTCAAGCACGGTGAGAACCTTCTGATCCCGCTCGTCGGCGCGAGCGGCGGCGTTCTTCACCTTCAGGCGGTCCAATTCAGATTCAACACGTTCAAGCCGTTCGAGCAACTGTTTAATCAACGGTTCATTTTTCTCGTCCGCTTGGAGTGGAACTGCTGCCCACGACATCGCACCGATGATCGCAGCACCGAGACTGAAACGCTTCAGCGCGTCGAAGAACCTGATTGCGTTCATATCGCACCAAAATAGGAAACGGCCAAAGCAACGTGACACGACTTGACGAAGCGAAGCGGCAGACGACCCTTCAGTTCAAACTCGGATCTCCAGGAACATCGGGCAGAATCTGCGTCGATTTCTTAACCTTCGCCAATAAGGCATCCCAGACCTCATAGGGGTTCTCATCGAAAACGAGATCCGCCGTCGCAGGATAGACGTACCAGTCGCCACGATCGACTTCACTCTCCAGTTGTCCGGGCGCCCAACCAGCGCAACCCGAGTAAATTCGGTAGTTCAATCCCTCGTTTCCGTTGCACACCGACGAAACCACGTTCTCAAACACCTTTTCGCTACTTCCGACGTACAACCCGGGTATGACGGGAGCTTCGTCGAATTCGAAGCTATTCACGTCGTGCAGAACGAACAATGAATCCGTCTCGACCGGGCCACCAAGGTAGACGACGTCATCGGAATCGGGAATGTTGAAATGTTGCGCGAGCGCCGCGGCCACCGTGATGCTTGACGGGCGGTTGACCACTAGGCCCATCGCACCGCCCGAGCCGTGCTCGACGAGCAATACGACGGTCTTAAAAAAGTTCTCGTCGCGCAGCCATTTGCCGGCGATGAGATATTGGCCACGAAGTGAGTCAGCCATCGGTCAATACGCTGTTCCCGTTGGTGATGCTTAAAGAACAAGCAGCCTCGGACCGCCCGCAAGTCTGGTGGACCCGACACACACAACTTCAAAGGAGAAATCCTTCCGATCTATCCCACAAGCCGAATAGGGCATGCACGGCGCAAGCGATTCGTGTTTAGGCGATGAATTGTATTATAGGGCGCCAAGAGGCTTTTCGACAAGAACCGCTCAATTCGGCCCTTCAAACGAGCATTCATCTAGTGCTCGTCACAACGACGCGACTCGAACCGGGGCGTAACGTCGTATGGACTTGCCCCGGTGCGCGACCGTCTGCACCGATTGAGCCATCGGCTCATGTCGGGCAAGCGAAACGGAGCCGATTTTCGCGGGGCGAGAAAGGAAATGTCGCGACACGTGCTCAACCAGACCATCGATCCACAAAGCAGAAAGCGCGCCATCAACTCGTGGCATGCTGGGATTCACTCTGCTCGCGCCACTGCCGTTTCAGTCGACGCCTCTCGCGCTTGCTCAAACCCTTCAACATTTCGCCTGTGGGCGGCCCATCGAGTGGCACGTCCGGTTGATAATACGGCCGGTCCTCCGATTTGGAAGTGTTCTCGTCGACCGGCGCACTTCGTGTCAACTTGCCGGGTTTCTCGGACGGCCGCTCGGCTTCGGTCGGCTTGGACTGGTTCGACTTCGATTTTGCCGGCTTAGTTTTCCTCAGTACAGGCTCGTCCAACTCGTCATTGATGGACGCAGAACGCGTCTCCTTCAACTTGCGACGTGACGTCGTCTCGGTCGCCCGCGCTCGATTCGGTTTCTCGGATTTGGGTGACGATGACTTCTCTTCCGCAGCCTTTTCGCCTGAATCGGTCGAGGTGCGTTTTCGTTTTGCCGAACGCCGCGACAAGAACCGACTCAGTCGTGATGGACGTTGATCTGGGGGCTCCGCCGATTCATACACGACGTAACGGGTATGTAGCAACAGGCTCATCGTCAACAACCACGACCCCAACATGAGCAGGCCTGCTTCGATGACCGGCCCCGCCGGAACTCCCGCCGTGCTAACGCTGGATATGTCAATGCCGGACAGTTCGATGCCCGATAGCAGCATCCAAACCACAACGGCCATCCCAAGCATGATCTTGCTGCTGCGGCAATTCTGCATGTCGAGGTGCAGCGTCCAACTCATGATTGCGATGATCGATAGTGTGGGAACCATCCAACAGAGAACTTCCTTATGGGGGAAGTCGACGTCGGTCGCCCACAGAAATGTTTCTCGCCAAGCAAGGTGCGCGTCGGTGCTGATGAAGAACGCGTAGAGAAAACTCACGGCCGCCGCCCACGACCAAACGCGATAGCGGCCGGCGAAGTCTCGCAAACTTCTCGACCGTACCCACCAAATGAGCAGAGCAAACTCACCCGCCAATATGAGTTGAACCACGTTGTAAAAGCGGATCGCGCGGCCGTTCCCGAAGTCGAACATCTTGACGAAACCGGGACCCAACATTTCAGCATGCGTCGTCGAAAAATGACCGCCGCACAATAGGGCAGCCCCGATGACGGCCCCGATGAACCCCATTCCCCAGATCTTCCAGCGCCGCTGGGAAATGATTTTGCGAATGGGGAAATGCAGAGCCGGATCAACGCTCGGCATCTCGGGCTCATCGACAGCGTTCGACGCGGATGTTCGCCGTTTCTTCTGTGTGGCGTCGGCTGCCACGTCATTTTCAGCGGCAATCCGCCGTCGACGCCGTTCATCCAGCGACCGTGAACCCGCAAAGCGTGTCGTCATCTACGCAACTATCTCCAGAATCGAGAATGAACCGACGTGGACTGTCTTGTCACCCAGGCTCAGTGGAACACGTAGCGCACGCGATCGCAGAGACACCGATCAAGTCTTCCATGACCGTCGGGCGCCCACATTCGGCAGATATCGAATACGCTCCTTCGTACTTTCTTTTCGTCGCCCGCGGCTGAGCCAGATTTGATTGGGACGGCACGGTCGACAAGGTCGTGACCGGTCAGCGCGCAGGCGAATGCAGTCGGCAGTTTATCGGCCGGCCATCACTATTATTCGGAAAAGGCACCGACGACAATCTGCCAAAGAACAGTTAATGACGCCGCAATGGCGACGAGTTCCGCCGCATCTCGACAAAAACTCCTCAAAGAAGCCCGTCTCCGTAGGCTGTACAGTCTTCCGAATCGCTACAGTTTGCTGGATCTGTCGGGATGATTGACCGGTCAAACGTGTTGACGGCCGAGGAAAGTACCTTCATTCATGCACACGACTCCAATACTGCGCGGCACGCACAGCCGGGAGAACTCAATCTTCGTAGGCGGGCAACCCGGCTTCCCGGGCTGACAATCTGGCTTGTGGCGGATGATCTAGATCCCGTTCGGGATAACTGTGGCGGCCATCGAACGATTCTTGGTGTTTGAATATCGTCTCTACGCCGCCAGAATCCGCTACACTTATGTCGAATGCGCTTTCGAGCGCGCCCCGCGAAACTGTAGTGACTCAAATGCTCGTATTTCAGCTTCAATCGCGTCTCGAGCCGCGACGACAAGACCAGACATGGTCTAGCATTCCGCGGAGGCTCAGGCTTTCAAATCTGCGCGCTGCGCCCATAATGTAAGCGATCGATGTCGGGCGGCCGTGCTTCTCTGAATCGTCATGCCGCATCGCCCGAAATGTGTAAACTTGAACATGCTCTAAGAGGAAACCGCCGTCAGATGAAGTCCGTTGCCGTGCATCCCGGCCAAGCGAACAGCGTGCATCTTGTTGATATCCCCGTTCCAAGTCTCGCCGAGGTGCCGGGCGGTCGTGGCGTGCTGGTGAAAGTCCTGAAGGTTGGCGTCGATGCAACCGACCGCGAGATCAACGAAGCCCTCTATGGGCAGTCTCCGCCAGACGACGATTTTCTCGTGCTCGGTCATGAGTCGTTCGGGAGAGTCGAGGCGATCGGCGAAAACGTTGTTCACGTCAGACCGGGCGATTACGTCACCTGCACCGTGCGTCGTCCGGGCAAGTCGATCTACGACCGTATCGGGCGGAGCGACATTACGAGCGAAGAAACTTACTTCGAACGCGGCATCAACTTGCTACACGGTTTCTTGACCGAATACTACGTTGACGATGCTGAGTTCATTGTCCGCATGCCGGTTGGTCTCAAACATCTGCACGTGCTCGCCGAGCCGATGAGCTGTGCTGCAAAGGCCGTCGAACAAGCTTACGAAGCTCAAAAACGTCTGCAAGTGTGGAATCCTAAAATCGCGTTTGTGACGGGTGCGGGTCAGATCGGGCTACTGGCAACGCTCATTCTTCGACTGAGGGGGCTACAGGTTTTCACACTCGCACGGACGGCGAAACCCTGCCTCAAGGCTGAAATTGTCGAAGCGCTCGACGCTCAGTACGTGAGCACGAACGAGACGTCGATTCATGATCTCGCCGCCGACGTCGGTAAGCCCGATCTGATCATCGAGGCGACGGGAAGCAGTGCCGTCGCATTCGAGGCGATGGAGGTGCTTGGCCACAACGGCGCCATCGTGTGGACGAGCATCACCGGCGGACAGCGAACGGTCGAAGTCTCGTCCGACCAGGTCAACCTCAACTGGGTTCTGGGAAACAAACTGCTGCTCGGTTCGGTGAACGCAAACTACCGTCATTTCGAATCGGGAATTGCCGACCTGGCACTAGGCGAGGTTACGTACCCGAACGCGCTGGAACGCATCCTCACGACGCCGGTTGACGGACTCGAAAACTACCGGGAAATGATGCG
>Ga0315336_1005672_pt1 | contig 13414 bp, 22 predicted proteins | sample ASW5metaG_FD_204512 | JGI IMG/M metagenome (GOLD analysis project Ga0315336, IMG submission 204512) | Ammonia-oxidizing marine archaeal communities from Monterey Bay, California, United States - ASW #5 | ecosystem: Environmental > Aquatic > Marine > Intertidal zone | place: USA: California...
AGAGTTCTTGACCGACGATTTCCGGTTCGTTTCCGCAAGAAGAACTATGGATAAGCAAGAGGCGTTGGATTGGACTGCTGCTGGTGGTAGCCCGACAAGCATAGATAATTTAGAAGTGTTGTTTGAGAACGATGATGTAGCGTCTATATAAACGGTGCCAATGATGGTGTAGCGATGTGTTTTTACACAAAGAGGGATGGCAAATTCTCTCATTGCAGAGTCGTCCTACAGGTGGTCTAAAAGGAAGTGCAAGATGGGATAGGGGACTTCGTTGCATTAGACCAGTGCCAGAATGATTTAGAGTCGCCGCCCCAGGAGACCTGATGCCCAGGACCTGCACCGTCTGCTCCAACCCCCAGCATCAAGCCATAGACCAAGCCCTGGTCGCCGGTACTCCCGACAGGGTCGTAGCGGAGCGTTTCGCAGCGAGTCCTCCCTCCGTGTACCGGCACCAGCAAGGACACCTGCTTACCACCATGCTCAAGGCCAGGGAAGCGCAAGAGGTAGCCCACGCTGACGGCCTCATGGCGCAGCTCCAGAGCCTCCAGCAGAAAGCCCTGGAGATACTGGCCCGGGCTGAAGGTACCGGTAACCTACGCAGCGCCCTGGCGGCGCTGAGAGAGCTCAGGGGCACAGTGGAGCTGACTGCCAAGCCTGACCAGGCCAGATGGCGGGGCAAGGCGGTCAGAATAGCCAGACTGCTCAGTACCGGCCATACAATGACGTGCCATTTGAGGACCTGGTGGCTTTGGTAGACAAGCTGGACCGGCTGAAGGGAGCCGGTGTGGTTGTCGCGGAGGGGAAGGTCATAGACAGCTATGGGCTTTGTATAAAGGCTGGCCGAACATTCACCAGGAAAATGAACCCCAGACCTGCTATAGCTAAGTGCGGGCCTACAGGTTAAGGAGCATTTGACCGGTTGGATCAGTGGGTCAGTTTGTAGGTGACCCAGCTATGAACATTGCCGACCAAATTGCCGACATACTCTATACAACGTAACGGGGCGGAACGGGACCCCAGATACAAAATCCCGGTTTCATACCAAACGGCAGACTACGTATCCACACACGAAATGACCTGATAAGACGTAACTCGCAGAACTCCAAAACCAGTGGCCGGGGGTTCGAATCCTCCTGTTCCTGCCATTTTTAGGCACGAAATAGGCTCCCGACAAAACCCGGGAGCCTTTTGTTGTAACGGGTTCGATGGCTTTGCGTGAGCATCCATGCTTTTCTTTAGGAACCGCTAGAGATTCGCTCTGATCTGATTGGCTAACTCCCGGAACTCCTCGTCGGTAAAATGAGATATTGGAAACTCGTCTTCCCAGATCGCGTGGGTGGGAAATGGTTCGGACCGGCGGCGAGGTATCAGATGCCAATGGAGATGGGGCACGGCATTCCCCAGCACCGCATGGTTCAACTTATCCGGCTGAACTGTCTTGTCCACGGCGGCGGCCAAACGGCAAGCGTCGTCCATGAACCGATGCCGCATTTCGGGCTCCAGGCGATGTAGCTCGGTCACATGGTCGCGGAATACCAGTAATGACGACCCCCGGTAATACTGCCAGTCACGGTTAAGTATCGCAGTGGACACATCAAGCTGCGCGATAAACTGCGGATGATTCGGATCTTTACCAGTGAAAAGGGAATCCCGGCAAAACTCGCAATCGGCATTGCTGGTCACTTCATGCACCTCCCATGGTTCACCCCTGAGGGCGGCACCTAGTATACGATATCGATTGTGTCATCGCATGCCACACCTAGCTAACATTCCACCAAAAGGGCTCAGACTGAAGTTCAAGTTCCAAAGCGCCAATGACCGTCTATGATCGGATAGGTCTCTAGCGCAATCGATTCGAGAGGTAACATGTACATAATAGTCGCGCCCATCCAAATCAAGGAAGCATTCAAAGACCAGTACATCAAGGGTATGCTTGAGAATGCCCAAGGGTCGGTCAATGACGAACCTGGCTGCCTAAGGTTTGACGTGGTCCAGGACGCCAACGATGAGGACAGGACCTGGCTTTACGAGGTTTACAAGGACGAAGCGGCTTTTCAAGCCCATACCCAATCTCCTCATTTCATCAAATTCCGGACATGAACGGAGATTGGAGATAGGGGGGCGGATTGCAGGGGGCCGATAGAGGCGCCACCAATATACAGCCTCCGGACAGCGAGTGGGTGTAATCAATCTAAGGACCTCCGATTCACCAACTCACAGGGAAATGCCCGACGCCAAGTCCGATTTACCCTTCATCACTGATACGTATAATAGCGGAGGCGCATCCCGGTCCCTACAAAATACCTATAGCCGAAGACACGCAGCACGATTGCTGAGGAGTCTCCACTATTCGCTAGCAAACCGAGTGCCAGGAGAACAGCCGTTTGACAGAAAATAAGCCGGATCTGTTGATAATTTACACCTCCAAGAACGGGCGGACCGGAGGCATGGTGGAACCCATCCGCCAAGGGATGATTGATGGTGGAGCCACCGTAACGGTCCGAACCGTCGAAGAGGTGACGTGGGATGACATGCTGGCTGCCCATGGCATAATCGTTGGGACGCCAGTGCGGTTCGGCGATGTCAATTAGCAGATCAAACGTTTATTTGATGTCACTGCGTATCAAGACTACCCGGAACCGTTGTCCGGCAAGATTGGCGGTGCCTTTGAGGCGGAGGAAGACCGGGCAGTGGAGCAGAACTGGCCCTGCTCAGTATGATTCACATACTGTTGAGCCACGGCATGGTCATCCAAGGAAACGCACATTCTTCCCACTATGGTCCCATCGCATTACGGGAATCGTCTCCGGAAGATGTGGAGACTACATGCGAAGCCTGGGGCATTCACTTGGCCCAACTAATACAGCGGCTTAAGAGACACGTAAAAGAGTAAATCTAACTCCCTTATTCAAGAATCACTGTGAAGGCAAATTGTCATGCCCATGCTTCCTACGTATCTAGCCAAGGACGACACCTACGTCTTGCCTTCTTTCCTACCGGTTACTGATGTACCCGTGCCAGGTTTCGGGAAACTGATGGTAAATTCCTACCTTATCAAGGCTAAGGAACCGATTCTCATCGACGCCGGTATGCCCATCGTTAAAGAGGACTTCCTCAAGGCATTGTGGTTCCTAGTCGATCCGGAAGACCTTAAGTGGATATTCCTGTCTCACGATGACGGCGACCATACCGGAGCTATGATGAAGATAATTCAGGCAGCTCCTCAAGATCGGCTGGTAACTCAATTTGTCAGATTGGCCCGGTTGGAGACGGCCTATCAGATACCCATCGGGCGGCTGATATCAGGAACCCCGGCGACACTTTCACTTACGGAGACCGGGAGTTCACTATCCGGAGACCACCGCTCTTCGATTCCCACGCCACTTCAGCCTACTTCGACACAAAGACCAATGCGCTTTTGCGCCGACTCCTTCGGCGCCATCATCTCAGATGTAGCCGAGCTAGCCACCGACATACCTGATTCTGCTTTCTATGAGGACTTTAGCATATTCAATAGGCGGAATCATCCCTGGTTCGCCTTGGTTGACCAATCCAAGTTCGAAGCGACAGTGGAATCCATCAGGCGACTGGAACCCGACATCATCGCCGGTTGTCACGCTCCATTGGCCAAGGGGCCGGGAGTGGAGGCACACCTGCAGGCGATGGCCAATCTTCCGGCACAGGGGCCGTTGGACCTGCCGGACCAGGCAGCACTGGACGGGACCCTTGCCGCGATACAGGGAGGACCCTACGGTCACTGAGTCTGTCCATATGTCATATGAGATAGGAGATAACCATGCTGGACCAACGAACCAGATTGTCCGACAAGGTAGCCATCGTCACCGGAGCCGGGGCCACCGGCAGCGGAGACTTTGTGAGCATCGGGCAAGCAACTTCGATCCTGTTCGCCCGGGCAGGAGCCAAGGTATTACTGGTGGACCGGGACCAAGCCAACGCTGAATCTACCCTGACCACCATTAAGGAAGAAGGGGGAGCGGCTTCAGTGTTTGTTGGCGATGTCACCAACAACGCCGACTGCAAAGGCATGGCCGATGCCGCCGTGGAACGTTACGGTCTCTTGAACGTCCTGGTTAATAACGTGGGAATCAGCGGCCCAGGTTCAGTCACCGACGTGGACGAGGAGTTCTGGGACACAGTTATCGACGTGAATCTGAAGAGCGTCATGCTCACCAGCAAGCACGCCATTCCCCAGATGATTGAGGCCGGGGGCGGCTCCATCATCAATCTGTCTTCTATAGTGGGCTTGCGCGCCGGCAGCGGAAGACCCAGCCACCCCTACGCCGCCTCTAAAGGTGGCATCATCGGCTTGAGTAATTCCATGGCGGTTCACTACGGCCGGAACAACGTTCGGGTCAACTGCATAGCGCCGGGACACATCCACAGTCCCATGGTCGCTCGACACTCCACCCGGGAGATGCTTGACCTTCGCCGCAGGGCCGGACCATTGGGGACCGACGGCACCCCCTGGGACGTGGCCTGGGCGGCCCTATTCCTGGCTTCCGACGAAGCCCGTTGGATCTCCGGCGTCACCCTACCCGTAGACGCAGGTCTGCTGGCTGCGACGCCCTTGGCCATGTATCCCTTCTTACAAGATTCGGAATAATAAAACCGTAGTTGATACGGATAGTTCCATGAACGATGCTCTAGAAGCAGATGCAGGTTACCGTATCGGTAACTCCGACCTGGGTGCGTACGCTGTTTCGCAGGACTGCGGTAACATCTTCCTGGGTGTCCGCTTCGATGTCTAGAACAATGTCATATGGGCCTAATACCTCATAGACTACCGCTCCGGAAAGCTTTTTTTAGCTGCTCCACTACCTTTCAAGTAGCCGCCGGTTCAACCTTCACCATCACGAATGCTTTAGCGGACATCAAGAAAACCACCGGTTGGACACAGATCGCTCCCGTTCCGAGGCCAACGTAGCAACGGGAGGCATCGGCGGTCAGGGCAACTCAGCACCTTTTCTCTAGGTCCGGATGGGCCGAACGGAAGTGGGCCGGCATATTTACCAGTCGTAAATTTGTGTATACTGGGCAGAACAGACATCGCGTACTCCCAGTTTATAAGGTCGATAACCACTGGACATCACATCGCGTCCCGCCTAGCTCGAGACCCGTTTCTGGGTTCTGCCGGGGTCCAGATTCCATTTCCAGCGACAACAGCGTCGTATCTTGTTGTGACCAGACGAGGATATGAGGAACAACATTTCAAACTTCAGCCATGTCTACGCAGGCAATCCACTGGACCGGGGCGACGTCGAACGCCGCGAAGAAGAGTGGCTAGCCGCGAAAGCTAAGGATTCCAAAAGCCGATTTCTACCCATGTCTGACCTGAACGTTTTGATAGTAGGTGGCTCCCAGGAGGAGCTTGGCTGGCTCAGCTTCGATGACTTGACCCGCCTGGGAGTGGATGGAACGGCGATCTTTTTGGGAATGAACGGTATCGAAGCTCATTTCGTCGTTGACATATCGAAGAATGAAGGCGCAGTCAGCGAACTGCGTGAGAGCACGGAGCGAAGATTTGAAGACGTCCGGACCGCGACTGAGGTGCTAAACGGCGCTGATTCAGGCATCATAGCCCAGGCACGGGCTCAGGTAAGCTGGCATGCCCGCAACGGCTTCTGCGCAATATGTGGTCAGGAGACTCATATGAAGCGGGGCGGTCAGGTAAGGCAATGCTCCAGTTGCGAGGCGCAGAACTATCCCCGCACCGACCCGGTGGTTATCACGGTCGTTTCCGACGGTGATTTGTGCCTGCTTGGGCGGTCGCGAGGCCGAGGCCAAGCCACCAACAGATATTCAGCGCTGGCAGGCTTCGTGGACCAAGGCGAGTCCATAGAGGAAGCGGTGGCCCGAGAGGTCATGGAAGAAGCCGGAATCCAAGTGGCGAACGTTCGCTACCACTCGTCCCAGCCTTGGCCCTTCCCTTCGTCGTTGATGATTGGTTGCCACGCCGACGCAGCAACCACCGAGATATCCATGGACGAGGAGGAGATGGCGGATGTCCGTTGGTTCAACCGGGACGAGGTCTTGTTGGCGCTGTCCGGCAAGAGCGAGAACTTGGCGATCCCCGCTCCCATAGCCATCGCCCACCACCTCATCAAGGCTTGGGCGTCCAATACTCTGACTTAGATCGTCCCTTTAGGCCATTATGGGACTGCACATCTCCAGCAGCAATTCCTCAATCTCGGCCCACAGGTCTTCCAGATCGAAGGGCTCGGGTATAAAGGCATCGGCTCCCATCCGATACACCATGTCTTCCGCGCCCATCTAAGCGCTCATGACCAACATCGGAACCGAAGAGATTCCCCGGATGAGCCTGCATAGTTGGTAGCCGTTCAATCCGAGCATGGTCAGATCGGTAATTACCAGGTCGGGCCTGGCCAATGCGAATTGAGTCAAAGCATTGAGTCAAAGCATCGTGTCCGTCGGACGCTGTCGAGACCTGATATCCCCTCTTCTTGAGAATCTCTACCATAAGGTTCCGAATCTCCGGCTGATCGTCTAAGACTAATACGTTCTGCGGCATCTTCTTTGTCTCCTGTCGTAGCCCATACCGGTGTCTATACGGTTAACTTCAGAACACCCGCATAGAATCGCGAGGCCTGTGACTTTCATCACGTCCACGTTATCTGCGTTGCAGACCATGCAGGACCACTCCCTCTGTCCAACAACAGGCAGGGCTGGACAAGGCCGGACCATGGTTATGAAGTGACCTCGATAGGAACTCTGGATGCGCCGTGGCAAAAGGCGAGTCTTCCGAGAGAGCAAAGGTGGAGAATCTACGCGTTTATCTCGTGGACGATCACCTCTTGATGCGGATGGCATTGCGCCGAATCTTGGAGTCCGACCCACTATTCATCGTCATCAGTGAGTCAGATAACGCCGAGGAATGCCTTACCGCAGTGACTACCATGGATGTAGATATGGTAGTCATGGACATTCCACTGCCGGGGCTGGGCGGTGTTGAAGCCACTCGCCAATTAAAGGCCCAACACCCAGGCTTGAAAGTCGTCATCGTCAGTGCCTATGGCGAAGAGTATCTGATACCTAGCATCGACGCTTGCGCCGACGGATACATTATGAAAGGCCAGGAGCCGAGCGCGATGATAGAAGGTCTCCTGCAAGTAGACGAGGGCATGCCAACCATAGACTCCACCCTGACCCGCCATCTGATGGACCGGGCCTCCGCCGGACCCGGGGATATTCCGGCCCATCTTTGTCCGATCGCCAGTAAGAAGTCCTGAAACATGTTTCGGATGGTCTATCTACCAAGGAGATTGACTCTCTGCTTTCCATCAGAAATACTACCCTGAAGCGGGATTTCCTAAACATATTCGAGGTTTTAGGCGTCAACGACCGAGCCCACGCCATCGCTGAAGCCTATCGCAGAGAATTCATCTAAGTCCAGATGTATCTCGAACTTGGCCCTATGTAAGAGACCCTTATAAGGGTCTCTTTTTCTTTTCACCCGTTCCCGGATCCTGCCTCCAGTCCTTGGTCCATTAGGTCCATGCCTACGGTCTCCTTGGCATCAGATTCGTGGACGTCCTAGCCACCGAAACTTGGACCCCGAGTTACTTACTCCTCACCCCACTTCCTGACAATATGTCGCTGTGGGCGGTAAAGAGAGTGAATATTAAGAACCGAGGAGATCCAGACATGCGTGGATACACCAAAGCAGTCCTGGGAAACACGAACAACAAAGAGGGGTTTACCCTGATCGAGTTGTTGGTGGTGATAGGCATCATCGTCGCTCTAGCAGCAAACACAGTACCATTGGTAACCAAATTCGCTGTCAAGGGCAACGAGGGAGCACGAGAAGCCGTAACCCAGACAGTGCAAACCGCCATGGACACCAGGATGACTGGAAACGGCATCACAACCGTTACCGCCAACGACAAGACCACCGCAGAGCAGTCCAAGTGTTCTGCCTACCGTTACCAGAGCCCTCACACTGGACGGCTACCTGAATAAGAAGACAACCAAGTTTTTCTTCTGCTGAGATGGCGCTGGTAATATCTACGCCCAGAATTCCGTTGACGGAGTCAAAGCAGTACCCGCGGACGCCAAAGTCGCGGCTGCCTGCGCCACTCCGGCCCAAGGGTTGACCCTACCGGGACCCTCAGCCCGGAACCGGTTACCCAACGGCGCTTCGGCCCGCCCCGATATTATGGGTCGGGCCTGAGTCCATCCCAGATCCCAAACCCGTCCGAACAACGCAACGTTTATTTATCTTGATAACGAACAATCATGACCTCCATGACTGACGCTGGCAGTTCCTCCGATTCACCTAGGCCTTCAACCTTCCGGTATGTGCGAGATTTGCGTACCGAAGTAGAAAAGCCGCTTTGGATCAACCTCCTAACGTTGTGGCGTGCATTCACCGGCCTTTTCCGAAAAACCTCTCTGGATACGCGAGGCAGCCTTTTACTAGAGTCGATGATTGCCATCACCGTGTTCGCCGTTGTTGGGGGCGCGGTTCTGTCCGGCACCTCCACTGCTTTAAGTACCGGGTCCATCATCGAGCGCCAGTCTGTCGCCGAAGAGATTACCCGCAACCAGATGGATAGCGTATTCAACCAGTCCTACCAAGAACCTGCGGGCTCTCTCCCTACTCCACCATAGTTCCTCCGGCAAGATACGGCGTCAGCGTAGCAGCAGATCAGTATCTTATCGGAGACGTGGACATTGAGATGGTTGTAGGCACTGTTAGCCGCGACAGCCAGAGCATCATGGTTCTAGAGACGCTAAGAACCCGCCAGAATTGAGAGAGGATGACGTGGTCGCAACACCGGTTTTCCAAGCTGCGATATACGGACTTCACGGATTCACTCTAGTGGAAGTATCAATAGGGTTGAGCATCTTGTCGGTCGCCGTGGCATTGGCCAGCCGCAGGTTATTCCGGGTGCTCTCTTTCCAATTTTCGCACCAAAATAAAGCAGTTGCGACCAAAGACCAACGCCATGCCGGCAGTTGGTTCTCCAGCGACGCTCTGAACGCTCTGGCAGCCTGGGACGAGAACGGAGACGCCGTGGATCTCCTTTCGGCGTCAGACAGCGTGACACTCAGTTGGACCGGCAGCAATGGAACCATGCATTCATCCATCTACCAAATCACCGGAGATTCCTTCAAGCGGGATTACGGTGGGCGAATCAACCACCTATCCAACCGCGCCGTGGCCGATCCGGCCGGGTTTATACATTGCGAAAACTTGTTGACTATAGACTTAGAGACGGAGGATGAACCGGGAAACTCCAGGAAGCCGGTCCTTTGGACCTACCTTCGGGGACAAGGTTAAGGCATGAAGAACCTCTGGAGCAGCCGAACCAGTGGGGTGGCCATGTTGTTGGTCAAAGGATTTATGCTGCTTGGCGTTACTCTTGTTACTAGTAATCTCCGTTTATCCAGCGTCCTCAGCACCGATTCTAGGGTCAAGCACGATATCATGAACCGGCGATACTGCGCACTGGGCATGATTAAATATGTCCGATACCTTACCCAGGACGCCGATCGATGGGCGGACTGGTGGACGGATCACCCGGACGGCACGGAAACGGCTATGCCCTGCGGCGATGCCGCCAGGAGCGCCATCGACATCGTTCTGACTGGAGACCCAAGCGCGGCGCCAGTCACCAGCGACGAGGGTGAACTGCTGGGCGAATCCCTCTTCCCTCAACCGGCCCACAGCAGCAGGAAGGTCCAGCCGGTGAAAACAGTGACAACCACCAGCGAAACGGTATCCCCCGATAAAACTCCCTTCACCTATAGCATCATGCTAACCAACCGCGACGATAGCTCGGTATCGCTCAACAAGATTCACGACAACCTGCCCCCCGGACTTAAATTCCAATGCGACGGCACTTCAACGGTTTTGTTCCCCGACAGCGTAACCCAACAGACAGTGGTCCCTGAACCTGATTCCGGTCTTTCAGTATGCCCTCCCGACAGTCACGTTCTATGGGATGTCACGCTATTGCCCACACTACAACCCATGGAGTCGGTGGTCCTAACATTCGAAGCAGACAGGTCTGGCGCCCAGTTGGCCGCCGGCAATTACTGCAATGAAGCCGGGGCAGAACCAAGGGACGACAACACAAGAACCAGCATGACGGCCCCGGTCACCGTGGGAACCGTTGACGAAGACGACCACATCTGTGCTGGAACCGAGCCCGGAGTCACCGTTACCAAAGTAGTCAGCCAAATTATGGACATCGTACCCGGTGGGGCTTCCCTACCATCGGATACCTTCCAACTCACTGTGGAATACACCATAGAGATTGATAACGTCGGACCGGATACACTGAGCCTCAGCCCCAGTGGCGCTACTGCGTTCGGTATTCGAGATTTGCTGCCGCTGGAATTCTGCTTCGTAGATGGGTCGGCCACCTTCCATGGAACGGGAATCTCGGACCCCTCCCTGAAGGTCCATCAAGGCTCCAACCTGTGTCCTCCTTCCAGCACCCAGCAAAGACTGAATTGGGACTTCTCGGAACAGATGGCCAGCGGAGAGATCAGGAAACTGGTCTAACGGGCTACTGCTTTGGTACCAGCCGGGGATTATTGGAGCGACCTTTTAGTGAACTTTGCCAAGTTCACCGACCCAGCCATTTATACCTGGCCAACGGCGGTGGTCATGGTACGGGACACTTTCACTGTCAACTCTACGGCCGACGGTCGCGTCGTCGCCACATTTGACGTATTCATGGGCGGCGACTCCGGCGGAATAGACGACTTCGTGCTTGAATAACCTCCTGCTCTAACCTAGTTTCACTAAAACCAGAGATGCCAAAGACTACAGTTAGGGCCGCCTCAAACAGGCGGCCTAATTTACTTCTGAGCAGCTAGCCACGCCGCCCTCCCACAAACCTCCGACCCGAGCACCCCCGGCAGCCCTATCCTCAGTTATACTGCTGACGGCTCGATTGCCGAGTGATATCAATCGATGGTTCAGGAGCAGTGTGATGACCCCCAATTCTCCAAGTAAAGTGCTGGACGGCGTTCGAATATTGGAGCTTGCCCGGTGGCAGGCGGCCCCCAGAGGGGGAATGATACTCCGGGACATGGGCGCGGAGGTAATCAAGATCGAATGGAGAAAAGGCGCCGACCTACGAAACTCAGGACCATTCGTCGGCGATACGAGCGTCCAATTCGCCGCCTATAACCGGGGTAAGAAGAGCATCACCCTCAACACTCGCCACCCCAAGGGGAAAGAGTTGTTCTTGGACCTAGTCGCAGTCTCCGACGTGGTTCTGGAAAACTTCCGGCCAGGCACGATGGACGACATGGAGTTTGGTTACGACGACATGTGCCGGGTCAATCCGGGCATAATTCTAGCGTCGGTATCGGGTTTCGGCCAGTACGGACCCTACCGGGACCGGCAATGCTTCGACCCAATCATCCAAGCCATGAGCGGCATAGGCGACCAGACCGGACGGGGCTTCGACCAGCCCATCATGGCCGAGGGACCGATAATGGACCGCACCGCCGCCCTCCACGCGACTGTGGGGATCCTGGGTGCATTAAGACACCGTGACCGCACCGGGGAAGGCCAATGGCTGGAAGTCGCCATGCTGGACGGGGGCATATCCCTGGAAGAAGTGGCCCTGGCCATGTGCTACGAAACGGGCACCAACGATTTCAAACGAGCCGGAACCTTTCTTAAATGCCAGGACGGGTGGGTAACCACGGGGGCCGCCCGCGCCGGTATGTGGGAGCGCATGCTCAAGGTGATGGGATATGACGAACTTTCCGAAGATCCCGAGTACGCCGCCCCCATGTTCGCCACCGAAAAAGCGGAGATACGCATGGAGTTGCTCCATCTGTGGTGCGACGAAAGACCGGTTAAAGAAGTGGAAGATGCCTTGGTGGCTGCCGACATCCCCGTAGGCCGGGCGATGAGCATCCCCGAAGTCTTGGAAGACCGGCACATCTGGGAACGGGAAGTCATGATGGAAGCCGATGTGGATGGGCACCCCGGCAAGAAGATGCTGGTTCCGGGGCCCAGCTTCATCAAATTTTCCAAAACGCCAACGACCTCCGGACCCATCCCTAGATTCGGGGAGCATAATCCGGAGATTTACGGTGGCTTGTTGGGATTAGATGACGAAAGGCTGGCGGAGATGGTGAAGGACGGCATCATCACCTGATACCGTCCTCTTACCCTAAATCTTTACTTGAGACACGGGGACTACATTAACACCGATCTCAGTTTCCACCTTAAAGAAGAATCCGTTCATATTTGCCTTCTCCACGTTATTCAGCTCGCTTGCGTTACAACCGCTTACCGGTCTGCCTCTGACCGGCTCGTTAGTCATGCTTGTATGACTATTACAGAGTTGACGTAGCCGGTTCAGCAGGCTTGAATCGAAAGCCGCGGATTGAGCGACGACGATAGCTCTCCTGTTTAGCACAGTTGCTGGAATGTGGCGAAGAACCCCATCACTGTCCGGGGTTCGCTGACCAACGATATTTCGGTGATATCGTCGATTACAACCAATCCGCAAGGCGGGGCAAACTTTCGATCTTGGAGACCAAGCCATCGATGGGCGGACCGTCGCTATCCCCGGAGGAATCCCTAGGGAGGGAATGGACCGACAGTTCATCTTGAAGAACACCGCTGGGAAGCGCCAATCCTATGGACCCCATCTACTACCCGAGGTCCTGGGCCAATCGTTCAGAAGTGAAATAAGCAACCTCCCAACCGTCCGATACCGCCCCGTGCATCAGATACTGGCAAATCACGCTCTTTCCAGAATCTGAAGGACCCTCGATCAACGCCAGACCGCCAACGGAAAGACCCCCGTCAAGCGCTGTGTCCAACTTCGTAAACCGCCCTCCGGTACTTATAAATTTACCTGGGACACCGGAGTGCTGGCGAAAATTTCCTCCTCGCGGTCTTCATATGCCGGAGGTTCAGTCCCCGCGCCCTCCGAGGAGTCGTTGGTACCGCCCAACCCTGTGCTCGCTGCATCCTCACCTTCCCGCAAAGCTATCCTAACCATTGTTTCCAGAGAGCTCCCGCTGCACGACTTAACTAGGACATTAGAAGCGCCTAGCCTGAGGCTAGCCGCTTCGGTCTCGGCAGACAGCAGGGAAGTCAGCATGATTACCGGTATTCCACTGGCTCGAGGGTTACCATTCAAGTCCGACAACACTTAAATCCCACTCATGCCCGGCAGTTCTAGGTCAAGGAACCTCAGATCAAACCGGCTCTTGGCGGCCATTTCAAGATCTGCCTTCCCACTGGTGGCTTCATCGACTTTATGCCCTTCACCACTCAATGAACTGGTCAACAACTTCCGGATCGACGACTGATGGTCCACGATTAGCACGTTAGCCATTTACACTTTCCTACCTGATTGAAATGAGATGGGTATGTTTAGCTCTAAAG
>Ga0315336_1005674_pt1 | contig 13406 bp, 11 predicted proteins | sample ASW5metaG_FD_204512 | JGI IMG/M metagenome (GOLD analysis project Ga0315336, IMG submission 204512) | Ammonia-oxidizing marine archaeal communities from Monterey Bay, California, United States - ASW #5 | ecosystem: Environmental > Aquatic > Marine > Intertidal zone | place: USA: California...
GCAGGCACAGCGGTACCCAGTGGCTGCCACCATCGAAAGATGTGCTGAACTCGATGGTGTCGGCTTCACCGCTGTCGGTCACTGCGGCGACCAGGTGCAGCGTCACCTCTTCGCCGATGCTCACATTTGGAAAGCGCCAGCGGTGGTCGAGTACCGTCGTGCGGTTGGAAGGCTTGCCGCCGCCGGACGTGGTTTCGGTAATGGTCTGAATCAGACCGTCGTTGAACTCGAGATCCGCATAGGTGCGCGACACGGTGCCTTTGGATGGTAGGTCTGCGTCGGCGCTCTGGTTCAACGTCTGTGGACCCGTGCCAGGGTTGAAGGTTGCCTTGACGTCAACATCGGTAAAGCCAAGAAAGGCGCGCAACATGACCCGCCAGGTACCATATTCGGGATTGTCGAACACGCACTCTTCGGAAGCACCGTTGATGTACGGGCGGCAATCCCACACGTTCGCGGCAGGGAAGGCCGGATCCGCGTCTGGCCGGAGAACGTAAAGATCCGGATCACCGTCGCCACCAGCGCCGGGCACGGTGTCGTACATGCGAATGCGCAGGTCGCTGGCGCCGGCTGGGACTTCCACCGTGTACTGGTATTCATCCGCGGGGTTGGCGCTTGCCACAGTGGCGGGAGCGGTGGTGATGTCTTCGGCAACGTAGCCGTTATCGGGTGGTGGTGACACTGCGCATGCCGTGTTCAACGCAGTTTCAGCTGCCAGCGCCTGCACCAGACCATGGCCGTAACTCGAATCGCGCCCGGGGCCACCGAGGTTTTTCGCTCCGGCGACCAGGGCGGCGCGGATTTGCGCCGCGCTGCAGGCTTCGTGGTTACCCCACACCAGGGCAGCGACCCCAGTGACATGGGGTGTGGCCATGGAAGTGCCATCCCAATGGGCGTACAAGCCGCCGGGCAGGGTCGATTCGACGTTTACTCCCGGCGCGGCTATTTCGACCTGGTGATTGAACTGGCTGAAGCCGGCCGCTTGTTCCGCGCTGTCGATAGCGGCCACACTCATGACCGAGTCGTATGATGCAGGGTACGACAAGCCCTCTGTGCCGCCATTGCCGGCCGCGGCGACGAACAGCATGGTGTTACCCGGCGCGTTAAGATTGGCGCCATTAAACGCATTAGTGAATGCCAATTCTTCGGCTGCGCTCGGCGCGGCGCCGCCGAGGCTCATATTGACGACGCGGGCGCCGGCTGCTGCACACTGATCGATGGCGGCGATGATGTCGGATCCGTAAGCCCATCGGCCCTGATTGTCGAATACCCTGACGATGTGCAGGGGCAGCGTACCGCCGGGAATCACGCCGACCACGCCTACGTCGTTTTGCAGAGCGGCAATCGTGCCGGCAACGTGTGTGCCATGGCCGAACCCATCTTCGTTCCACGGTCCAGCCGTGCAGCCAGGGCCGCAGTCGTCATCGCCGGTCACACTGGTGCCGGTCAGATCTTCGTGGCTGACGTCGTAGCCGGAATCGATGATGCACACTTTGTGAGAGCCGTTGGGGCCCTCCGGCAGCGCCGGATGGGCTTGTACCATGGTGATGCCGTAAGGAACATTATCGTTCTGGGGATAACGTTTTGGATCGACTTCGATCAATTCGATGTCACCGCGTGCCTGCAGCACGCGCACCAGCCCCGGTGGAAGGTGTGCGGCGAGCAAACGCCGGTGCGCCAGGGAGCGTTGTATCTTACCGCCACTGGTAGTGACGGCACCTTTCACGTTGGCTTCTGCGCCGAGACTGAACTTGATGATGTAGCGTTCGTCGCCCGCTGGGGCAGCTGACGACAAGGTCGCCAGCGCCAGGAACAACCCACTTAGAAACACTCGAACGATAACCACGATCCATCCCCCTTGGTTCATACCGCTCCGAACTACATAGGGCATTATACTTTACATTAAATGGAATGAAAGCGTCTTTGTATCGGACCTGTTCAGGCTCGAAACTCCTGTTATGACACGTCCTGGGCCCACTCGACGACGCTCGAAAGATCATCGAGGGTCTGCAGCGATGCGCTCTCGCCATCGGTGGGCAGAGACAATATCACCCGGTTGATACCTTGGGATGCGATCCCGGCGAGATGGTCTGGATCCGAAACCGATGTCATCAGGCTCACGTCTATGCTGGCGCGATCGCGGCCAGTGCTAGCACACAGGGCGTTCAGTTGCGCCAGGCGCTCTGGAAAGTCAGGGGTCGGCACCGGTAGCCAGCCGTCCGCGTAATCCACGATACGCTCTACCGCCCACTTGCTGTTCGCTCCGATGTATATGGGCGGATGCGGCTTCTGTGCCGGTTTGGGTTCTACCCAGACCGGGTCAAAGTCCACGAATTCGCCGTGGAATGCTGCGTCTTTCTCCGTCCAGCATGCCTTCATCGCCAGGATGTGCTCCTTAGTGACCTGCCAGCGGTCTTGGAACGACACGCCGTGATTTTCCAGTTCTTCCGCCAGCCAACCGGCGCCGATGCCAAACAGGAATCGGCCGCCGCTCAGGACATCGATGGAGGCGATGCGCTTAGCCAGAGCTACAGGGTGATGCTCCGGCACCAGACAAATTCCCGTGCCGATTCGCAATTCATCCGTTACCGCTGCTGCTTGTGCCAGGAAAGTGAATGGTTCGAACGCTTCCCAATACACGCTGGGAAGGTCGCCGCCCAATGGATAAGGGGTTCGGCGCGAGGCGGGTACGTGGGTATGCTCCACTACCCACAAAGATTCGAATCCGCGTTCCTCCAGCGCCTTGCCCAGCGCCACAGGCCCCATGGAATATTCAGTGGGAAAATTCGAAATTCCTATCTTCACGGTAGTGCTCCAAATGATTTGTGCTGCATTATGGGTGTGCCGGCGGAATCAGTATAGAATTTGAACATGTTTAAGTGAGTTAAATATGTTTAAATCTCGCAATGAACCTGATGAGCGAGCAACTGGCGGCGCGGCGTGCCGCAATTCTCGAAGCGGTGCGATCCATGATCGTCGAGCGCGGCTATGAAAGCGTCACGGTTCGCGAACTGGCCGCAATCTGCAAGGTCAGCGTGCCGACTCTGTACAACCAGTTTGGCGGCAAGGACCAACTCATGGCGGCGGCCATCGAGGGTTATTTTCAATCGTCCCAACAAACCGACGCGTTGCGTAGCAGCGAACCGGGGTTTCCGCGCCTGATAATGGTGATGGACCAGAGCGCAAGTGTGCTACTGCATCAGCCTGAGTATCATCGCCGCCTGTTGGCTGCCTTCGCATCGTTGGCCTCCACCCAACAGGTGCAGGACCTTATCGCGCGCGCACTGATAGAAGTCCTGGCCAACGAGCTGGAGGTCATGAAAGCCAAGCGTCAACTGCTTGGCTGGGTGGCGACCACAACCCTGGCTGAACAGATGATGGCGGCGTGCATTGGTGTATCTGTGCGATGGGGGGCAGGCACGTTGGCGAATGAAAAACTCGCAAGCCATATGCGTTACGCGATGGGCCTGGTGGTCCTGGGCGTGGCGAAGGGTGTTACGCAAACCAAACTGCAAGCGCTGGTACACGATGCGCAGCTCGACATTCATAATCGGCCTGCCGTAGCGGCCGCAACCAGATAGAAAACCACGATAAGGCAATAATTATGTCCCAACCATTTCCTAGTCATCCTAATCTCGTTGGCGGTTTCGAGCCGCTGCACATGGAGTGCGATGCGCCTGACCTCGTCGTCGAAGGCGAAGTTCCACCCGAATTGAACGGCGCATTTTTCCGCAATGGCCCCAATCCGCAATATGCACCGCGCGGTGACTATCATCTGTTCGCCGGGGACGGCATGATTCACGGCTTCTACATTCAGGATGGCCGCGTCTCGTACAAGAACCGGTGGGTGCAGACCGTAAAATGGCAGAAGGAGCGGGAAGCGCAACGCGCCCTGTTCAGCGCCATGAACCCCATGGATACCGATCCCAGCGTACAGGGTATGCAGACGGATGGTCTCGCCAATACCAACGTCTTGTGGCATGGCGGGCGACTGTTGGCGCTGGAGGAAGCGCACGCGCCATTCGAGTTGGATGTACACACCCTGGAGTCGAAGGGCCCGCATACGTTCGACGGTAAGTTAGTTGGGCCCATGACCGCTCACCCGAAGATCGACCCCGACACCGGCGAGATGCTGTTTTTTGGCTACAACGCCGATGGCATGATTTCTGAGCACATGTCTTTTCATGTCGCGGACAAAGATGGCAACCTGATTCGCTCGGAAACATTTCAGGCTCCTTACGCGTCAATGGTGCATGATTTCATGATCACATCGGAACATGTGCTGTTCCCGATCATGCCGTTAACCGGGTCCATGGAACGCGCGATGAACGGCGCGCCGCCCTACGCGTGGGAACCGGAAAAGGGCGTGTTCATTGGCGTGATGCCGCGCACTGGTAGTGTGGCGGACATTCGTTGGTTCGAGGGTCCACCGTCATTCATGTTTCACCCGATGAATGCCCACACCAAGGGCAATGAAATCATCTGTGAAGTCTGCGAATTTGAAGAGGCGCCGCTGTTTCCATTGCCCGACGGTACCCCGGGCGACCCCAGCAAAGCCGTACCCAGGCTTACACGTTGGACCTTCGACCTGGCCGGCAACACCAACGAGTATAAGACCCAGCGCCTGAACGACATCGCCTGCGAGTTCCCGCGTCTCGATGAACGCCTGACAGGCAAGGATTATCGCTATGGCTATCTCGCCTGCGATTCGAATCCGGGGTTTGAAGTAGGCGGCTTCAACGGCATTGGGGTTTACGACCGGGAAACCGACGAGCTCGAGGTCTACGATGTGGGTGAGGCCTGCGCCACCAATGAGCCGATCTTCGTACCCAGGAGCGCCACCAGCCCGGAGGGCGAAGGTTTCGTACTGGCCAACGTTTATGACGCCAACCGCAAAGCGACGCACTTGGTGATATTGGATGCGCAAAATGTTTCCGCTGGGCCTTTGGCGAAAGCGTACCTTGACCATCGTGTGCCATTCGGGTTTCACGGAAACTGGGCGCCCTTAGATTGAGCGCGTCTACACAAGGAGAATGTTTGTGACCGTTAACCGCAAAGTTGTGCTGGCGCAATATCCTGAAGGCCTGCCTACGCCGGATTGTTTTCGCGTTGAAGAAGAAGAGCTGGCGCTTCCCGGGGAAGGCCAGGTGCTGGTTGCCAACGAACACCTGTCCATAGACGCATGGATCACCACCACGCTGGGCGGGGGAGGCATTCACACCAACGTCCCGCTTGGCGGATTGGTGGCTGCGCTGGGAGTGGGGCGGGTGCTGGAAAGCGGCACTGGTGATTTCGCACCGGGCGACGCGGTATTCGGACCGCTGTGTGCGCAGACGCACATGCTGGCTCCCGCCGCCATGCTGCGCAAAGTTGACGATACGCTGGTGCCCGCCCAGGCTTATCTGGGTGCGCTTGGCTTGACCACCGGTCTAACGGCTCATATCGGTCTGGTAGCGGTGGGTGAGATACAGGCGGGCGACACCGTGGTGGTGTCTGCCGCGGCCGGCGCAGTGGGCTCATTCGCGTGTGAAATTGCCCGGCTGCGTGGTGCGCAAGTCATCGGTATTGCTGGTGGTCCGGAAAAGGTTCGCTATGTAGAACAGGAACTTGGTGCGGCGGCGGGGATCGACTACAAGAACGAGGACATCGGTGCGCGCTTGACAGAGTTGGCGCCCGACGGGGTCAATCTGTTTTTCGACAACGTTGGAGGGGCAACCCTTGATGCGGTGCTGGAACACATTGCTCCGCGCGCTCGGGTGGTTATATGTGGCGCCATTTCGCAGTACCCAAATACCCAGAACGCCCAGGGGCCAAATCGGTATCTGAAGCTGGCGGAACGCAACTCCAGCATGCGCGGCTTTACCGTCGACTTCTGGGCTGATCACCACGATGCCGCGCTGGCGGAACTGGGTCAGTGGTTGCGTGATGGCGACTTCCACGTACGTGAGCATGTGCTGCAGGGCGTCGAACGGTTCCCCGAGGCGCTGGGTTTACTGTTCAATGGGGGTCACATCGGTAAGCTTACTGTGCAGCCCTGAAGGTCAGGGCTGTCGTAACACCGATATGGGCTCAAAACTGACTGTGTGCAGGCTCGATGCGAGCCACGCGGCGGCCATCGCGGACTGCTTCCGGCGCGTCTACGCTGAAAGCTATGCCAATGAGCTGTTTTATGACGTTGCATCGCTGACACGAGAAATTGAGCAAGGCCGTCTGCAAAGCGTTGGTGCAGTGGATGAAGAGGGACTGGTAGTGGGCCATATGGCCATGGTGTGCCATCCTTCGGCGGTCTTCGCGGAACTTGGCAACACAGTGGTAGATCCTGCCGCCCGGGGCGAAGGTGTTGCGTGGCAGGTCGGCAAAGCGCTTACCGCGTGGTGCATGGAAAAGGGCTATACCGGTTACCTGCATTATCCGACGACGGATCATCACATCATGCAGCGGCGCTCTGTGGAAACCGGTTTCGAAACCGGGCTGATGCTCTCCTACATCCCAGCTGAAACCGATGGTCAGGTTAACGTCGATAAACCGAGCCTGCGCGGCGCATCGACGATTGTGTTCAACCCGCTGGGCGAGTGTGAGGCGCAGACTCTGTTCTGCCCTGAGCGATATCTTGCGCTGATGCGTGAGCTGGCCGAGGCTGCCAATCTCGAGCGACAATGGCGGGTAAGTAGCGGGCCGACGAATGACGCAACTCAGGCTACATCGGTGCCAATGGTGAAGCGTGGACTCGTGCGACTCGAGGTGGAACGCGTCGGTGCAGACATCGGTACTGTGCTGCAGGGATTATGTGGCCGAGATGAACCCTGTCTGCAACTCGACTTTTCCCTGGCCGATGCCAACGTCGAGGCCGGCGTGGAAGCAGCACGTGATGCAGGTTTTGTGTTCTGTGGGTGGCTACCCGGTTACCGGTCCAGTGATGTGCTGCGGATGCAACGCTTCGACCTGGCCCTGACAGACCTGCAACCGATGGTGATCAACCCACAGGCTTGCGCGCTGCTCGCTCTGTGCCAGGATGAACTGACGGCAGGATCCGACAAACCGATCTAACGGAGGGAAACATGCTTGAAATGAGACCCGGTTGTGAACGTTGCGACGGTGATCTGCCCGGAGACAGTGAGGACGCCTTCATCTGTAGCTTTGAGTGCACGTTCTGTCGCGAATGCGCAACCAACGTTTTGCAACAGACTTGCCCCAATTGCGCCGGCAGGTTGCTGCAGAGACCGCGACGTTCCCATGCACTGATGGAGAAGTTTCCCGCCAGCACGCAGCGGGTATACAACCCCGGCTGATCGTTAACGGATCTCAGTCGAGTGAGGCATCGTCTGCTTCGGCCCGTCTGGCGCCGCGTAACATACCGGCGATAGCGTAGTTTCCTTCGTGGCAAGCGTATTCAAACATCAACCCGTCGGCGGGCTTGAGCGGGATGGCCACGGTGAACGGTTTCTTGAACGTTTTCGGATCGTCAATGGTGTATTCGTAGCGCAAAGTATTCTGCGAAGTGCGCGTAAAGCGTTCGACCAGGCGGAAATTTTCTGCTGAGCCGACTGCACCGCTGTTTGTGGCGTCGGCCACGGAACCCCCAACAATTTGTATGGTTGGAGTTTTGCCTGTGAAGTTTTCTGTTTCGACCACCAGCGTACCTCCTTCCCATCTACCGCGCGGGTCACCGGACCAGAACTGCATGTCCTGCGGTAAGCGCGGATGCCCGTGCATAGGAATCACACGTGCCGTGTGAATCATTTCGCTGACCAGCAGTACATGGTGCGGCGTTTGGATGATGCGAAGATTGTTGTTATAGGCGGAAGGCGTGAGGTGCGGCGATGCGTTGAAGCCCACCAGACAGCGCTCCGACAAGCCCAGCTCTTCGGGTCCGGCAGGGCGAAAGTCCGTGACGCCGGCGCTGAATGAAAAAAGGTCCCGCACCGGCGGTTCGCGATGTAGATTATGACGAACCATGGCTTCTCTGGCAGCATCGGTGAGTTGTGGTAGCTTGCCGTCGGGCGGATCTACGATGAGGGATGTGCGCAGATCAGGTGTGAGGGTGTCTCCCCAGTCGTACCATGCGTTGTTGTAGGACGCTTCGATATCAACGGCGGAGTTTGTGGTTCTGTTGTCGGTGTTGAGCAGATTAATCTTGGTTGAACGCAGCTGCGTGGCCTGCTCTGCAGACATCACGGTCTGCTCAGCGAGTTCGTCCGGGCGCTCAAATGGCGTCAACGTGCGGAAATCCCACAATCCTTCCAGATCAGGGTCGCCCCATGGGGTGAGTTGATTGGCCTCGGCATAACAGGGGACGCCAATGAGAGCTGTGGCGGCGAGCACCGTGCCTGCCAGTGACCGAAACGTATTATGCGGCGTCATCTGAAAGTCCCCTCATGTGGCTACGTCGATGGGCCTGATAGTATCGCTGCTTTGCGGTTCGGGTACACCGTTGGTTGGATTTGTTGGGATTAAGAGTCTCGGGAACGGTATGACGCGGAGCGACGCCAGGGCTGGGCGCGGTAGTAAACAGCCAGAGAATCATGCAATCTCCTGTAGTCAGGGAGCAATAATGAATTAGGCTCGTACGAAGGGTAACGGAGGAATAATGGAAATATATGGACATTGTGACGAGCGCTTCGCTCGTGTGCGGGATGCCTTTGCTGAAAACTTCACTGAGCGCGGCGATATCGGGGCATGCTTCGCAGCAACCCTCGAAGGCGAGTACGTGGTGGATTTGTGGGGCGGACATCAGGATGCGCAGCGGCAGCGTCCCTGGCAGGAAGACACCATCATCAATGTGTATTCCTCCACGAAAACGATGACATTCATTTGTGCGCTTATGCTGGCCGATCGTGGCGAGCTTGATCTCGACGCGCCGGTCGCCAATTACTGGCCGGAGTTCGCTGCTAACGGGAAACAGCAAGTGCTGGTGAAACATCTGCTCAGCCATTCTGCGGGCCTGCCCGGATTCAGCCGCGCGCTGACTCCGGATGAGCTTTACGATTGGGATTTCTGCTGTGCGGATCTGGCCTCCCAGGCGAGCTGGTGGGAAGCAGGAACGGCAAGCGGGTATCACGCCATTACCCAGGGCTATCTCATCGGCGAGGTGGTGCGACGGATCAGCGGCCAATCCTTCGGCCAGTTTTTTAAGTCCGAGGTGGCCGACAAAGTCGGCGCCGATTTTCACGTCGGGGTTGATCCGGCTGATTTTGGGCGTATCGCGGACCTGGTTCCCGCGGCTGATACCGCGCCCATTCTAGAGATGGATCCGGAGTCTATACCGGGGCGTGTATTTGCCGGTTTGGACCTGACGCCAGATACCACCGCATCGGCAGGTTGGCGCCAGGCGGAGATCCCCGCCGCCAACGGTCATGGCAACGCGCGCTCCATCGTGCGGGCGCAGACTGCGATGGCGAATGGAGGCAAAGCATTCGGCGTGGAGCTGCTGTCTGAGGCGGGTGCGGCAACAGCCCTGCTACCGCAAACCGAAGGCGCCGATCTTGTACTTGGCCTTGGTGTGAAATATGCGATGGGTTATGGCCTGCCGACGCCGGATATCCCGGTCAGCCCCAATCCCAATACGCTGTTCTGGGGCGGCGCGGGAGGCTCTACCGTGGTGGCGGACACCGATGCGCGGTTGTGTTTCTCGTATGTCATGAATCAGATGGATAACTTTATTATCGGTGGTCCGCGGGGTCTGGCGGTGTCGAACGCACTTTACGATTCACTTGCCGCAACCTAGGGGAAGCGAACCGATGACCGAAGCAACGACGCGGTTTTTTGATCTGGATTCGACTGTGATGGGCGCGAGCGTGCCTATGTCCGTGGTTCTTCCGCCAGGGTATTCAACCGAGGGCGAGCCGCTTCCGCTTTTGATAAATCTGCATGGCGGCGGTGGGGATCGTACGTTTCTCACCGAAGCGTTACCTATCTGGAATGCATTGTGGGCTAATGGTGATATCCCGCCGCTGGTCATGGTTTCGTTTTCCTCGGGGCCGGGCTCCTGGTACGGCGGTGCGTGGGAATCGTTCGTCGTAGACGAACTGCCAGATTGGGCCCATGCGACATTCGGCACCAGCCTGGAGCCTGCGCAAACTGTGATGACGGGCATTTCCATGGGCGGCTATGGCACGCTCAAGATAGCCTTTAAGCATCCGACTCGATTTAGGGCCATTGCTCCGATGGAGCCTGCCATAGAACCCTCGTTGGAACGCATGCCGGGACACCAGCGTAATACGTGGTACCGCATGCCGCCGATGGAAGAAGCAGTGTGGGGTTCGCCGGTGAATGAAGCGGCGTGGTTGGCGGACAACCCGGCTACGGTGGCGGATCGTAATGCCCAGGCTATTCGTGACAGCGGCATGGAAATTTACCTCGAAGTGGGTGACAAGGATTACATCAATCTTCACGACGGGGCGGAATTCATGCATCGGGTGTTGTGGGATCGCGACATCCGGCACGAATATCATCTGGTGCGGTGGGCCGACCATGTTGGTGAAAGTCTGATGAGGCGCATCATGGAAGCGCATCGCTTCCTTGCTGCCGCGCTGGCGGGCGGCCTGGAGGAACCAATCGACTTAGATCTGAGTGAGGGAGAGGTCGCTCACGTGAATTGGATCAACGGCGGAGGCATGGCGGCTGGGGAAGAGCCACCATCTGCCATGAATATGATGGCCGATCCGAAGCGCGCACCTACAATCCATCGCCACATCTGGGACCCTCTGCGCGTGAGCGCCGCGGACGATCCGGGATTGCGCCGCGCGTACGCGGAACTACCACCGACCATTGAACGTTAGCCCAAGCCTGGATTTGCAATGAGGCTGGAACAGGTCCTGAGCCGCGCGTGTCTGCTATCTGACCATCTCGACACCGACCTGTCTGGGGTCGAGCTGCATGGAGACATGGACCCGATTTATGCTTCGCCATTGCCGCTGGCGGCGGGAACGGCAGGCGTTCTGGCGCTGATCGGCGCCGAAGCCAGTGCCATCAGGCGTGCGCAAACGGGAATCAGGCAGACAGCGTCGGTGGATCGGCTGCACGCTCTGCTGACGATCAGCAGTATGTGGGTGCTGAAAGTAGACGACGCGCTGGCTATCTCGAAGTTTATGGATGCCATTGCGGCAGGGCAAGGCGTGTTCCGATGCCGGGATGGTAAATGGTTGTATCTGCTGAGCGGCTTCCCGCATATCGTGGACAAGACTCTGGACGCGTTTGGGGTGGCTGTAGAAGGTCTGGAGCAATACATCGCGGCCAACGACAGCGACGCGCTTGAAGACAAACTCGTGCAAGCCCAGCTTCCAGGTGTAGTCATTCGAGACCACGCGACGTGGCTGGATCACCCACAGGGCCGAATGCTGCAAGATCATCCGGTGGTGACGGTGGAAAAAATCGGCGATGCGCCGGTGAAGCCGCTATCGGATGAAGACTTGCACGGACTACGGGTGCTCGATGCAACTCGTGTACTTGCCGGCCCGACGTGTGGAAAAATGTTAGCGGCGTTGGGTGCGGATGTGTTGCACGTCGGTTCTGCTGCCGTGCCGGACATGGTCGCCGCACAAATCGATACCGGCGCGGGTAAGCGCCGAGCGTTCGTTGATCTTGAGATGCCGGAGGGGTCGCAGACGATGTGGGACCTGCTGGCCACAGCCGACGTGTTTTCCCAGTCCTACCGAGCGAACAGTCTGGCGCGCCGCGGACTGTCGGTGCAGGCAGTGGCGCAGCGCAATCCCGGGGTCATCTATGTCACGGAAAACGCTTACGGGGACTTTGGCCCGTGGCGGGAGAAGAGAGGCTTCGACGGCAACGTGCAGGGCGCTTCAGGAATTCACGCGTTACACCATCCGCCGGGAGCGCCGCTTGCCATCAATGGTATCGCCATGGCGATGAATGACTACTGCACCGGATATTGGGCGGCGTATGGTGTGCTCAACGCACTGCGCCGGCGGGCACAGGAAGGTGGTTCCTGGCACGTCAAAGTATCCCTGGCACAGACGGCACGATGGTTCATGCGTCTGGGCGCGACCTGCGACGTGCAGGCGTCGCGATCCGAGGATGCGCTATGGTCGGCAGTGGCGCGATACAGCGAGTCCGACGACTCTCCCTATGGCCTGTTGCAGCGATTGAAGTTTCCGATTGAGTTTTCCCACTCTCGGGCACGCTTTGGAGCGACCGTCGTTCCTGGTCACGACCACGCTAACTGGTAGTTGAGGTTCGTGAGGTCTAGATGACACAACAGATAGTTCTTACCACAAAGCAGCTTGTCGGCCTCACCGCAGTGATGCTGATGGCATTCGCCGCTTCCCTCGGCATGGCATTTAACCTCGATGCTATCGCGATCTCGTTTGCCACAAGCAATACCACTGCGGGGCTGATTACCTCGGCGGAAATGGCGACCATCGCGTTGGCGTCGTTGACATTTGCCCGGCTGGCGGGACGGCTGGATCAATATAAAGTCTATGTCACCGGCTTGGCGGTGATCGTCATCGCCAATATCGGTTCGATCCTGGCCCAGGATATCCCCATGTTGGGCGTGTCGAGGCTGATCGGCGGTTTTGCGGTTGGCGCGGTGACGGCCACGGTCATGGGCACCGCGGGCAGAAGTCGCGACGCGGCCATGACGTTCGGGCTGATTATCGGCGGGGTAGGCGTGATGGCTATCGTCATCGCCTTCATTCTCCCGCGCGCGCTGCCGCTGTACCAGGTACTGCCGGGAGCGTTCGCGTGGGCTCAGGTGGACGGTTTGTACATCGTCTACGTAGCACTCGCACTGGCGGGTCTGTTTTTCATACGCTGGACGCCGAGGGACTTCGACCCCGACGCTGGTAGCCGCACGCGCAAGGTGGCTGCGCCCCGCTCCGGATGGCTGGCTCTACTGGGATTGGGGATCATGTTTTATGGGCATGGTCTCCTTGGGGTTTTCCTGGTCAAAGTCGGGCGCGACATGGGGCTGGCGCCGGAAGTGATGGGCTATGTCTTCATGGGAGCCGGCGTGTGCGGCATCTTCTTCCCCATGGCGGCGGGCTTTATTGGTACCCATCTCCCATCGACGCTGCCGATCATCGCGCTCGTGATGGCGATTATGGCCACCGCCGTGGTGGTCGCGACTACCGATGCCCACATGGTGTTCTTTCTGATTGCACCGGTGTTCGCCTCGCTGCCTTCTGCGGTAATACCGATATTTCTTGGCGCCATGTCGCGGGTGGACCCGAGCGGCGGCCTCACCGCCGCGCATCAGGCGTTCCTGCTCATCGGCGTCGCGGTCGCGCCACTTGTCGGTGGCGTGTTGAGCGACTTCGGTGGCTACATCGTCAACGGATTTGCCGTGGGCGTGTTCGTGCTGCTCGGCCTGGCCGTTGCCCTGCCTGGTCTCATGAACGCCGACCGGCTGCGCTTGGCCAAGGTTTAGCCTCTACCAGTTCTCCACC
>Ga0315336_1005675_pt1 | contig 13401 bp, 12 predicted proteins | sample ASW5metaG_FD_204512 | JGI IMG/M metagenome (GOLD analysis project Ga0315336, IMG submission 204512) | Ammonia-oxidizing marine archaeal communities from Monterey Bay, California, United States - ASW #5 | ecosystem: Environmental > Aquatic > Marine > Intertidal zone | place: USA: California...
TAGATGCGGTCTTGATAGCGTTCCTGGGCTTGCTCCAGATTGAATACGTTGAAGTATTCCGCCATCTCACCGCTGGCCAGTTCCATGATTGTCTCGGAGAATCGGCGTATCACCCGGACGTTGTGAGTGTCGCAAACAAAGGTTGCTGAAGTAGCGAACAAGAAGTCGCCGAAGAGAACCGCCACGTGCTTGCCCCAAAGACTGCTAACCGTTGGGCGACCCCGGCGCATATCCGAGTCATCAACCGTATCGTCGTGAATCAGCGTGGCCAAGTGCAGCAACTCCACCGCCGCCGCCATGATAACGGGGTGTTCCGCGTCTCGGGAGTAGAAGCCGGCCGACAGTAAAGTGATGGCGGACCTAATCCGCTTGCCGCCCGAATCTAGAACGTGGTCCAGCAGCGGCTCCAGATAGTCAGGAGTGGTATCTCGCAGACTTGCCAGCCGCTCCTCCACCAGACTTAGCTGCTGACGGATCGGGGCGTAGATAGACGCCGCTTTTTCGTCCAGGCCTTGGAGCACCCTACCCCCTAAGCCACGCTGGCGCCCAGCCGTTGGACTTCGTCGTCCACCACCTGGGGATCTAGTTTGGTGTACAGGGGACTGGGTTCACGAAGTGGGTTGCCCGCCTCTATCGCGTCGATCAACTGATCGAAGTCCCAGGATAGGTTCTCAACCGTACCGTCCAGTCCCAGGTATCCGTGGATGCGCTGGGCACTGAATGGCAGGAAGGGATACAGCAGCATCTTGAGGCAGTTGATTACCTTGATGGCAGTATGAAGCGTGGCCGCCGCCTCATTCCGGTCGGTCTTGATGGAACGCCACGGGGCCTTGGTATCCAGATACCGGTTCACTTGCTGGGCTAGGGAAAACGCTCTGGCGATGGCCGCTTTGAAGTGGCAATCGTTCAGATCCTGGTCGACGCCCCTCATAACCTCGCGGGCGCTTTGGAGCAATTCTTGTTCCAAGTCGCCCAAGGATCCGGCGGGCGGCACATTGCCCTCGAAATTCTTGTAGGTGAAGGAGAGCACTCTGTTGACCAGGTTACCGAACGTGGCAACCAATTCATCGTTGTTGCGGCGAACGTACTCGGCCCAAGAGAAGTTGGTGTCACCCGATTCCGGCATGTTAATAGACAGCAGATACCGCAGCGGATCAGGCTCGTATCGAGACAAGTAGTCCGGCAGCCAGACCGCCCAGTTCTCGCTGGTGGAGAACTTCCGGTCCTCCAGGCTGAGGAACTCGTTGGCCGGCACGTCGTAGGGAAGGTTGAGGCTCCCGTAGGCCATCAGCATCGCCGGCCATATGATGGTATGGAACGGGATGTTGTCTTTGCCGATGAAGTAGTAGGACTTGGTGTCTGGGTCCTTCCAAAAGGCTTCCCAGTCCTTGCCATCGCCGTTTTGCTTGGCCCATTCCACGGCCGCCGACAGATAGCCGGTTACCGCCTCGAACCACACGTAGATGCGCTTGTCGTCATAGCCTTCCAGGGGGATGGGCACGCCCCAAGTGAGATCCCGGGTGATGGCCCGGTCTTTGAGACCGCCCTCCAGGAACCGACGAGTGAAGTTAAGTACATTGGGACGCCAATGAGTCTGCTTGTTCACCCATTCCAACAGTGGCTGCTCAAAGGCGGAGAGTTTCAAGAAGTAGTGCTCTGACTCCCGGAACTCGGGTTCGCTGTCGGAGATAACGCACCTGGGGTGAACAAGGTCTTGAGGGTCCAGCGTCCGGCCGCAGTTGTCGCACTGGTCGCCGCGGGCTCTCTCAAAGCCGCAATGGGGACAAGTACCGTTGACGTAGCGGTCGGGCAGGAACCGTTGGCAATCGGCGCAGTAGGCCAGGAGCATCGATTGCTCGTATAGGTAACCTTTCTCCAGAAAGTCCTTGAACAGAGTGTGGACAATCTCTTGGTGATTCTCGGTATGCGTGGTAGTGAAAAGGTCGAAGGTGATGCCCAGTTTGTTCCAGGAGTCCAAGAACTGGGGATGGTATCGATTCAGGATGTCTTCCGGGGTTACGCCTTCGGCTTCGGCGCGAACCGTGATGGGAGTGCCGTGGCTATCGCTTCCCGAAACCATCAGCACTTCGTTGCCTTTGGCCCGGTGATAGCGAGCGAAGATGTCAGCAGATAGATAACACCCAGCCAAGTGGCCAAGATGCAGCGGCCCGTTGGCGTAGGGCCAAGCGACTCCGATGAAGATGCGTTCGGACAAGAGTGTCTTTCCTTCCTCAAATCCCCCTTTGGTCCTTCCCGGAAACAGAGGGCGGAAAGGGGGATTACAGCTTCGATATTCTATCATAAACTATGGACTTCCAGGGTGGAAGTGAAGTCAAATCTGTTGACAAGGCCGCGTCGTACTGGTAGCATTTGATGTAACAATTTTACGAAATCCGCGACGATGGAAAGTAGTAAGAGTACCCTGTCCCAGAGAGCCGGAAGTTGGTGAAAATCCGGCGGCAGAAGGACTCCGAACTCGTTCTGGAGCGGCCCGCCTGAACTAGAGTAAGGCGCGGCGATTGGCCCCGTTACCGGCTGTAGAGCAGTTCCGAGGTTGGGGTTACTAACAAGTAGCTCACCGGCACCCGGCGTAGGCCTGAAGCCTGACCATCGGAAAAGAAGGGTGGTACCGCGGGAATTTCCAGCCCGTCCCTTCATGGGGATGGGTTTTTTTATTGGTAAATTTCGACCGGGACTAAAATGTAAAAAGATGGAACTAACCGGCGCGGAAATTGTTTGTGAAAGCCTACTTAAAGAAGGCGCGGACGTAGTCTTTGGACTACCAGGTGGAGCAGTGCTGCCTTTGTATGGCGCCCTCTCCAGCTACCCGGCCATCCGCCATATCTTGGTGCGCCACGAGCAGGCCGCCGCCATGGCCGCCGACGGTTACGCTAGGGCGACAGACAAAGTTGGTGTGTGCATCGCAACATCCGGTCCCGGCGCTACCAACTTGGTCACCGGCATCGCCGCCGCCCAGATGGACTCGGTTCCCATGGTGGCCATCACCGGACAAGTGCCCCGGCCTGCCATCGGCAGCGACGCTTTCCAGGAGACCGACGTCACAGGGGTAACCCTGCCGATCACCAAGCACAACATGTTGGTCATGGACGTGAAAGACGTCGCACAGGCCATCCACGACGCCTTCCACATAGCCCGCACCGGACGTCCGGGGCCCGTCTTGGTGGATATACCCAGGGACGTTCTATTGGGCGAGAAGACCGAGTTTGTCTGGCCCACAGCGACCAAACTACCGGGATACAGGATTCAAGTGGAAGCCCCGGAAGTCCAAGTAGCCGCCGCCGCCGAGTTGATTAACAAGGCCGAGCGGCCCATCATAATGTCGGGCCACGGTGTTCTCATTTCCCATGCTTACGGACTGATGACCGAGTTGGCCGAAAAGGCCCAGATTCCGGTGATAACGACCCTCTTAGGAATCAGCTCCATACCCTCCAGCCATGAATTGAACCTGGGTATGTCGGGAATGCACGGTATGGCCTACGCCAACCTCGCCATTGACGAAGCCGACCTAATTATCGGCTTGGGCATGCGGTTCGACGACCGGGTGACAGGCCGGATTTCCGCCTTCGCACCTAACGCCAAGTTCATCCACGTGGACATCGACGCGTCGGAAGTGGACAAGAACGTCAAGGCCACAGTAGGGATTGTCGGCGACCTGAAAGCAGTATTAGGCCAGTTGCTACCCAAGGTGGAGGCCAACGTACATATAGACTGGCTTCAGCACATCAACGAGTTGAAGGCCCAGCATCCGTCGCATCTAGTTCGGGAGTCCGGTGAGCTCCTGCCCCAGTACGTGCTCCAGCGGTTGACCGAGGTCACCCAGGGCCGAGGTATCGTGGTCACCGGCGTAGGCATGCATCAGATGTGGGCAGCGCAGCACTGCCAGTTCACCGAGCCCAACACGTTCATCACTTCGGGCGGGTTGGGCACTATGGGATTCGAAGTCCCAGCCGCCTTGGGCGCTCAGGTAGGCCGGCCCGACGTCACAGTTTGGTCCGTAGCTGGCGACGGCGGCTTTCAGATGACGATGTGCGACATCGCCACGGCGGTTGAGGCCCACGCCGACGTCAAATTCGCCATCTTAAACAACAACACCCTGGGCTTGGTCCATCAGTTGCAGGAACTCTTCTTTGACAAGGAATACATCGCCAGCCAATATACGGCCAACCCCAACTTCGTGAAGATTGCCGAGGCATACGGCATCCGGGGCATCCGTGTCACCCGGAAGGATCAGGTAGTGGACGCCGTGCGACAGGCCATGGAAACCGCTGGACCGGTGATTGTCGACTTCATTGTTAAAGAAGACGAGGGACTCTACCCATTTATCCCATCCGGTCAATCGGTGAAAGAGATGCTGGAAGAACCAGCACCCGAAGAGATTACCTAGAATGGCCCAAACGAATCATACCGAACAGCATACCCTAATAGCCTTGGTGGAAGACAAGCCGGGTGTCCTGACCAGGGTGGCCAGCATGTTCCGCCGCCGGGGTTTCAACATCGCCAGCCTGGCCGTGGGCAACAGCGAGCAACCGGGCCTGTCCCGCATGACCTTTGTGGTAAAAGGCGACGACTACACCGTAAGCCAAGTTGCCAAGCAACTGGACAAACTAATCGACGTCATTGAGGTATCAGACATTACAAATGAGTCCACTGTCACCCGAGAGTTAGCCCTGATCAAGGTCAAGACCACCCAAATGACCCGGGGTGAGATTATTCAGATCGTGAACCTATTCCGGGCCAACATCATTGACGTCGGCAGCGAGTCCATGATTATTGAAATCACCGGAGAAGAAGACAAAATAAACGCCCTACACAACCTACTGTCGTCCTTCGGCGTCATCGAAATGCTGAGGACCGGCCTGGTGGCGATGGTTCGGGGCCAAACCAACGGGCTGGCCAACGGTCATTCGGAGCACGTCGAGCAGGTGAACTCAAACAATCATTCCTGATAACCGGGCATATCTTGCCCAGTATCCCAGATTGAACCATAAGATGTAACTTGGAAAGGAAGAAGAAAATATGGTAGATGTTTACTACGACAAGGATGCGGACCTAGCCCATCTGGAGGGCAAGACCATTGCCATGATTGGCTACGGTAGCCAAGGTCACGCCCACGCCCTCAACCTGAAGGACAACGGTCAGAACGTGGTCGTGGGCCTATATCCCGAAAGCAAAAGCCGGGCCGTGGCCGAAGCTGCTGGATTGCGGGTGGCCGACGTTCCCGATGCGGCCGAGGAGGCTGACGTACTGATGATGGTCATTCCAGACCATCTCCAAGGCCGCGTCTACCGGGAGCAGATCGCTCCCAACCTGAGGCCAGGCAGCGCCTTCATGGTGGCCCACGGCTTCAGCATCCACTACCGGGAAATCGTCCTGCCGGACACCATTGACGTGATGATGGTTGCCCCCAAAGCCCCCGGACACCGCATGCGCGAGTTGTTCACCGAGGGTGTCGGAGTGCCCAGCCTGCTGGCAGTGCACCAGGACGCCACCGGCCACGCCAAAGACATCGGACTCGCCTACGCCAAGGGTGTCGGCAGCACCGGCTCTGGCGTGTTGATGACTACCATCAAAGACGAGACCGAAAGCGACCTCTTCGGCGAGCAGACTATCCTATGCGGCGGCGTTTCCGCCCTGGTAAAGGCGGCTTTCGACACACTGGTTGAGGGTGGATATCCCCAGGAGATTGCCTTCTTCGAGTGCCTGCATGAGCTGAAGATGATTGTTGACCTGATGTACCAAGGCGGGTTCAACTACATGCGCTATTCAGTTAGCGATACCGCCGAGTACGGCGACCTGACACGGGGCCCGCGCATCATCGACGAGCATGTTCGGGAAAACATGCGGGCCGTGCTGAAAGAGATTCAAGACGGCACCTTCGCCCGCGAGTGGATCGCCGAGAACGACGAGGGCCGCCCGCGGTTCACTCCCCTCAGAGAGCAGGCCCGTAACAGCCAGATCGAAGAGATTGGCAAGGAACTTCGGGCAATGATGCCCTGGATGGACCCGAAAGTAATCTAGTCGATTCTGATTGGCCTAGGCCGATTCAGCCCGGGATGAAACATTCTGTGACGAGGGAATCTACGATGAGGAATCTGGAGGCGTTGAGTGTAGTCCACCATAGTCCGCTGGTCCTGGCAGGGCTGGTGGCGGTGGACTACGTGGCCCTGCGCACCCTTTCTGAACGCCGCAGTTAGCGGCAACCGCATACCAAAATCTACAAATCAGAAAGGGGTTAGGTAATAAAAATGGCTACAGAAAAAGTATTGCTCTTGGACACCACTCTCCGCGACGGCGAACAGTCGGCCGGCATCGGCATGACCGGTCAGGAAAAGATGGAGATTGCCCGCCAACTGCAACGGATGCAGGTGGACATTATCGAAGCAGGTTTCGCCGCCAGTTCACCCGGAGACTTCGAGGCGGTGTCCAACATCGCCAAAGAGATCAAGGGTCCCATCATCGCCTCACTGGCCAGAGCGGTCGCCAACGACGTGGACCAGGCATGGCAATCGGTCCAGCACTCCGAACGGCCCCGCATCCACGTGTTCCTCTCCTCATCGGAGATCCACCAGATGCACCAACTTCGGAAGAACCGAGAAGAGGTCATGGAGATGGCAGTCACCATGGTCGAGCGCGCCAAGGGTTACTGCGACGATGTCGAGTTCTCCCCGATGGACGCCACCCGGACCAACCCGGAGTACCTATTCCAGATGTTGTCCGAGGTGATTAAGGCCGGAGCAACCACCATCAACATCGCCGACACGGTAGGCTACGCCATCCCCTCATCCACCGGATTCGGTCAACTCCTGAAGGACGTTCAAGCCAACGTTCAGGGAATCGAAAACGTGGTGGTCAGCGTCCATTGCCACAACGACTTGGGTCTGGCCGTGGCCAACAGCCTTATCGCAGTCGAGTTCGGCGCCCGCCAAGTGGAGGGCTGCATCAACGGAATCGGCGAACGGGCCGGCAACGCCTCTTTGGAAGAAATCATCATGGGATTGGATACCCGGAAGGACCATTTCGGGGTTACAATCAACTCCGACACCACTCAGATCTACGGGGCCAGCCGCATGGTCAGCCGCATCACCGGCATGGCCGTTCAGTCCAACAAGGCCATCGTTGGGGAAAACGCTTTCCGGCACGCATCTGGCATCCACCAAGACGGCGTGCTGAAAGACCGCTCCACCTACGAAGTCATGCAACCGGAACGGGTGGGGGTCCCCGGCAACACTCTGGTGTTGGGCAAGCTCAGCGGCCGGGCAGGCCTTCAGTCCCGATTGGAAGATCTGGGCTACACCCTCTCTCGAGAAGATATGACCAAGGTGTTCGAGTCCTTCAAGGACCTGGCCGACAAGAAGCGGGAAGTTACCGATCGGGACTTGGAGATTCTGATGGACGAGGAGAAGCGGACGGCGACCGAGCCCATCGGTTATACCCTGGACCACGTCCAGTTCTCCAGCGGCGACCACGACATCGCCACCGCCACCGTCCGTCTCATCGGGCCGGACCAGCAAGTAGCAACCGACGCATCCACTGGCAACGGCCCGGTGGACGCCGTCTGCAACGCCATAGATCGGGTGATTGGCTGCGACTGCGAATTGGTGGACTTCAAAGTCCAAGCGGTTACCGAAGGAATGGATTCCATCGGCAGCGTCACCATCCGGATCGAGAACGACGGCAAGACCTACACCGGCCGTGGCGCCGACACCGACATAATCGTCGCCAGTGGCAAGGCCTACCTCAGCGCAGTGAACCGCATGCTTGCCGCCGACGAAGAAGCAAACATTCCGGCGGTGGGCACCACCCCGGATTAGATCCTGAAGAATATTCAACCAGACGCGTAAGAAGAGGCGCCACAATATATCTGTGGTGCCTCTTCTACTTTCACGCCTCGCTCAACGTCCTCTTTTACCAAGGGGGTTCCCTAAGCGTCTTGTCTCAAACGAAAGCCTGTTATCCGCACCGATACGTAACGCCGCAATATTGAAACGACTACGTTGGCTATAAACAACTCAATCACGAGCAGTACAGCGCCTAGGAGTGAGGCAACCACAGCCTCTGGAAAGGTGTCGACAACGATCGGGCCTAATTCCATCGACGTCAATCTGTAGACGAACACAGAGGCAAGCAAAGCCGCCGGGACAACTGCCGCCACAACCGCAGCTACGAATCCACCGATACCGATAGGGAAGAGCACCACCATGCCAACGAGAACTAGTATGAGATTTATATAAGTTCTAGGATACGTTAGATATCTTGCCTGGTTCATTGCGAAGCTCCCTCCAGTTTTGTTGGAGTTTTCCATACGCCAAAATAGGTCGTCAGGTACACCGAAAAGTAAACGGCCAAGTATTTGCACCGGAAGAGATTGCCGCCCGCTCTCCAGCCCGGATGCATCTTGCGTCTGCTCACTGAGATCCGAGTCAATCTCTTCTCCTCTGAATCTCTTGACCTCTGTGGACAGCCCAATTGTGTAAAGACTCACCCATTTCCAAACGAGCCCTACCGCCATTCTTGAAGATGAATATCTCATACCGTCAAAAGTCCTTTCCCTATGGCCGGAAAGCGTTTGGTCTCAGCTTACGCCTTGGTCAAGGCTGGCTCACCAGCGGAAGTTAGATTGTAAGAGCGGCGGCGAGGCAGTCCTTCCTCCGCAGCGATAAGCGGGTCTTCCCAAACGCTTTCCAACAAGCCCGCTTTTTCCATCCTCCCCAGAGCTTTATAAAGCGTTCCGTGAGTGGTAAGCAGCCCAGCTCCTTCACCTTCTTTGATTTCCTTAGCAATCATGAAGCCGTGAAACCCTAGATCGCTGCGGGTCTTAATGGCAGCACCGGCCTTTAGAATCAATATCTCGATCGAAATAAGAGAGCCTGCTTTTCTTCTCATATAAACAGTGTAGGCATATATCTACCCATTGATCAAGATGCAGGGATATCTTCTTTTTGCATTTGCCTTGCGATACCGCATGCTGGCCGCGAACGAGGAAACGAACATCCCAGCGGTGGGCATCACCCCCGATTAAGTCCAATCGGGGAAGGCCTTTCACGCGTGTAGGGGCAGGTTTTAAACCTGCCCCTACAATTTTCCATGATTGCATTTTCCGTGCGATCCCCCTTTTGTAAAGGGAGGTTGGGAGAATTAAACCAGCTTCATCTGAAACCCAGTCCCCTGGACCTGGGCACTCTGGCCGTCTAGATGCACCGCCGGGTATCCCATGCCCCGCAGATGGGCCGCAAGTTCCGGGAAACCGTTAACGGTGTACACCTCTTTAGGCTTAACCTGTTGAACATATCCAACAAGTTCGTTGAAGTCCGGATGATCGCTGAAAGGCAGACTAGCATCGCCCCGGCGGGCCCATCCATTGCTTCCATCCACTACCCAACCCGTTAACTCCATGACTTTTAAGCCACGATGTCCATTCACCGCTTCCTTCACCCGGCGTCCCGGAGGGCAAAGCAGCACAGCCCCTTCGGGCCATTGCCCGTTGAACAGCTTTAACCCTCCGGGAAATTTAACTCCTGCCTGCTGATAGATCTGGGCGATCTCGTAAACCGGCTTGTCTATCATCATGTCGAATCCCTGGCCTAACAGGTGGTGCAAGACCTCTTGGGATTTTCCCAGTTTCCATCCCTGGACCACAGGTTTAGCTCCCAGGGAGAGCCAGCTTCGCAGAGTATTGCAAGCGGTGTCCAACACTCGGTCCTGATTCGGAAATACGTACTTGGGCCGGCCATAGGTTGCTTCGATTATGAGGGTATCGCAGGGCACCACTTCCAGCGGCTCGTTGGTGGGACTGGATTTAATCTTGATGTCTCCGGTGTAAAGCACTCGCTCCCTGGTGAACTTCGACTCAATCAACACCTGAGCAGACCCCAGGCAATGGCCAGCAGGATAGAGCGTAAGAGTATATTTCCCGCGATCCAATGGCTCGTGATACTGAAGCGTGATTGGATCCGACTTCTTTAAGTATTCGGAAAGAAGAAGGCCCGTGTTCGGCGTCAGGACGGGACGCAGGTGGCGGGCCGTGTGGTCGGAGTGGGCGTGGGAAATCAAGCTGGTTTCCTTCTTCCGAAGGGAGTCCAGCCACAGGTCTATCTCTGGCAGATATACGCCGCGTTCAAATACTACTTGCAATATACTCGAGTCTCAGGAGTTGCCTTCCCCGCCGCTAGCTTCTCGGAACAGAGGGAAGCAAGACCGATAGATGACTAGATAAGCGGAGGCACAAAGACCGAAAACTGGTCGAGATTTCGGCAAGTATACCATCGCCCGGCACTTAAATGAGGCAATATTCAGACCGTTTGCCACCCAAAGTTATGTAAATCCGCAAGTCTGTCGTACAACACCCGGATGTACGGTATAATCTCCCAAGCGCTCGACTTGGACACGAGTCCAAAAAATCTATGGAGAAAGGTAAGCATATGCCTGCACAAGTTGGCGATACAGCCCCCGACTTTACCCTTCCTTCGGTTAGCGAAGGGGACATCACCCTTAGCAGCTATAAGGGTGAGAAGCACGTGGTTCTCTCGTTCCACGTGTTCGACTTCACATCTGGTTGAACCACGCAAGCTACCCTCTTCCGGCAACACCATGGCCAGTTTGAGGAGAAAAATGCTCAGGTTCTGGGCATAAGTTGCGACACAGTAGCGGCACACAGGGCTTGGTCCGCCGCCATGGGAGGCCTTCCCTACCCTGAATTATCGGACTTCCATCCCAAGGGTAAGGCCACCACCGCTTTCGATCTGTGGAACGAAGAGCGGGGCGCCAGCACTCGGGCAGTAATCATCGTGGATAAAGGCGGGGTCATTCGCTACCGCCAAACCTACGTTCCCGGCGTGCTACCCGACCCAGTGGACATCCTGGCTGAGATAGACAAGCTCGGCTAACTTACGAACAGAGAGCCCAAAAAGAAAGAGGCCCAGTAAACCGGGCCTCTTTCTTTTATATCGATTCAGTGTCGTGGGGTTAGGTGCTGATTTTCTCGATGGTGTAGTTCAAGGTACCCTTGGGCACGTTAATCGCAACCTCTTCGCCCAATTTACGGCTCATCAACGCCGCACCTACTGGGGAGACTGTGGAGATTTTCCCGGTGGAGGCGTCGGCTTCCCGAACGTCCACCAGGGTGTAAACCACCTTCTTGCCTGAATTCATGTCTTTCAAAGTCAACTTCGCGCCGACAACTACCTTTTGCTGTGCCGTTCGGCGGCCAGTCTGCATCACAACTGCGCTGACCAAGCCGGCTTCCAGTTCCCGAATCTTGGACTCGATGATGCCCTGGCGCTCCTTGGCGGCTTCCAGAGGGGCATTCTCGCGGAAATCCTTGTCTTCCATCGCCCGGCGGATGTCTTCGACGATGCTTATCCGCTCACCCTTGAGCACCTCAACCTGAGAGACCAAGCGGTCATACCCTTCTTGACTCAACTGAGTGGCGTCCTCGTCACCCATCCCCGCGCCAGACGATTTATTGCCGGTCGTCTTTCGTGTCCTGGGGACACGAAGATGTGCCGCCAGTCCGTTAACGATCCAGCCTTCGTCTTTGAGGTAGGCCAGGAAGGGTTTCAACGGATTCAGCCGGAGAGCCGAATCAACGCCTCCCTTTCCGATGTGTTGGGCGTAGTCGGCAACCTCAGATGGAGAAAGATCATCTACGCCTCTTTCGCGTCCGCACCAGGCCACAAAGCGGCCGAGCTCTTGATGCCCATCTTGGGCTTTTTTGCCACCCTTCTTGGCGGCGATAAACCGAGTTAGGGCTTCAGAGAGAGAAGGGCCGCTTTCGCTAATCAATTGCAATACCTCCAGAATTTCCAGCCTCTGCTGAACATATCACCGTATATCCATCACCCAATCCGCCTCCCTAACATCGTCAACTCTCACTTGGGACAAGGACCGTTGCTCGTTCGGTTTAACGGGGTTCTACTGGATGGGCAATCTGGCTACGTTGACTGGGGCGGTCCACCGGGTTTTCCCAGCGGACTGGAATCATTCCAATCGACCTTTCGGTAATCGCCATAGAGGATCGTGCGGGATCCGGATTTCTGGCCATTCGGCATTTCCAACCGACTAGCCGGATTGAAATTTCGGAGGTTTGGCGGCCACCGAAAAACGATGGAAGAACGATGAACGTCTTCCCAATCATAGCAGTTTTGCTTATGGATATCAACAATTCGGACTGGGCGGCAAGAGCTATACGATTCCGAATTTAAGCCTATACAACACATGACACACAGCTAAAATCTGACCGACGAACATCCATCAAATAACACCCATGGCATGTCCCGGCGTCTCGTTTCGGAGTATACTAGCCAAGAAGCGAGTGACTCCCTTCTTGGCTGGCGCATTTCCAACAAGTGACCAGTTAGGGGAAGGCCGAAACCTAAAACAAACGCTGGCTTAATCCGGCGGCAAAATCAAGAAAGATTGCTAATACCAAACGGAGAAGGTGAATTCTCAACCTTTGGATTGCGGTCGATTCAATCGGAGGATAACTCATGAAAGCGATTCAGATTATGGAACATGGCGGCCCCGAGGCAATGAAGTACCAAGACGTGGCTGACCTAAGCCCCGGAGAAGGACAGGCATTGGTTGAGGTCCAGGCAGTGGGAGTCAACTTCACTGATGTCTACAACCGTATGGGCGCCTCTCCTGCCCAGACGCTTCCCAGGATCATCGGTGTGGAAGGAGCGGGAACCGTGCGCAGCGTCGGTTCCAGTGTCACTCAGGTAAAAGAGGGCGACGTAGTGGCCTATTCTGGAACCCCCGGGTCCTACGCAGAGCAAGCGTTGGTACCGGCTGACCGCTTGATAAAAATGCCGGCTGGCTTGGACGCTAAAGACGGAGCCGCAGCGATGCTGCAAGGCATGACCGCCCATTACCTTTGCCACTCCACCTATTCAGTGAAACAGGGCGACAAGGTCGTCATTCATGCCGGAGCCGGCGGAGTTGGATTATTGTTGATCCAGATGGTGAAAAAGCTGGGCGGGTACGTCTTCACCACCGTTTCCACCGAAGCCAAGGCAGACCTGGCCAGGGAAGCGGGAGCCGACCATGTCATCCTCTACACTCAGATGGACTTCGCCGAAGAAGTAAAGAAAGCGACCAACGGTGACGGAGTAGCCGCAGTATACGATGCCGTGGGCAAAACCACCTTTGATCAGAGCATCAGGTGTTTGAGCCGAAGGGGCCACATGGTGCTTTACGGTCAGGCCAGTGGCCCGGTCCCAGCTTTTGACCCTAGCAGCCTTGGCAACGGCTCCAAGTACCTGACCCGTCCCGGATTGGGCGATTATACGGTCACCCGGGAAGAATTGGAGCAGCGGGCTGGAGACGTCCTGGGCTGGGTCAAGTCGGGAGAATTAAAACTCCGGGTTGAGCATGTATTCCCCT
>Ga0315336_1005676_pt1 | contig 13400 bp, 8 predicted proteins | sample ASW5metaG_FD_204512 | JGI IMG/M metagenome (GOLD analysis project Ga0315336, IMG submission 204512) | Ammonia-oxidizing marine archaeal communities from Monterey Bay, California, United States - ASW #5 | ecosystem: Environmental > Aquatic > Marine > Intertidal zone | place: USA: California...
CGTCTGGCCGTGCACGTCAGTCAACCGGTACTGGCGGCCTTGGAACTTGAACGTGAGGCGTTCGTGGTCGATGCCCAGGCAGTGGAGAATGGTGGCATTCAGGTCGTGCACATGCACCGGGTCCTTGACGATGTTGTAGGAGTAGTCGTCGGTCTCTCCGAAGCTGATACCAGGCTTGATACCTCCACCGGCCAGCCACATCGTGAAGCAGCGTCCGTGATGGTCTCGGCCATAGTCCGTGTCGCTGAGTTTGCCCTGGCTGTAAGCGGTGCGACCGAACTCGCCGCCCCAGACGATCAACGTCTCCTCGAGCAGGCCCCGCCGCTTGAGATCGGAGATCAGAGCGGCGCAGGCGCGGTCGACGTCGTGACACTGCAGCCTGATATCGCTGGGCAGGTTATAGTGCTGGTCCCAGCCTCGATGATAGAGCTGGATGAACCGTACGCCTCGCTCCGCCAACCGTCGAGCCATCAGGCAGTTGGCCGCAAAGGTTCCTCGGGTACGGGCCTGTTCGCCGTACAAGTCAAACGTCTGCGGCGTCTCGTCAGACAGGTCGGTCAACTGCGGTACGGAAGTTTGCATGCGATAGGCCATTTCGTACTGTGCGATCCGGGTTTCGATCTCGGGATCACGGTAAAGCTCGAATTGCTTCCGATTCAGCCTGGCCAACCCCTTGAGCATGCTCTTACGAGTGGCTGCGTCCAGCCCGGGGGGATTCGAAAGGTAGAGCACCGGATCGCCGCTCTTGCGGAAGTTGACACCCTGGTGGCTGGATGGCAGGAACCCCGTGCCCCAGAGCCGGGCGTAAAGGGGGTCCGCCGGGCGCGCCGCGCTGCCGCGTGAGATCAGCACGACAAAGGCCGGCAGATCATCGGTCTCGCTACCGATTCCGTAGCTTGTCCAGGCACCCAGGCTGGGACGGCCAGGCTGTTGGTGTCCGGTCTGCAGCAGTGTCACAGCCGGATCGTGGTTGATCGCCTCGGTGTTGAGCGACTTGACGAAACAGACGTCGTCGCACACCCTTGCGAAGTTTGGAAGCAGCTCGCTTATCCAAGCCCCGCTTTGGCCGTGCTGCTTGAACTCAAACTGTCTCGGTGCAGCAATCGGAAGTGATTCCTGGCTAGAGGTCATGCCGGTCAGCCGCTGGCTGCCGCGCACAGAATCGGGCAGTTCAGTACCATTCCACTTCCACAGCGCCGGCTTGTAGTCGAACAGCTCCATCTGTGAGGGACCACCGTGCATGAACAGGTAGATCACGCGTTTGGCTCGCGCCGGGAAATGCGCCGCGGTCAGAGCACCCTTTCCCCGGCCGGGGCTGTTGAGGGGACCGGCAGCGAGCGATTCCGGATCCAACAGTGACGCGAGCGCTACCGTTCCGATCCCTGTCGCTGATCGACCAAGCAACTGCCGGCGAGTCAAAGGTCCGGAAAGCTGTAGTGGGTCACTCATCAGTGCTTCGTGACTGCTTCGTCCAGGTTGAGTATCGTGCTCGCGACGGTCGTCCACGCCGCGTGAGCGGGGATGTCAAGCGACGGATCGCGCGCGGATTCTCCCACACCAAGCAGTCTCTCGGCTGCTTTCCTGTTCGCATCGTACTTGGCACGCTGCTGGTGGAACAGATCCAGCAGAATCTCCACTTCCTCCGGTAGAGGCGGCCGAGCGGTCGCCAGGCGGAAACCAAAGTGGATCCGGGCCTCCGGTGAGGTAGCCTGGGTCATCATCCGCTGGGCCAGGGTACGGGACGCTTCAACGTAGGTTGCGTCATTCAGCAGAACCAGCGCCTGCAGAGGGGTGTTGGTGCGGGGTCGCCGGACCGTGCACGTTTCGCGCGTGGGAGCGTCGAACGACAGCATTGACGGCGGCGGGCTCTGGCGCTTCCAGAAGGTGTACAGACTGCGCCGGTAAAGCGCGGCTCCGTGATCCTGTGGGTAGGACAATCTACCGTCATAAGTGACAGCTTCCCAGAGTCCCTGTGGCTGATACGGTTTGACACTGGGGCCCCCGACCTCCCTAACCAGCAGCCCGCTCATCGCCAGGGCGTTGTCACGGACTACTTCGGCGTCCAATCGAAACCGCGGACCTCGCGCTAGCAGGCGGTTCTCCGGGTCGAGTTCGAGAAGGGGCGTAGCTGCGATCGACGACTGGCGATAGGTTGCCGAAGTGACGATCAATCGTTGGAGATGCTTCACATCCCAACCACTCTCGATGAACTCCACGGCAAGCCAGTCGAGAAGCTCAGGATGGCTGGGCCAGGCGCCTTGCGCTCCAAAGTCTTCGACCGTCTCCACAATGCCCGCTCCGAAATACTGCTGCCAAAAACGATTGACCGTGACGCGGGCCATCAAGGGATGCGACGGATCGACCAACCACTGAGCGAACCCCAACCGATTGACCGGTGCCCCTGGCGGCAGCGGCGGCAGCGCTGCGGGAACCCCGGCGGTGACCTTCTCTCCGGGCGAGTCGTATTGACCGCGCACCAGAAGATGAGTTGCCCGTGGCTCAGGCATCTCCTGCATGACCATCGTCGTAGGAACCTTGGCTTCCAATTCCTCCACTTGTGCGCGCAGCTCGACTGCCTTGTCATGAACCGCCCGGAAGGGCCTTCCAGCCGAAGTCGTCAAGAAGTGTCCACGAAGTTTCTTCTGCTGCTCGGATGAGCGCTTACCGACCGGCAGTTCGACAAGGGCGCCGACAAGCTGATGGGTGTAGAGACGATTCGCCTCGCCGGCACTCAGCGCGCGATCATAGATGCGCACGTCATCGATCAGTCCGGTGAACGCTGCGCTGGTGCTGCGGCGCCCAATCCTCAGCGGCTGCTGGGTCCGGATCGTTCCGGTCAAACTGTCGTGGCCGACTTTTAGAGTCTGAGCCTTCCCGTCTAAATGGATCTTGACGCCCGAGGCCTTCGAGGAGCCATCGTAGGTAACCAGGATGTGATGCCACTGCTGGCTCGGTACGGAAGCGGACGTCGTCACCTGAATCGCATCGATATTCCACTCATGGACCAGGTGGACGACCGCCTTGCCTTTTCGAAGCATCAGATCGAATCCCCGCAGGCCCTTGACATCGTCATTCTTCGAAAGGACACAGCTCGGACCACCCTTGGTCGGTTTGACCCAGGCACCGAATGAGAAGGCGTCGCTCCGGTCGAAATTCAGATCGGCCCCGACTTCAATGGCCGAATCGCCTTCCAGCTGCACCGCTCCGCCGAGCAGGCCGGGTGTAAACGTCGCGGCACTGGCATCCCCCTCCGAACCGTCCATCGGGAAATGTGCCACCAGACCGTCCGACGGCGGTTCAGGAAGATGGTCCTTGGCCGTCTGCTCCCAGCTAGACTGGGCCGTCTTGAGTTGTGGTTCGATCTTTGCGAATTCCTGGCCGGCTACCTCGGCCTGCTGGCGTAGTTTCTCCAGCCGTGCCGTGAATGCCTCATCGGGCACATGCAGGATCGGCGGCGAGTTTCCGCGCTTAGTCTTGGTGCCCTTCTCCAGGACGTTGTTGAAGAAGGCCATGAGCCGATAGAATTCCTTCTGCGAGATCGGGTCGAACTTGTGGTCATGGCAGCGAGCACAACCCGTGGTCAAGCCCAGCCAGACGGTCGAAGTGGTCTCAAGGCGATCGACCACGTAGTGAACGCGATACTCTTCGTCGATGACGCCGGTTTCCATCGTCGTCATGTGATTCCGACCGAATCCTGTGGCAATTCGCTGGTGGGTGGTTGGATTGGGCAGCAGGTCACCAGCCAGTTGCTCGACGGTGAATTGATCAAAGGGCATATTGCGATTGAAGCTGCCGATGACCCAGTCACGCCATCGCCACATCGACCTTTCGCTGTCCTGGAAGAAGCCATTGGTATCGGCATATCTCGCCGCATCGAGCCAGTATCGCGCCATGTGCTCGCCAAACGACTGGGAGTCGAGCAATCGATTGACGACCCTCAGATAGGCGTCAGGAGACTCGTCAACGAGGTAATTGTCGAGTTCCTCCTGCGTCGGCGGAAGCCCCGTCAGGTCCAGCGTCACCCGACGCAGTAGAATCCCGCGGTCCGCTTCCGGTGAGGCCTCGAGACCCTCGCTCTCCAATCGGGCCAACACAAAATGATCGATCAGATTGCGTGGCCAGTCTGTTCGCCCGACCTCGGGTAATCCTGGGCGTTCGGGTGGGATGAACGACCAGTGTCGCTCGTATTCGCCGCCCTGTTCGATCCAGCGCCGAATCAGCTCGATCTGTCCAGGTGAGATCTGCTTGGGGCTGTAGGGTGGCGGCATGCGCCTGAGTTCTTCAGTTGAGGTGAGGCGCCTGTAGAGCTCGCTCTCCGTCGGGTTACCGGGGACGAGCACGCGATATCCGCCGCGGTCGCTCCGAACCGCCTCTTCCAGATCCAGTCGCAGGTCGGCCATTCGAGTGTTGGCATCGGGGCCATGACATTGGAAACAGGTATCAGAAAGAATCGGCCGAATGTGACGATTGAACGTCAGCGTCTCTTCCGGATCCTTTCCCGCCGCCCCACTGCTAGGCCAGAGAAAGCAAAGCAGCAGGCTGAGAAGAACGCTCGGGTGACACCGGGAACGCCGCACTTTGCAGAGGCTGTAGAGACGCATGACACTTCTGAAAGTCCTTTCCAGCATGTTGTCCTGTGTCTCTGGGAACGTCCAGGCGAGGAATCCCGATTCGGTCGCAGATCTTATCCATTCCCTCATGGACGGTTTCCAGTCTACCGATGAAATCGACGAGGATGTTGCCCTCTTCATCCAAGATCTCTCGCAATTGATCATAGGGCAGCCGACGTGGAACTGTTCACTACAGGGTCGGCGCGCGTGATTGGCCTCGACCGAGGGACGCTGGCCACCGGGGCCCCGGGCGACGTGACTGTCTTCAGCCTCAATCGCGAATGGACGTTCGACGTCAACGAATCGCTCTCCAAAAGTAAGAACTCCCCTTTCGACCGGCACAGTTTTCAGGGCGGACCCGTCGCGGCGATCGTGGCCAGCAAGAAGGTTTGGCAAGCGCCGGTGGCAGTTACGGCCTAGAACTCCATGTTGTTACCATCCCCTATGTGCCGGCCAGTTGTCCGTCACAGCCTGCCTCTGAACCGGCCTCCGAGCCAACTCGTTTCATTTGCGTTTCCTTCGTGCCCGGTACTAGACTGACAGCCCCTCAACCCCACTCGCTTCAAGGACCCGACCCATGCCAATGCTAACTGCACCGCACCGTAAAAAACCGTCTGGACTGAGTCGCCGTACCCTGTTTCGAAACGGTGGCTTAGTGGCTGCCGCCGGGCTCTCACCCGGCTGGGCCTCGAGCGCCGCTGCCGCTCCAGTGCTCTCTTTCGGCGCCGACATGTACAAGTCGATCGGCGTGCGGCCCGTCATCAACGCCAAGGGCACCTTCACGATGCTGAGCGGGTCGCTGATGTTGCCGGAGTGTCGTCAAGCGATGCAGCAGGCGTCGCGGAGCTTTGTTCAGATGGACGAGCTGATGGAGGCGGTCGGTAAGCGCCTCTCGGAGATTACGGGCGCGGAATCCGCAATCGTCACCTGCGGCTGTGCAGCGGGCCTCGCGCACGCCACCGCCGCTTGTCTTGCCGGGGGCGACCCGGAGAAGATCCATCGCCTCCCCGATCCCATCGGCCTCAAGAGTGAAGTGGTTGTGCCCGAATATTCCCGCAACATCTACGATCAGTCAATTCGCATGATCGGTCCTAAGATCATCAGTTTCGACAGCGAAGCGGCAATGCGCAGCGCAATCAATGAGCGGACTGCGATGGCGATGGTCGTGGCGTCGCCTCGCGATCGGGGGCCGCTGGGCCTGAAAGAGGTGGCCTCGATTGCTCATGAGTACGACGTCCCCGTGCTCGTGGATGCGGCTGCGGAGGTGCTAACGATCCCTAACGTCCACCTGCAACGCGGCGCCGACTTGGTCGCCTATAGCGGTGGCAAGGCGTTGCTGGGGCCCCAGAGCTCAGGTCTGTTGATCGGCCGCAAGGATCTCATCAAGGCCGCCAGGCTCAACAGCGCACCGCACCATGGCTTTGGCCGTCCCATGAAGGTGGGGAAGGAAGACGTCATGGGTCTGCTGGCCGCGGTCGAGATGTGGGTCCGTCGTGACCACGAGGCCGAGTGGCGGACTTGGGAGAATTGGCTCGATGAGATCGGAGTCGCCGTGCGGCGGCTGGACGGCGTCACAACGGAAGTCCTTGAGACACGAGGGCTTTCCAACCGCTCTCCGCGAATGGACGTTCGTTGGGACGGCGAGCGTTTCAGGATGAGCGGCGATGAGCTATACAAGCAGCTCTACAACGGCGATCCCCGCATCGTTCTGGCTGAAAGTACCGGGGATCGCCGGCACCCTCGAGACAGCTCCGTTACCGTCATGCCCTGGCAATTGCAGCCCGGCGAGGCACAGATCGTGGGGGCCGAGATCTACCGCGCTCTTTCCAGCCCGCCGGGCGATCCAAACCCTAGCAAGCCCGCAGGCCCCACCGCTGGCGTTAGCGGCCAGTGGGATGTAGAGATGAGTTACGTCCGCATGACCGCGAAACACCGCTTCCTCATCGACCAGGACGGAGACAGCCTACTGGGCACTCACATGGGCGAAACCACCGGCGGTGACCTCAAGGGTTGGATCGAGGGGAATGAGATCCGGTTCCGCAGCGCCCACCCGCTCGAAGGCGCGGGCTTCCACTTCGAGTTCATGGGCAGGGTTAACGGCGAAGAAATGGCGGGCGAAGTGGATCTCGGGGAGTACGGCACCGCTGAATGGTCCGCCAAGCGCCAGTCCTACGACGGAGCCGGCAACTCGAGACGCCTTCGCCTTCGCGACCGATTTGGGAGACTTTGGGGACCGCTCTGATGTCACACCCGGATACGGGGCGTAGTTTATCCGGTCGTGAACGCCTTGACCAGACTGATCTGAACGCCGGACCGGCGAAGATAGGGGATCGAACGTGAATGAAGTGCCAGCAACGTCGCATCTTAGCCGCAGTTCGGCTACACTGTACGTGGCCGGATGGTCAAAATGGAAATTCCGAAAGACACCATAACTTTCGCGCAACGTATGTCGGCGGAAGCAAACATCCGATGATGGCAGGTCCAAACCAAGGGCAGACCGATCAATCCCTTCGACATTGGTTTTTTTCGATCCTATTGGCGGTCATCGTAGCAACGCCCGGAGCGGCGGAACCTCCGCAGCGAGTCTATCGGAACGAGCTGAAGCCGCTGGCCAATCCGACGCCTCTGCTTGCCGACTACCCGGAACTCATTCATCCGATACGCGAGTCTGCCCGGTTCGAAGGACCGGCGTTGATCGACGACCCGGGAGCCGACCTTTCGGTGCGGGGCTGGCGTTTTTCGATGAACGCCCGGGCCGTCATCGAGATGCCGAACCGGCTGCGCGGCGACAAAACGGCCGTCGTCGTCGTTCATCCGTGGGGCATCAACGACGGCCAGGGTTGGCGGATCCCCGAGCCGGCCGGCTTTGCCTTCGGAACGCCTGCCACGGTGGACTACATCGCGCGGCATATGCGGGAGGTTGTCAATCCTCTCTTGAAGTCGCTCCGCGGCAACGTTGCCCTCGTGATGTACAGCATGCGAGGCGCCGAAGATCCGATTCGCCGCCGACTATATCGGTCCATCCGGCGCCGGCCCACTCCAGTGGAACGCAAGCAGGCAGAACTCGATCTGACGGCGAAGCTCCGGTCGTTTTCCTACGAAGCGGGCTCCATTCCCGAATCGTTGCCGTTGTCGCAGCAGAATCCCGTAAGCGACTACTTCCAACAGCTTCCCGGCGGCCTGTTTCGCGATAAGTACAACGGACCAGGATTCTGGGACCTACCCATTCCCATCCATAGCGCCATCGATGTCGCACCCGATGACGTCGTGTTCTACGACGCCGACGGTTATGAGGCGCTCCGCGATTTTCTGCGCCGGGAAGGAGTCTCGCACATCTTGCTCTGCGGCTACGCTTGCACCAAGTGTTATCGCAGGACGGCCGCCGGTTATCTGAATCTCGAAAAGGATTTCAACGTCTTCCTCGTCGGCGACGGCACGCTGGAACCCACGCCTATGGTCGATAACATCCGCTTTGCCACCTCGGCTGCGATTGCGGCAGCGTCGCGCGATCATCTCATCACGCAGGCCTCCTGGATTCAGGTGATTCCCGGACAGAAGGTGGCTCCCCGCTCCAAGGAGCACTCCGATGAGCCCAAAACCTCCTCCCGGCAATAGGTCCAATTCGCGGCGCGAATTCCTGCGCACGACGACCGCCGGAGCCGTCGCCCTCTCCACAGGCGCCGTAGCGGCAACTTCGCCGGGCGGGGCGCTCGCGTCGCCCGGCCGGTCCTCGGACCTGGGCGAGTTACGCATCGTTTCCGACCGGGTGGTTGCCGCCAGCGGCAAGTATGACTTGCATCTCGGCTTCACTGCGAAGGTCGACCTGCAACCGGGCGCCAAATTGTGGCTGTTTTTCGAAGACCGCCAGGGCGCTGCCGTGGGGCAGATCGACACTGCCGCAGCGGACAATTTTCTCTCGGTGCGAAGATCGGACGCTCCCGAGAAAGAGCTGACGCCGGAACTGCCGCACGTGCCGCGCACGCTCGATTTGTTCCCTGTGGCGCCCGAGTTCCTGCACATGATCGGCGTTACGCTCGACGATCGATTGGCTGCGGGGGGTGAGATTGTATTTCAAATTCGCCGCTGGAAAGGTCCGCGGCAGCCCATTGACCCGTACCAGTTCTGGCTGGTCGTTGATGACCGGGCCGAGTGGGACTTCGCGCCGATCGATTTTCGCCGTTATCGAAAGTTCGTGAATCGACAAGATCAGTCGCGCGTGCCCACACAGCAGCTCCGCCAGAAAACCCTGATCCATTCACTGCGCGTAACGGGAAAATACGCCCCCGTCGCAGCGTCGAGTCTCCGTCGCAAGCCGGGAGTCTTCTGGGGCGAGTTCCACGGGATGGTCTTCAACCAGCGGCCGCTCGACGACTATTACCGCTACGCGAAGAGTGTGGCAAAACTCGATTTCTGCGCGCCGTTCTGGTTCAGCTACGGCACCTGCGTCGAGGACGTCTGGCAGCAAGTCAAAGAAGCCTCCCGGCGACATACCGAGCCGGGCAAGTTCGCGGCGCTGGCAGGCTTTGAATGCGGCACGCCGCCGGACGACAGCCATCGCTGCGTGTTGTTCCGCGATCCTGAAAAGGTGCCGCCCATTTTCTGCGACAGTCGTCCGCCCGCCCAAGATCCGTTTCACCAAAGCCGGCTCCACCCAGAGACAGTCGTGTGCAAGACGTTGCCGGAGTTTTATGAGACGATCGAGCGATTTGGCGGTGTTGTCACGGGACACTTTCACACGCGGCAGTACGATCAGGAAGTGCTGGCAGAGATCTACCAGAAGAATCTAAGGCAACCCGCTCGCGAAGAAGAGCGAATCTATGAGCTCATGCGGCGGGGAAAGAGATTTGCTCTGGCCGGCACGAGCGACACGCACGATTCCATGCCTGGCAACCCCTTTGCGGAGCCTCATCTGCCGATGGCGGCCGGGTTCACGGGCGTCTACGCCGACGCGCTGACGGCCGACGCGCTTTTGGACGCGGTCGTCGCCCGGCGCACGTTTGCGACGAGCGGTACGCGCATGTTCATGAATTTCCAGAGCAACGGCCAGCCGTTGGGGGCTGAGTTGCCCATCGACGCGCCGCGGCTGTTCAGTATAGAGGTCGACGCGGCCGGCCCGCTCGATCGGGTCGAATTACTGCGCGACGGACGGACTCTCCAGACGTGGACGCCGACGGGAAGTCAATTCACCACGCAGGCCAAGGACGACGAGAGTTCGGCCGGTGCTTTCTACCTCGTCCGCGCCCGACAGCAAGACGGACATCAGGGTTGGACAAGTCCCATCTGGTTCGGTTAGCTCGCCGCACTGTCTTCGTTTCTCGCCCTCCCCCTCGCACTCGTCCTCTTACTCGACGGCGTCCCGAACCTGGGTTCGGAGGGATTTACCAACACCTTTCCTGCGAACGAGGGCTAACCCTCTTGCTTCAAGATATGGCTGACGACGGTCATGAGATCCACGCGGTTGCTTCGGTCGCAGCGGATGCGGCGACGTAGTTGAGGCGTGCTCTGACCAATGTTACTCTGGTTTCAGTCGTGGAGTAGGCCAATTAGACTTAAAAGTGTAATCGGACTCCAAGCACCCCGAGTATCGAACGTGTATACAGTACACCTTCTGAAAAACGGCAATCCGTCGGGCGATTGTAGGCGACTGCCGCTCACTTTGAGTGAGTTGGCCTGGCAAGAACTCGCCCGTGGACGGCAACGACGACTAGCTAGTCCCGTGACTCTGCACAAGCAGTGGGTTCATACCGCAGGAGTAACGGCGACGTGCCCCAAGGCATCAGGTCCATCCCAACGAAGATCAGGAGCGTTCCGGGCTCGGTTGGTGCTGCGTTAGGTTAATGCGGTGGCCGGATGATCTGGTTGACACCTTTGGGAAAGCCGTATTCCGGGCCGAGCGTCTTATAATCCACGCCGCTCAGCGAGTTCCAATCCCATACGACTTGGCCTTCGCGCAGGGTCAGTTCACAGAAGAGCCGCTGATTGCCGTCGATAGCGCCGTTGCCCACGTCGCGAAAACGGAACTTGCGCTTCACCATGCGAAAGGCTGCAACATCGGCGACGGCCCCCGGCGTAAGATGCCCCAGCTCTTCCCGCTGGATTTGGCGTGCCGGGTTCCAGGTGGATGCCTTGATGACCTCGTCGAGAGGCATGCCCATCGCGAGGAACTTTGACATGGTGGTTTGCATGTCCATCATGGCGCCGGTGGCGGAACCTTGGTGGAGGTCGGTCGAGATGGAGTCCGGGTAGAACCCCTGCTCGATGGCAGGAACCGCGTTGCGAAACACGAAGCTGCCGCCACCGTGACCGACGTCAAACTTGATCCCTCGTTTGCGGGCTTGACCGAGGTAGTCGTAGAGCTTGCCGCTCTCGTCGACCCACGGTACCGCGCCGTGGAACATATGGGTCGGCATGTCGCCGGGCCGCAGGTGCTTGAGCACGAGTTCATAGAACGGGCGTTCGGAAAGGAAGTAGCCGAAGTCCACCATCACCGGGATGTTCGCCAACCTGCCCGCTTTGACGGCTTCGTCGACCGACGTCCAATCTGGCCCGTGATAGTGAGCACTTTTGATGCCGACGATGACGTCTTTGTGCTTCTTCGCCAGGCGCGCGACTTCTTCGGGATTAAAGTCCGTCTGCTCGGTGATCGAGGTGATCATGCCGAAGCCGGCGATGTTAATGTGCGCCAGCATCCGGGTCTTGAGGCGCTCTTTGTCGATGACGGTATGGCGGAAGAACTCAAAGTTGCGCCAACCGGAACTGCCCGCGTCGACAGCCGTTGTGATGCCCGTCCGCAGAGTGTTCGTGTCCGGCTGGACGCTGTTGTCACCCGCCCAGGCGCCCGGGATGTTCGTTGTCGAGAACATGTGGACGTGGAGATCGATCAGGCCTGGAGTGATAATGAGATCCGCAACGTCGAGCGTCCGATCCGCCTTCGATGCATCAATCGACTCCGACACAGCGGCGATGGTGCCGTCGGAGATGGCGACGTCGCGACGACCGGAAATACCGTTCTTCGGGTCGATCACGTAGCCGCCTTTCAACAGTAGGTCGTATTCCCCCTGCTGAAACGAAAGCGCTACGGCCAAACAGAAGAGAAGCATCGCAGGCAGTCTGATCCATCCTGCCCAACACGCGGTGGGTACTTTGTGATTCATCCTAAACTCCGTTGTTTGTCAAGCCTTGGGCAAAATCCTGGGTTCGCGGTGCGTGCAGCCTAGATACCAACACCGGTTCGATTCTACCTCTTCGCGGATTGATGTCGGTGACAACCGATCCGTTGAATAAAGATTATTTTCGTCTCTAGGTGCCTCAGACAGCTCTGTTTCCGGCTTTTGCGGCCACAGACCCTAGTGGCGCCAGACGTCCCGGATGTGGCATCTTGGCGGCAAGCGGAGGAGCAGCATGGCTGAAGAGAGAGCAGAATCGTTTGCCGCTTATGCGAAGGGTGCACGTTGGTCCCGGGAGGGTCTACGACCGTACTTCGCCTATCGGGACCTGGGCATCAAAGACGTCACGGGGGGCAAGGTTTTGGCGCACGTCATTCGGGCCGATCAACCTTGCGAGGGGCCGCTGGGCTGCCACTCCCATAACCTGGACTTTCAAATGGTCTACATGCTCAAGGGGTGGGCGCGGATCTACCTGGAAGACGCCGGAGAGATTCGTGTGGAGGCGGGAGACGCGTGGTACCAGGCTCCCGGCGTCAGACATGAGGTGCTGGAATACTCCGACGACTGGGAGGTGATCGAGATAACCATGCCCGCCGATTTCGCAACCACCGAGGAACCACGCTAAGGCCGGCGGAAAGGTGGACGGTACCTGACCTGCCCCCTGAAAACGAATCCGAATCTTGAGAGAGAATCGAAGGATTCGGGTGTGTGTAAGGAGGCAGGTCAGGTGGCTTGAAGGAAAACCGAAACGCTATCGCCGAAACCATCGAGAACAATGTCCGCCGCAAGATCATCAAGGAGCACCTGCAAGACCCGGCCTTCTACGAGAAGATGTCGGCGCTTCTCGACGAGATCATCGCCGCGCGGAAGGCGAAGGCCATCGAGTATGAGGAATACCTGCGGCGTATCGCCGAGGTGGCCAAGCGGGTGGGCGCCAGTCACAGCGAAGACATGCCCGAGGAGGTGGACACCCCGGGGCGGCGGGCGCTCTACAACAATCTGAACGGCACTTTCTTGGGTGCGTCAATGATTGGCGGTTCATCAGCCGGAACAGGGCTTGAAGGTGAGTTAGGTCGTCAACCCAGTATTGTTTCGCGTTTTCCTGTCAGCAGTGTGAGCAAGCTCAGATGTCCGCTTCGGCGATGGTGACATGAGTAGATTAGCGCGACCCGACGCTAAGATGCTCGCCTCGTATTCAGTACCCGCTGCAAGCCCGATCTGGAGGTCTGGAACAGGGCGAATCCGCCAGACCCAACTCGATCTAGGCGGCTCAGAACTGACACAAAGATTTCCGTGACGCAAGCAGGACTAAACTCCTCAAGAATCACGGCTTAGAGTTCGCCACCCATTAGATAGTGTGAAATCAGAATCGCATGAGGTTCCACCTGTTGGATCCCCCCGGCGGCGGAAGATCCGCCCGAAAATTGTGTTAAACACAATTTCACCACAGGAGAAACCCATCGCCGATAACCAAGACATGCACCCGCCGAGAAGTACCCGGGACGGCCCTCGCTCAAACCGTTGGTGCGCTACAAGAGCTTCCGCTATCAAGCCGCGAGCTGGTCGAAGCCTCGGCGCGTCGTCGCCAAGGTCGAGCATCATCCCGGAGAGCTGTTTCCGCGCG
>Ga0315336_1005677_pt1 | contig 13397 bp, 6 predicted proteins | sample ASW5metaG_FD_204512 | JGI IMG/M metagenome (GOLD analysis project Ga0315336, IMG submission 204512) | Ammonia-oxidizing marine archaeal communities from Monterey Bay, California, United States - ASW #5 | ecosystem: Environmental > Aquatic > Marine > Intertidal zone | place: USA: California...
GTGTCCGGCTGTCCATTCGTGGCGAGCAGCTCATGGAGCTGGGTGCCCTGACTCCGGAGGCCGCGGCCGACCTGTTCTGGCAGCGCGCCCCGCGCGGCCTCTCCGAGTCCGAGCGCGCGGATCTGACGGAGCTCCTCGATCGTCTGGATCACATGCCGCTCGCCATCGAGCTCGCCGCGGCCAGGACTCGGGTGTTGAAGGTGCCGCAGATCCTTTCCAGGCTGAAGGCGCGTTTCAAGCTCTTGCGCGGGCAGCGGCGCGGGATTCCGGAGCGGCATCAGAGCTTGCGTGCGGTTCTCGAGGGGTCCTGGGAGCTCCTGACTCCGTGGGAGCAGAGCGCGCTGGCCCAGCTCTCGGTTTTCTCGGGCGGCTGGACTCTGGAGGCGGCGGAGGCCGTCGTCGACCTGACCCAGTGGGACGACGCCCCTTGGGCCTTCGATGCGATCGCCTCGCTGATGGACAACAGCCTCGTGCGGCTCGACCGAGACGGGGAACGATTTGCCATGTTGGTGTCCGTTCGAGAATTTGCGGCCGACAAGCTGGCGGATGTGGCCGCAGCACACCATCGTCATGGCGCCTGGTATAGGCAAATGGGGACCGTCGACGCCCTGGAGGCGCTGTATGGGCACGGCGGCGTAGAGCGCTTTCGAGCTCAACGCGCCGCGTTGCCGAACCTGCTGGTCGCCTGTCGGCGCGCGCTGGATTCGGGTGACGCGGAGATCGCTGTTGGAGCTGGGTTGGCGGCGCATAGGGTGCTCCTTCAGGATGGCCCGACGGCTGTTGGCTTAGCAATCCTTGAGGCGATCGTGGCGTTGGAGAGGCCCTATCGCCGCGGTGAGGTCCTGTGCGCGCTCGCAACGGTCATGGCGACCACCTCGCGCGTTTCCGAAGCGCCGTCGTTGGCTATCGAGGCCTTGGAGCTGGCCCAGACGGAGGACGATCCGGGGATGGAGGCGTCGGCTCTTGCGGTGTTGGCCCATGTGGACTTCCGAGCGGGCCGCCGGGAGCTGGCTCGAGAGCGGCGGAGGCGGGCGCTCGAGCTCTACCGACAGACCGGCAACAGGCACCGGGCACTGCGTGTTCTGTATGCAAGGTGTGGAGCCGATCTTCAGGCGGGTCGGCTGGAGCGTGTACGAAAGACGATAGCCGACGCCCTGCCGGAGGCTCGGGCGCTCGGTAATGTGCGCCTGGTGGCGAAGTTCCTGGGAACGAGCACCATCCTGCACGCACGGCGCATGGCCATGAGCGAGGCCCGCGAGACCGCCGTCGAGTCGCTCGCCATCTGGCAGGAGACGGGTGATGTGGTGGGTGAGAGCGAGGCGCGCCGCCACCTCGGAGCCCTGGATGCCGATGCGGGAAATCTCGAGGAATCGCGTGCCCACTTCACGGCCGCCCTCCAGATCGAACGCGACACCGGATCGCTGCTTTACGAGGCCCTGATGCTCAGTATCCTGGCCGCGCTCGCGATTCGACGGGTGGAGCCAGACGAGGCGACGGCCCTTGCGAATGCCGCTCTGGAGATCTTCGCAGACGTCCCGAACCGGGCCTATGAGAACAAGGCAACCCTGGCTCTCGGTGCTGCGGCCCATTTGAGAGGTGAACTCGATGTTGCCGCAGAGCTGGTCGCGAAGGCGCGCGCGGGCGCCGAGGCGATCGGTGGAACCCTGCATGTCGTCACGGTGTGCCGGGAACAAGCGTTGCTTCGCTTGGCGAGCGGCGATGTCGTCGGCGCGCGTGAGTCCGTTGAAACCGCGGAGGCGAACATGCCCGCCGTTCCAGATCAGCTCGCTTCGGGCAAGCTGGCATGTGTTCGGGCTCGGGTCGCGTATGCCGAGGGCCACACAACGACCGCGGCAATAGAGTTGGCAGGCGTCGAAGAGCTCATGGCCGAGGTGCAGATGGGGCCCCGCTCCGAGCTGGGGACCCTCCTTGCCGACGCGCGCCGCGCCATCGGCCTTCGAGACGCCTGAGTCTCGCGGGTCGTACAATGGGTCATGGCTACTCTGGAGCGGGTCGACGACGCCCACCTCATCTCTCTGCGCACCCGAAACGTCATGGGTCGATCGGTTGCTGCGGACGTTTTCATCGACCATCCACAGGTATCCAACGAGCACGCCGCGATCTGGTGGGACGGAGAGGGTTGGCGTGTGCGGGATCTGGCCAGTCGGAACGGCACTTCTGTCGCTGGCAAGACGCTGAAGGTGCGCGAGGCTCGGCGACTGCGTCGCGGCGATGTCATCCTCGTCGGGTCCGAAAAACACGCCTATCGCCTCACCGACAACGGAGCGCCCACGGCGTCGGCGGTTTCGCAGCTGCACGGTCACGACATTCTTCCGACCGGAGACATCCTCGCGCTGCCCGACGAGCTCGATCCCGTGATGACGGTCTACCGCGACATCTCCGGAAAGTGGGTCGGCGAGCGCAGCGAGGGCGTCGAACCCCTTCGGGACCTGCAACTGCTGCGATTTCAAACCGACGCTTTCCGCATCTATCTGCCGGTCCCGAGTGAGGAGACGGTCCGCCATAAGCCCGCCGCGACTATAGATTCCATCGGCCTGCAATTTACACACAGCCTCGATGAGGAGCACGTGGTCGTGGCGGCGATTCGACCTCACTCCGACCCATTGAACCTCGGCGCGCGCGCCCACAACTACTTGCTTCTCCTGCTGGCCCGCCAGCGGCTCCAAGATGCCGACGAAGGGGGGCCGATCGACGGCCACGGGTGGCTCTATCGGGAGGAACTCGCGCGCATGCTGGGCACTGACGAGCGAACCCTCAACGTGCATATCTATCGGGCGAGGCAAGCTCTCGCGACAGTCGGTGTCGAGGATGCCGCGCTGCTCATCGAGGTTCGCACGTCCAATCGACAGGTGAGAATCGGCGTCAGCCAGCTCGTCGTGAAACAGGCCTGAGCTCAGACGCGTAGGCCCGCACGGACTCGAGCATCGCAAAGCGCTCGGTCTCTGGGTCGAACTGGATGAGGCTGTGGTCTGCGAGGGAGCCGAGCACATCGACCACCCAGGGGGCGTCCTCCCACGCCGATAGATCCAGCGCGGTCTCGGCGGCTTCCACCCGCCAACCGCCCTGCAGTGAGGTCAACTGTTCGAGAGCCGAACGCTCCCACGCCTTCAGCCGCATCCACGACGCGTCGAGGGCGGCACGCACGCTGCGGAGCCGGATTGGAGCATCCCGCGGGCCGCCGGACAAGAGCTGGAAGCGGGAGGTGAGTTTTCTCCAGATCTGCTCGATCCCGAGGACCCTGCACCGGGAGGCGGCCAGTTCGATCGCGAGGGGCATGCCGTCGAGGCGGCTCACGAGCTCGGGGAGCCTCTTCAGCTCTTTGTCGGTGAGCTCGCGGTTGACCCGTGCGCGAAACAGTTGAACGCCGTCGGCTTCGGGGAGACCGCCCAGTTCGACCATGCGCTCTCCCGGCAGTCCGGGCCGAATGCGGCTGACGACGAGGAAAGTGGCTCGCGGAGCGTACGCGCGCCAACGGGAGAGGGGCGACCCGGGCCGGCCAGAGAGAACCTCGGCGTGGTCGAGAACGATGAGCGTCTCGCCTCGGCCTGCCATGGCGTAGCCCAACTGGCGGATCCGCCGATTGTGGAGCTCGGGCATGCCCATCTGTGTGGCGACGATGTCACAGGCTTCCTCGATGGTTCGAGCGTTCTGCAGATCGATGAAACACACGCCGCCTTCGTATCCGTCGGCACAATCGACAGCTGCCGCTATGGCCAGCCGCGATTTTCCCATTCCGCCGACACCGTGGAGGCAGACGAGCCCGGGTCCCTCGGCCAACTGCCACCGCAGGGTGTCGCCTTCTGCGGCCCGTCCAACCAGCTCGTTCAGTGGGGTGGGGATCGCGCTCTGCCGTCCGCCCGAGACTCTGCCGGAACTCTCGGCGGTGGATTGCCTGGTTCCCAGGCCGGCTTCACCTCGAACGCTGGCGACGAGAGTGGACAGGGTGTCGCAGTCTGGCTGCCGTCCGAGAATGCCCTGCAGGGCCCGACCCAGGGCTGCGGCACTCTCCCAGCGAGCGTTGGGATTCGGCTCGAGGCAGAGCCGGACGATCGGTCCGAGGCCGGGAGCGGTTCGGTCCACCTCTCCCAGGAACTCGGGGTCCTTGAGCATCTGAGGGAGCTTGGCGACCCGAAACAGGGCGCGGGTCCCGTTGCCGAACGGCTGTCTGCCAGTGGCCAGGGTGTACATCACGACGCCCAGGGCGAACAGGTCGGCCCGTCCGTCCTCGGTGCCGTTCAGCTGCTCGGGGGCCATGTAGCCCGGCGTTCCGGCGGCCAATGTGGGACCTGAGCCGCCGAACTTGGCGATCCCGAGGTCGACGAGCTTGACGACGCCGTGGCGATTGAGGAGCAGGTTGGAGAGTTTGACATCGCGGTGCACGAGTCCAGCCGGCTGACCATCCTCGCGCAGCTCGTGAATGTGCTGAAGACCTGCGGCCGCCTGAATGCCGATCTCGACGATGGCGCGCCCCGGTAGTGGGCCTCCATCGCGCAGCAGCTCGCGCAGCGTGGCGCCCTCGATGAGCTCCATGGCGACCAGCCACTTGCCGTCGACCTCGCAGAGCTCGTGGGTGCTGGCGACGTTGGGGTGGGACAGCTGCCCACCCAGGCGGGCCTCCCAGATGAGAGCGGCTTTCGTTTCCGCCGTGGAGGGACCTTCTTTGAGGATTTTCAGCGCGACCTTTCGGCGAAAGCCGTGGGGTCCGACATCCACCGCTTCCCAGACCTCGCCCATGCCGCCCGCACCCACTGGAATGACCAACTCATATTTTCCGATCCGTTGTGGTGTTTGACGCATGGAACCTCCCAGATCGCATGTCTGAGATGTGGCACGGCCAAGCCCCACGGGCCATTACACGACGTAACGGTCGGTCTGTGTCACGGCTCGACCAGCAACCTCACGTCGTGCGCCCAGGCCAGATACAGCGAAACCAGGATGTTCTGCACGTACTGGATGGCCGGGTCTGCGGTGCGGGGACCGAGGCGAATTCGCGTCCGTGCGAGCCGCTCTTCACGGCTCTTCAAGCTGGCGACCGCTGCAAGGCCATCCTCGGTGACTTTCCCCGGTTCGACGCCATCGATCTCGATCACGGCAAACCAGAACGCTACCGCCAGGCAGTTGAAGGGGTTGAGGAACTCGAGATCGGCCATCAATAGCGCGTGAAAGAGCTGGTCTGAGCTGATCTTCGAGTTCACCATCCACCCGCGTTTCACAACCTTCACCAGCGGAGCTGAAGACTGAAAGGCACCGTGGGCCCTGAGCTCTGCGATCGGTTCTCCGGTGATCTTGCCCGTGCTGATCATGTTCATGCACAGGTCACCGCCCAGGCTGCCAGCCACTTGCAGGTGGTCCATCAGCCACTCCTCTCCGCGGCTCGGAATGGGGTAGGGCAGTCGGACGAAACACCCATAGGGGAGGTTGCGAATGCGGGATGTACAGGTGTTGCATTCCGCCGCGAAGGCATCGAGGTTGCGCGTCTCGGAGGCGACCATTTCCGCGGTGACCCAATGGGGCCCGCTGTCGGTCTCGATGCGTGTCTTGACGCGATTGGATGGAAGGCCATGGGCCGCTGCTGCCGCAGCGAGTGACTCGCCGAGTGCGCGCAGGTCGAGGTGATGCTCGATGGCCATCAGTCCGTGCATGGGCCGCCCTTCGCCGTGAAGGCGCTTGGGCTCGCACTCGCGATGGATGACGAGCCACGCGGCCTCCGTGGCGCTCACCTGGACCGGCGTCAACGGTGCAGCTGCCTCCGTTCGGGCGGCTGCCATGGCCTTCTCTGGCGCGAGGGTAGGCGCTTGGGCTGGCACCTTTGGCGTCGCGATGGTGGAATTGTCCGCTACCGGGTACGGACGGGCCTGGGCACCGGGGATGTTCTTCCAGCCCCGCAACGACGCCGGGACCTCGGGCGGATGAACGGTGCTGCCGATCGCGGCTTGCTCGACCCGTTGGTCGGCGACATCGCCCTGCTGTTCCGTTCCGGATGGGGTGACGCGCTCCGGGGGCATCACGTCGTCCAGGGGCAGCTGCAGAGGAGGGGTCGACGCCGGGTCGACGGGCAGCTTTGCCCGGACCATCAGCAGGTCGCGAGCGAAGTCCACAACCCGGTCGTACCGGTCATCCGCCTGATATGCAGTGGCTCGAAGCAGCGGTTTGGCCAACACATCGGGTATGCCATCCAGGATCTCGGGGTCCATGGCGGCGTGGTACAGCCGCATGGTCGTCGTTCGGGTCAGGAGCGTGTACAGCGTGGCCCCGGCCGCGTAGATGTCCGTTCGGTGGTCGACCGCCTTGGTGTTGACCCGCTGCTCGGGTGCCATGAAAGCGGGCGTGCCCATCACCGATCCGGTTTGAGTCAGCGAATTGCCGTCGTAGAGCACCCGGGCGATGCCGAAGTCGGTGACCTTGCACTTGCCGGCCGAGTCCACCAACACGTTGTGGGGTTTGATGTCCCTGTGCACGATCCCCCGCTTGTGCGCGGCTTGCAGACCCTGACAGATCTGAATCGTCACATCGACGGCCATGCGGGGTGGCATGGGGCCGTGTCTCTTGAGCCAGACGGCCGGACAACCGCCTTCTGCGAGCTCCATCACGATGTATGGAAAGTGGCCTTCGACACCGACATCGTAGATGCGGACGATGTGCGCGTCCTCGAGGGCCGCCATGGCCTGGGCCTCCGTCGTAAAGCGTCGCCGGGCGCTGCTCGTCTCCGCGAACTTCGGCGAGAGCAGCTTGACCGCTCTCCAGACCTTGAGTTCGTGGTCGAAGGCTCGGTAGACACTGGCCATTCCGCCCTCTCCCAGCAGCGATACGAGCGAAAACCGCCCGTTGCGCAGGTGGGTGGGGTACGGCGACGGGTTCAACATCTCCTCCAGGGAATCGGAGGATACCCGGAACCGGTCGGCAGCTCGCTTGTCAATGCCGTGCAAAGCGAATGCGGGGTTCATCATGACAGTTGGAATGCGGTGTGTAGTGGTTTGCCTGGCGTTGGCGCTGTTGCCTTTGCCCGCCGATGCGAAGGGGCCGCGCCGGCAGGTCGACTTTGGGCAGGAGGCGACCGATGCCAGCCGAGCCAACGACCGAATCGCCAATCGGCAGCCATCGATAGTCCGGCTCAAGCAATTGCTGGCCGGGGGGCCAATCGGGGACCGGAAGGCCGAGATGATGCTGCGACTCGCCGAGTTGTTCTACTCCAACGGCAGGGACCACCGACTGATCGAGGAGGCACAGTTCGACGCGGAGTACAGCAAGTGCTTCGACGACGAGACGTGCGACGAGAACAACCTGCGAGCGGACTACACCGGGTCCAACGCCGTGTGGAAGGACGCCGCGGACCTGTACGAGATCATCGTCAACAACTTCCCGCGCTATGGCCGCGTCGACGAGGCGGCCTTTTACCTCGCGGCGGTCCAGACCGAGCTCGGGGACAAAGACAAGGCGTTGGCTACCCGGGTCCGGCTCGTGAAGATGTATCCGGAGTCGTCGTTCACGCCGGACGCCTTCATCCTGCTCGGCGAGCAGTTCTTCGACGAGAACCTGGCGTTCAAGGCGCTTCGTGCCTACCAGAAGGCCACTCAGTACCCGGACAACGAACGGTATCCCTACGCGCTCTACATGCTCGCCTGGAGCCAATACAATGTCGGCGAGATCCCGGCGGGCATCGACACCCTCAAGCGCGTGATCTCCCTGGGCCGCAGCAGTGGCGATCCGCTGCGGCTCGAAGAGGATGCCTTTCGCGACATCGTCATGTTCTACACCGACAACGACGACGTCGATGGGGCCATTGCCTTCGTCACCAAGACCGGTCGCAAGGAGCTCATTGCGGTGGCCATCGAGCGCGGCGCAGCCCTGTCGGTCGACCACGGGGACTTCGACAAAGCGATCAGTCTCTATCGCAAGTTGATCCTCGAGGATCCGAGCTCCGACCGAGCCGTCGAGCACCACCACGAGATCGTGCGCGCCTACCGTAGACAGGACAAACACGAGCGCTACATCAATGAACTCGACCGCTTCGTCGCCGATTACGGTCCGAACGCCGCGTGGAGATCGTCGCGGGAGGCCAAGGTGCTCGCCGACGCCGATGGCCGGATCGAGCGGGCCATACGCGACGGGGCCTGGAGCTACCACGAGCGGAGCCGCGTTCAGGCAAAGTCCCGGCGCGACCCATCGGCGTTCCGCGCCCATGCAAAACACCTCTACGGCAGCTGGCTGGCGTCCTATCCCCACGACGATCACGCGTACGAGGTCCATCACGCCTACGCGGAACTGCTCTACGACCTGGCCGAGTTCGGGGAGGCCTACGATCAGTATCGGCAGGTGGTCTCGATCGATCCCGCTGGCAAGTACAGCGAGGAGTCGGCCCGAAACGCCATCTTTGCAGCCGACGAACTCGATGACCTCGAGCGGTATGTGGACGCCGCCGAGCAGTATGCGATCCACTTCCCGAACGCCAAGGACACCGGCAACATCCTCTACAAGACCGGACACATGCTCTACGAGGGCCAGCAATACCCGCGGGCCGCCGACTTGTTCGAGCGCGTCATCCGCATGGATCCCAGGACGCGTGAAGCGGTCCTCGCCGCGAACCTGATGTTGGATGTCTTCGTGCTCGGCGAGCAGTGGGAGGAGCTCGAGAAGCGCTCGCGCTTCTACATGGAGATGGATGGCCTCGGAGACCGGAAGTTCAAGGACGAGACCTTCGCCATCTACCAAAACGCCCGACTGAAGCGCATCGAGACCGAGCTCGGGGACGACAAGGCCGCGTCTGCGGATGCCTTTGTAGCCTGGGTCGAAGAGTTCCCGAAAGCGAAGAAAGCAGCTATGGCCCTAAACAACGCGGCGGTCTACTTCGACGAGCTCGAGCGCTTCGACGAGGCGCTAGCGGTCCGGCACACCCTCGTCGAAGATCCGCGCTTCGGAAAGAAGACCGACTACTACTACACGCACCTGGCCGCTCTGGGATTCGCCTATGAGCAGATCGCCGACTTCTCGACCTCTGCCTATTGGTACGAGCGGTTGGTCAGCGAATATGGCGACGACCCGGACAAGGCCGAGGACATCGCCGACGCCCTGCATATCAGTGCCGTCTTCCGGGACGCCCTGGGGGAGTGGAAGTCGTCCATCGCGCTGTACGAGCGGTTCATCGAGGTCTATCCCGAGGACGAGCGGACCACCGACATGCGTCTGACCATCGGCCGTATCTACGAGGACCAGGGCAAGTGGGAGCGCGCCGCGTCGACTTTCGAGGGGATCCACACCGACCGGGCCGAGCTCAGCTCGGAATACAGGTTCTTTGCCCGGATCCATCACGGGCGCGCGCTCGAACAGATCGGCAAGACCTCTGCCGCCGCGAAGATCTACGCGGACACGGCAACTGAATATCGCGACCACCTCGCCACGGGCGGCAGCCACGGCGCCCACACCGAGTTTGCGGCCGAGTCCATGTACCGCCTCGCTCGGGAGGCGTACGACGCCTACGACGCCATCGGCCTTGTCGGGCTGGAAGCGACCATGTCGCAGGCCGAGCAGACGAAGCTGATGAAGAAGCTCACGCTGGACAAGGTCCGCGGACTGGTAGAGCTCGAGAAGACGTATGGCGAGGTCGTCGCGACCGGCGCGGGCGAGTGGGGAATCGCCGCGCTCGTGAAGATGGGTGAGGCCTACGAAGAGATGGGCCAGACCCTCATCGACAGCGATCGTCCGACCTATCTGACCCCGACCCAGCTCGTGGACTACGAGATGGCCCTCGAAGACCAGATCTTCACCGCTCATGAGAAGTCGCGAAACGCCTACGCCCTGGCCATCAGGACCTCGTCCGACCTGCAGCTGTACAACGACAAGACGCACCTGGCGCTGAGGCGGCTGGATGCACTCGGTGCCGAGGACGCCCCGGGGGTGCCCGAGGTCCTGAACGACGCGCCCTACTTCTCGGGGAGAACGTCATCGTTCGACTACGAAGAGAGCCTGTAGAGACGTCATACCCGGTGGCGGTCGTCGACCTCTTGCAGAAGCGCGACGCCCGCCGCCCCCTTGTCTCCGGCCTCGGTGTCGAACCACGCCGTGAGGATCTCGACCGCCATGTCTGGCGCAAGGGTTCGGTTGGACAGGCAGATCACGTTTGCATGGTTCCAGACCCGGGCCCCCGCCGCAGTTCCTGGGTCCCCGCACAGTGCGGCTCGGATTCCACTGACCTTGTTGGCCGCGATGCAGATCCCGGTGCCGGTCCAGCAGAAGAAAACGCCCTCGTCGCATTGGCCAGACACGATGGCCTGGGCCGCGTTCTCGGCGGCGATGGCCCAATCGACGTCGGACCCCGTCTGGATCGCGCCGAAGCCCACGACGTCGTGTCCCCGCTCTTCGAGGAACCCGATCACCCGGCTGTGGACCGCGTAGGGCTCATCGGAGACGACCGCGATCCTCACCTTTTTAGCTCTCTTCGGGTCGAAGCGTGACGCGCACGTACTGTTTGAGGTCGATGTACTGCTTGGCTGCGGCGTGCACGAAGTCGGGGTTCAGGCGGTTGTTTCGGGTCTCGAAATCGAGGATCTGGAGCGGATCTTCGCCGCGCCGGTAGGTCGCCGCGAGCTGGCCGATCCAGAAGCCGTTGTCCACGAGCTGGGTCTCGTAGCTGCGGCGATTCTTCTCCTTCTCTTTGGCTACGTAGTGGCCCTCGACCGGACTGGCGATGAACTCTTTGAGCACGTCAAACGTGGCCTTTTCGAGTTCGTCGACCCGTTCGGGATCGCAGCGGAAGCTCACGGTCAGGCGATACCCCTCCTGGGGTTGTTCCCAAGTGCCGCTCGACACGCTGACGCCGTAGACTCCGCCGCGGGCCTCGCGGAGCTCCTCGCGAAGCAGCGTACTCAGCACCGCAGTCATCGCGTTGAGTTGGCTGCGGTTGTCGACCGTCGATTCGAAGTCGCCGTGGAACTCGAGACGAACCCGACCCTTCTGCTCGATGCCCTGCTTGACATCGGCCTTCTTGACGCCGGTGACCCGCCGTACACCGTCGTCGCCGACCGGATCGGTTCCCTGGCTACTCGGCAGTGACCCGATGTATTGGTTCACCAGGGGCTCGACTTCATCGAGGGTGAACGCGCCGACGATGACGAAGGTGAAGTCGCCGGCGTTGGCGAAACGCTCCTCGTAGAAGTTCTTGGACTTGGCGAGATCGAGTTGATCGAGGGTGGCCAGCGTCCACGGCGCGTATCGCGGATGGCCCTGATACATGACCTCGTTGAACTTGTCGCCGAAGACCACGTCGGGGTTGGTGAGGCGATTTCGGAGGCTGTTCTCGCGGCTGCGGCGGTCCAGCGCCATGCCCAGCTCGTCGAAGCGAGGCTGGGTGAAGGCGAGGTGGATGAGTTCGAACATCGTCTTCAATTCGTCGGGGGATGCGCTCGCGTTCAATCCCTCCCGGTGGTTTCCGATGTAGGGGCTGACCCTGACGGACTGGCCAGAAAGCCGCTTGCGGAGCTTGTTGGCCTCGAATTCGCCGACTCCTGAGAGCCGCGCGATCGGAATCGCCGTCTGGGCAGGTACGTACAACTCGTCTTCGATCAGGGAGTAGCCACCCTGGCTGAAGGCCGTCACGCGAACCTCGTCCTTCTTGAAATCGGTGGGTTTGAGCACGATCCGGGCGCCGCTGGAGAGCGTCCAGACGGTGACTCCGAGATCGGTGACCTCCTCCCGCTCGGCGACGGTTCCCGGGGCGGGCACGCTGCCCACGAGTGGGGCGTCGATGACTTCGCCCTCGAGGGCGTCGAAGTACTGGGCCTCGACGCGGACAATGACCTCTTCGACCTCGGCCTCGGTCGGCACGGCGAGACCCTCCTTCTCCGGAGTCATCACCGTCACGACGCGGCTACCGGGGCCCATCCACTCGTTGGCGTAGCCGTTGATATCGGCCAGCGTGAGGGCGGGCATGAACTCCTGGGCGACCTCGTACTCGTGCTCGATCCCCGGCAGGGTCTCATTGATGGTGAAGTTCCGATAGAACTCGTTGGCGTGACGTTTGGAGTGGGTCTTGGCGCGCTCGTTGTAGCTGCGCTCAAATCCGTTCAACCGGGCCTTCACGCCACGGTCGAGCTCGGCCTGGGTGACGCCGTGGGCCCGTATTCTGGAGATCTCGGTGACCACGGCTTCGAGGGCCTCGAGTGGCTTGCCCTCGAAGGCCGCAGCGCCCGCCCTCGCGCCCCCCTCGTTGAGACCGAGGCGTGCGCGTCCCGCCCAGCCGGCGAGGAATGGGGGTTCGAGCTGCTGGGAAACATCGCCCAGCCGCTCGTTGAGGATCGCGTAGAACAGGTCTTCGATGAGCCCATCCCGATACCCTCCGTAGGTCGTGTCGTAGGGATCGTCCCGCTTGGCCAGGAGGGTGATCGCGGTGGAGGTCAGTTCTGGATCCGCGTAGACCTTGTACAGGGTCTCCTCGTGATCGTCGATGGTGAAACGGGGCCTTTTCCGTTCGTTCTCGGGGTTGGTGAGGTGGCCGAAATGGTCCTTGATCTTGCCCTCGACCTCGTCCACATCGAAATCGCCTACCACGACCATGGCCATCAGGTTCGGTCGATACCAGTCGTCGTAGAAGCGGCGCAAGGCATCGGGCGTGAAGTTCTTCAGGGACTCCTCAGTGCCAATGGTATTTCGGACGGCATACTGGCTGTCTTTGAACTTCAGCGGCCGAACTTCGTCGCGATAGCGCGCCCCGGCACCGCGGCCACCGCGCCATTCTTCGAGCACGACTCCGCGCTCCTTGAGGATCTCGTCGGTGTCGTTGGTCAAACCGCCGGCCCAATCCTCGAAGACGACGAAGGCCTTCTCGAAGATTTCGGCGTCGTCGGTGGGGATGGTCAACTTGTAAATTGTTTCATCGGTACTGGTATGAGCGTTGAGATGGGCGCCGAATCGGGTCCCGACCGACTCCAGGTACTTGATGAGATCGTTGCCCTCGAAGTGGTCGGATCCGTTGAACGCCATGTGCTCAACGACGTGGGCGAGCCCTTGCTGGTCGTCGTCTTCCACCACAGATCCCACGTCCACGGCGAGGCGTAGAACGGCCCTCTCCTTGGGGTGTCCGTTGCGCATAATGTAGTATTTCAGCCCATTATCCAGCGTCCCGATGCGGATCGCCGGGTCCGTACTTATGTCCGCCGACAGGTCGAACTTCGGGGTCGTCTCTGCGGGGGCAGGGGTCACCGGCGTCTTGGGCCCACAGCTGGCGAGCAAGGTGGTGAGGGCAAATACACCGATGGTAGAGCGCATGGGAACTCCTCAGGTCCCCGCGGATCTAACCGAAATCTCCGTTCCACGGCTCCAGGTAGTCCACGATCTTGCGCTGCTTCATAGCGAACTGATCCGTGCGTTTTTCGACGAACGCCATC
>Ga0315336_1005678_pt1 | contig 13392 bp, 8 predicted proteins | sample ASW5metaG_FD_204512 | JGI IMG/M metagenome (GOLD analysis project Ga0315336, IMG submission 204512) | Ammonia-oxidizing marine archaeal communities from Monterey Bay, California, United States - ASW #5 | ecosystem: Environmental > Aquatic > Marine > Intertidal zone | place: USA: California...
GCGCCCTGGCGATCGAGGACGACAGTGCTCTCGACGAGGTCGCCGTCCCACGCCGACACCAGCCCCGACGGGACCGGCGCCGGTGGACCGGCGAAGAGCACCGGCGTGGCAGCGAAGGCGAGGAAGACGGCAGAAGTGATTGAGGAACGGGAGCGTGACATGAGGCCTCCGGGGGTCGGCGTTGCGATTCCCCCACAGGAACGACGTCCGGTCGCTCCCACGGACACGAAGCCGCAGAAAGAGCGGTGATCGCAGAATGGCGACGGGAAACGGACGGTTCGTCGTGTTCGACTCGACCGCCTCGGATCTCGTGACCGGCGATGGAAACATCGGACTTTGGCCCGACGCCTGCGGCAGCCCGATCGAAACGTATGGCACGGGCTGTCCGGGCACCGGCGCGTCCTCAACGGGCTCAGGGAAGGATCGTAAGCCGAAGGCCGTTCGATGAGCCGAGGTCCGCCGGCGGCAGGGAGCAGACGCCGGTCCAACTCCAGACCGTCTGGATGGAGAACTGGAAGCCGGCGAGAAGGGGATTGTTCGCGATGGGCAGACCGAGCTGAAAGACGCCGTCCTGATCGGACGCGATCCCGAGGATGACGGGGCTGGTCGATAGCAGAAGGTCGACATGGAGGAGAGCGCCGACTCCGAACGGATCGGAGCCAGCGACGTCCGGGACGTTGCCGAGCAGCAGGAAACCGAGCCCGTTCGCCGGCGCGTTCGTCGTGTTCAACTTGAAGTCGGCGGTGCCGACGCGCGGGCTCTTGTTGCCGCTCATGATCTGCCAGCCGTTGCAGCCATCGGTACCGTCCCCGTAGTGAGTGAGGCCGATCGGTCGAAGCGAGAACGCCTCGACCTGGCCCGAGTTCGTCCCGACCGGATCCGCCTGCGGGGCGCCTACCACGAGGTCCGGTAGCCGGTCACCGTCGAGGTCCTCGCCACCCGCCAGCGCGGCACCGAAGCGGTGGCCGATGGCGTCGCCCGCGAGATCTTGGAGCACCGTTCCGGTCGCGCCGGAAAAGACGCGCACCGAACCCTTGTCGCCGAAGAAGGTATACACCTCGATCGCGCCGACCGCGTAGTCGGAGGCGCCGTCGTTGTCGACGTCGCCCACTCCGCAGACGGACGAGCCGAACTTGTCGAAGGCGTTGGTGCCGTAGTGGATTCGGATGAGCGCGCCGGTCGCTCCCGAAATCGCGTACGCCCCGCCGGCATAACTCGCGGCCACGGACGTATCGGGCGCACCGACGACGACATCTTCGACGCCGTCACCGTTCATGTCTCCAGCTCCCGTCACCGACTCGCCGAGACGGCTGGTCCCGAACCACGCGAACGAGTGGATCAAGGCACCGGAGGCGCCGGAGTGGATATAGGCACGACCGCCGGCGAGGACGCTCGAGAATCCGGGCGCGCCCGCGACGAAGTCATCGACTCCGTCGTTGTCGACGTCACCGAGTCCGTCGACCGACCAGCCGAACTGTTCTCCCGGTGCGTGACCCGCCACGGTCAGGAGTTTCGCCCCGTTCACTCCCGAGAGGATCCGGACCTCACCCGAGTCGCTGCCGTTCGCGTTGGAGTAAGGCGCTCCCGCGATTACGTCGGTGACGCCGTCCTGGTTGACGTCGAACCCGGACGCGACCGAGAACCCGAACTGGTCGCCGGCGGCGGCGCCCCACACCGTCTTGATCGTCTGCGGCGGCCACAGCGTTTGGATCTGCACCTTGCCCGCGTCGATCTGGATGCCGGTCGGGAAGATCGTCACCTTGTTCGCTCTCGGCGAACCGATCGCGATCTCCTGGTCTCCGTCATTGTTCACGTCGCCGAGGCGCGCCACGCTCGCGCCGAACTCGTCGCCGGCCGCCCCGCTCCCGTCCATGATCAGAAGGCGGGAGCCGTTGCCGCCGGAGTGGATGAAGACCGCGCCTGCGTCCTCCGCGTCGAAGTCCGCGCCGGGTATCCCGACCGCGTAGTCGGGGACATCATCGCCGTCGAAATCATCGATCATCGTGAGCGCCGCGCCGGCGAATGCATCGTCGGTGGTCGGGAAGATCTCATCGATCACGCCGAACGTCTTGCCGGACAGCAGCTCGAGCCGCCCACCGTTCTCGTCGAACCCATCGTCGAACGGTGCTCCGACGGCCAGGTCGGCATAGCCGTCGGAGTTGATGTCCCCGATCGCGGCGACCATCGCCCCGTAATGAGTCGTCGATCCCCCGGGCTTGATGAACAGCGGCGTGTTGGATGGCCCACCCCGGTACGCCGCGGCGACCCCCGTCCCCGCGTTGAACGGAGCGCCGACGAGCAGATCATCGTAGCCATCGCCATTCAGATCGCCCGGCCCCGCCACCGCTGCGCCGAAGTACTGGTCGTCCTGTCCCGAGATGAACGACTGAAGGACCGACGCGTTCGAGCCGGAACGTACCTGGACGAAGCCGCGATTCTCCGGGTTATGTTGGCTGTCCACACCGTGCTTCGGGCCGCCCGCCGCCCAGTCAACGGTCCCGTCGTTGTTGAAGTCCCCGAGCCCGGTCACGGAGGTCCCGAATTCTCCCTCTTCCGCATACAGCGGCGATGACGCGAAGACGGTGTAGAGCTGGCTCAGACTCAGCCCGGAGTAGACGCGTACCGTCCCCGCCCACAGATAGAGAACCGGGTGTTGATGGACACGTGGCGCGCCGACCGCGAAGTCGGTCCGCCCGTCGCCATTGACGTCGCCGACCGCCGCGACCGCGTGGCCGAAGCGCTGGTTGAACGCGGTGCCGGTGAACACGATCTGTAGATTGCCGGTCTTGCCGGAGTAGACGTACGCGGCCCCCTCGTCGTTGTTTCGACCGGGTGCGCCGACGGCGAGATCCTCGAAACCATCGCCGTTGAAGTCTCCGATGTTGGCGATCGAGAAGCCAAACTCGTCGCTGTTGATCGACCCCGTGGAGTACGTGCGGAGCACCGCACCCGTTTTGCCGGAGAAGACGCGCACGTTCATCGGTCCCGAGGAGGCTGCGTTCGGCGCTCCGACCGCCAAGTCACTCACCCCGTCGCCGTTCAGATCGCCGGTCGCGCAGACCGACGTACCGAAATTCTGACCCTGCCCGTGGAGGACGCGGATCACCTCACGGTCCGCTCCCGAAATCACCCGCGCTTCGCCTGAGGAGCTCGCATGACCCGGGATCCCGATCACGAAATCGGCCACTCCGTCGCCGTTCACGTCGCCGAGATTCGCGATCGACGTCCCGACGAGTTTCCACGCCGCCAACTTTGGATCGGACGTGAAGAGCGACTGCTGGGCCGTCGCGAACGGTGCGAGGAGAACAAGGGCGACGAGGGATCGCAGCATGGGAAGCTCCAATGGGGCGTACAGCGTCTGAACCCCCGATCCGGAACCACCTCCGAGAGTCGCTCGGAAAATCCTCCGGCACCGATAGACGCCGCCTCGCACGAGCGGGCGACCCGCTCGGCCGCAGGATCCTGGCGTAGGTGAGTGGTCACCTTCCGGGATCGATGCGGCGCGGATACCGTGCACGCCATGATGTTGTGCGCCCTGTTGCTCTCCTTCGCCCCCGCCGTCCGCGATGCGCCGGTCCAGGAGCCTCCTGGTGCGCGCGAAGTGCGCTTCTCCGTCACGGCTCCCGACGAGCGCGGGCCGCTCTACTTCGCAGGTGCGTTCAATCGTTGGCAGCCAGACGACCCGGCCTGGAAGCTCGCACGTGAGGACGCGAACGAGTCGTCACGCTGGACGCTCACCGTCGCGGTCGAAACGCTGACCGTCGCGCCGATCGAGTTCAAGCTGACCCGCGGCTCTTGGGACACGGTCGAATTGAGCGCGAACCTGACCGACCGGCCCAACCGAGTGCTGCTCGCGCGAGACCTGGTGGAGGAAATCGCGCTGACCGTGGAGGCGTGGGCCGACGACCGCCCGGACGCCAGAGAGCGCGCGTCCGGACCGCCCGCCGTCACCGGCCACCTGGAGATCTTCGACCTCGCCAGCGAACACCTCGGCAACACCCGTAAGGTCCGTGCCTGGCTCCCGCCGGGCTACGACGCGGAGGAGAACGCGAAGCGCCAGTATCCCGTCCTCTACATGCACGACGGACAGAACGTATTCGACGCGACCACGTCGTTCATGGGCGCCGAATGGGGCGCGGACGAGACGGCCACGCGCCTGATCGAGGCCGGGGAGATCGCGCCGTTGATCATCGTCGGTATCGACCACGCCGGCGCCGACCGCACATCCGAGTACAACCCGCCGTTCACCAGCGCGCGCGGCGTCCCGCATCGCGGCGATCGCTATCTCGGCTTCGTCACGGAGGGCGTGATGCCCGCCATCGAGCGGCGCTATCGCGTCGCGCGTGGACCGCGCCACACCGCGCTCGGGGGATCGTCGTTTGGTGGCAACATCACGCTCTACGCAGCCCTGCGCCACCCGGATCGGTTCGGAGCGATCCTCGTCGAGTCGCCCGTGGCGTGGGTCTTCAACGCGGAGCTGATGGAGCGCTGCGCGAAGCACGAGGCCTGGCCCCGGCGGGTCTGGGTCGCGATCGGCACCAAGGAGTCCGAAGACCCGCGGAAGCAAGCCGGCTACGAACACGCCATGGAGGTGCTACGCGCCGCGTTCCAGGAGCAGGGCCTCCTGCCGGACCGCGCGCGGATCTTCACCGCGAACGACGCCACCCACCACGAGTCCGCGTGGGCGCGGCGGCTGCCGGACGCGTTGAAGTTCCTGTTCGCCGAAGAGGACTGAACGCGCCGTTTCCCAGTTCATTCCGGCGTCAAGAACTCGAAGCTGGCCAACAGCCGATCGAAGTCGGCGAGCTGCTCATCGTGCTCGGTCTTCGTGGCGATCATGTTCAGGAGGTAGCCGAAGGAGCCCTGCGTCCAGACGTACTCGGTGATCCCCGATTCGACCTCGGAGCCCTTGGCGGCACCTCGAAAGCAAGTGGTGTGGCCGGACGCATCCTTCACGACGACGGGCTCGTTGGTTTCGACCTCGAATCCGTCGTAACCGGGGCTGAACATTCCGATGCGCGACTCCGCGAGCGCCTTCGCCTCGAGACCGACGGGGATTGGGAAGGCCACCAAGTGGATGAACACGCTCTCGGCACCGGGGATTTCAAACCGGATCGTGACGTTGCCGTCCGCTCCGGTCGCGTCGCGCAGCTTCCAGTCGGAGCGCGGAGCAGTGATGCGACACTCGAACTCGGCATTGGTGTAGGTGCTCCCGTCAATGCCCGTCACATACGTCCCGGCGAGGCGGGATTCCGTGGCCGTGAAATCGTGCACACGAATATCCAGGCTCTCGGTCAGCGCCCAGCGCAGGGGCTGGGTGCCGGCGACAGTGTCACTGTGGATGAACTTGAGCAACGCGAGGGACGCCCCCACCTCATTCACGCTGGCGTCCACCGGGATCCAACGCCCCACGTAGACCTCGTTCCACATGTGACCGCCCCACTGCCCGCCGACCCTGCGCTCGCCCAGCGCGAGACGGGTCGGAATGCCGGCGGAGCGAGCAAGGGAGGCGAACAGCGTCGAATACTCCGTGCACTTCCCGACCTTGCGGACCAACACCTGAGGCCCGCTCAAGGTCTCGGCGATGAGCGTTGCATCGATGTATTCGAACACCCAGGCGCTCAACGCCTGCACCGCGGCCAGGGCCGAGCCCTCGTCCTGAGTGACTCGCGCGGCCACCTCTTGGATATCCGGGTGCAGCGGCTTGACGTACTCCGTCTCGCCGAGGGTCGCTTCGAACCCCTCCCGCTCGACGGGGAACGGCACGTCGGGCTCCACGGGATCGGGCGCAGAGATGTTCACCAACGCGCGCGCGCTCGTCCCGTCGAGCGAGTACTCGAGCAGGCGCTGGCGATCGTCTTCCAACTCGAAATCAGCGAAGGGGATGGCGTCCCATCGCAGCTCCACGGTGAGGTCCGTCAGGAGATGAGGTGCCGTGATGGGCGGCTCCACCGGGAAGGACAACACCATGCGGCCGGTCTGGTCGCTGGCCTTGACCTGCGAGGCCTCTTCCTTTGAAGAGCGCTTCATCTGTACCCCGAGGAATTCGTAAACCCGCTCCATCTCGAAGCCGTCGGCGCCCACCCGCAGGGTCATGGCGTAAGAGCGATCTACGGGCTCGACGCGCCAGACCGCCTCCCCACCTTCGGACGCCTGAGCCGTGGCGGTCAGCGTGGCCAGCTTCCAAGTGGAGTCATCGATGACCTGAACGGTCACGGCGACGGGGCGCTCCGGCTGCCGCGTCAACCACTCGGCCAGACAGGAGTCGAAGATCAGCGGGTGCTCCTCGTCGAGGTGCATCTCCGAGGTCGACTCCTCTCCATCGGTGAGGGACGTCAAGCTCAGGACGTTGTCGACCACCTCTCCCCGGATCGTCGAGACGCCCGACAGCGCCGAAGTCTCCGAGCGCAGAGACAGGGGCCTCAGCTCCGAGGACACCAGGAGCTCGGTGGAGATCGTGGTCTCCTGCTGCTGACCCAGAAAGTTCACGCTGTTCCGGGATATCCAGGCGTACCGAAGTGTGCCGTCGTCCAAGAGCGTCACCTCGACATGGGCCGAAGCGATGGGGTCCCCCTGGTGAATCACCACGAACCAGAGATCGCGCCCTTCTGCCTGGACCGAACTCGGTACCGACGCCCGGACGGGGAGTGCAAACGCTGCCGCGCCGGCCAGCAGCGCGAGCACCAAGAAGACACTGAGGTTCAGGAGCCGCCGGCCAATACCCATGGAGAGCTCCCTACGTGGAGAAGCGCAATGCAACAGACCACATGTTAGCGCACGCGCCTAAGGGCCCCGTCCAGCCGCGACTCACGCGTCACGCGCCAGCCAGTGAAGGATGCCGCGGGCGGCAGCGACGCCGGTGGAGAACGCGCCTTGGAGCAAGTAGCCTCCGGTAGGCGCCTCCCAATCGAGCATCTCACCCGCCACGAAGACACCGGGAAGGGCGCGCAGCATCAGCCGCTCGTCGACTCCATCGAAGGCGACCCCGCCCGCGGTCGAAATCGATTCATCGAGCGGTCGTACGCCCGAGATCGGAAGCGGAAGCGCTTTGATGAGCCGCGCCAGCGCCGCGGGATTCTCGAAATCCGACTGGGTCGCGAACTCTCGCAGGAGCCCGTAGGTCGCGCCATCGATTCGTGCTTCACGCCGTAGGTGCTCCTTCATTGTCCGCTTGCCGCGTGGCTTCTGGAGCTGAGTCTCGAGCTGTCTCACCGACCTGTCTTTCTTCAAGTCCAAGACGAGCGTGGCGTGGCCCGACGCCGCGAGCGACGTACGAAGTGGCGCGCTCAGGGCGTAGACCCCTCCACCCTCGACGCCATACTTCGTCAGCATCAGCTCGCCCTTCGCTTGCTCACGACCAGCGCGCAGCACGAGGTTTTTCAGCGGCTTTCCTTCGAACCGATCGCGGAAGGTCTGAGTCCAGCGGACCTCGAACCCGCAGTTGGAGGGTTGGAACGGGATCACCTTCACTCCAGCCTCACCAAGGACTCGCGACCAGACTCCATCGGAACCAAGGCGTCGCCAACTCGCACCGCCGAGCGCGAGGAGGACCGCAGCGGATGGAACGCTGATCTCGTCGCCGTCCTCCCGTGCGAAAACGGGTTCTCGCGCGCCACCGAAGCGAACGAAACGATGGCGAGTATGGATCAGGACCTCCACTTCGCGGAGGCGGCGGACGAAGCTCCTCAGAAGAGGACCCGCCTTGAAGTCGGTGGGGAAGACGCGCCCGCTGCTCCCCACCTCGGTCTCGATCCCCAAACTGCCGACAAACTCTCGCAGATCCGTCGGGGAGAACGCGTCGAGCATCTCTTGGAAAGCTGCGGCCGCCTCCCCATAGCGTGAAACGAAATCCCTCAAGGGCTCGGAATGCGTGAGGTTCAAACCGCCGCTCCCCGCCGCGAGCAGCCTGCGACCCACCGACGGCATCGCTTCGTAGAGGTCGACCTGGAGTCCCTCCACGCGGAGAACGTAGGCCGCCATCAGCCCCGCAGGGCCTCCGCCCACGATCGCCACGCGCCTTGCTGTACTCATCGCGTTACTCCCGCATGCACGCGCTCAGTCGGCGACCTGCTTCAGCGCCGAATCAGGCCGCGATCGCGTACGACGACGGTCGACTCAACTGGGTAACGTGAACGCTCGATCCTCCCTCGCAGGCATCGGAATCGACCGGAACCAAAGGATCTGCCAAATGTTTGCCCACCATGTCTACTTCACTCTGGCGGACAGTTCGCCAGCGGAACAGGACCGTTTTCTCGCGTCGTGTCGGCAGCATCTCGACGGGCACGAGGGGCTGGAGTTCTTTGGCGTCGGAAAACAGGCGGACGTGGCCGCGCCCGCCAATGTCCGCGACTTCCACGTCGGGATGGCCATGGTCTTTCGCGACCGCGCCGCACACGACGCGTACGTCGAGCACTCGCGTCACCAACAGTTCCTCGACGAGAACGAGTCCGGCTGGACGGACGTCAGGGTGTTCGACTTCGATCTGTGACTCGGGAATCAAAGTGGGGTTGGGGAACCACCCATCAGAAGTGCGTCCCGGAGACTTGATCACTCGACAATCGACTGCGCGCTCGGTGAGCCAGCAACGCTCTGGCGTTGGGTCCAGGGGGAGGAGTCGGTCCGGCCCCTGCCGCTCACCGATGCCCAGGCATCGCCCGCCACCTCGACGCCTCGTGGGGATGTTTCCACGTCGCACGAGCGAGCGACCGATCGAGAGCCGATCCGCGTCGGATACAGACACCAACGCCGGTCCCTGGCGAACGAAGCTCATATACGGCAAAGTAGCGCGAAACATCGCCGACAGTGAGCTCACCAGCGCACAAGATCTGCGGGAAGCCCGACGACGAACGTGACCACGACCATCCAGCTCACCACTGAGTTCATTCCCCTCGCCGCGTTGCTCAAGCTCGCGGGCGCTGCGGAATCCGGCGGTCACGCCAAGCAGATGGTCATCGCGGGGCGCGTCTCCGTGAATGGTGAGACGAACACTCGTCGGAGTTCCAAGATACGCCCGGGTGACGTCGTGAAGGTCGCCGGAGACGCCGCAGGGACGACACCAGTCCTCATCGAGGTCTGCTGAGGCCAGCAGCGAGCCGTCGAGTACCTCATCGCCGACAACCGGGTTCTCGAGCGCCAGATCGGCCGGCGACGGTCATGCATGAACCTTCGCGCGCACGGCAACACGCTGACCGCCGCCGACTTCTTCCAGGCCGAGGTCTGGGCGCCCACGGGCCGTCGGACCGCGTGAGGTATCCTGACCTGAAGCCGATGACGACGTCTATGGCCGCGACCGAGGCGACATGACCGACGCAGTGACTTGCTGGACGCTCATCCGCGACTCCAACGAAGGAGATGGCGCGGCGCGTGATCTCTTCGCGCAGCGGTACACGTCTCCGATCAGCGCCTACCTGAAGGCGCGCTGGCGCGGGACGCGTCTGATCGAGGTCGTCGCGGACGCGACACAGGACGTGTTCGTCGAGCTCTTCAAGGACGGCGGCGTGATGCAGCGCGCCGACGATCGATACGAAGGAGGGTTCCGGTCGCTGCTCTTCGCGGTCGTGCGAAACGTCGCCCGTCGGTTCGAGGAGCGCCGCAAAGTCAGCCTGGACCGTCGCGCGACGAGCGCCGGGCTCGACGATCGCCCGGTCGCCGGGGACTCGGCGTCACGAATCTTCGACAAGAAGTTCGCGGCGGGCATGATGAAGCTCGCCGCCGAGGCGATGCGAACGGCGGCGGAGGGAGAGGCGGCGACGCGCCGGTACAAGCTGCTGCGGGAGCGATTCGCGAAAGGCCGCCCGATCCGCGAGGTCGCCGAACTCTGGGACGTCTCGCCGGATCAGCTTCACCGCGACTACGCGCTCGCCCGCGAGGAGTTCCGCGTCGCGCTGCGCGGCGTCATCGCCGAGCATTGCGACGGCACCCAGGCCGAACTCGACCGACGCAGCGAGGAGTTGCTCGAGCTCCTCGGCTGAATCGCTGAATCGGGCCGCCTCCCGGGGCGTCACTCGTCGAGGTGTTCCCCCAGCGGGTCCGGGTCCCGGGCGACGCTCTCCCGCAGGAGCACCTGGAGCGCGACTTCGCGTTCGCGATCGCCGAGCGAAGCGTCGGCTTTCAAGAGCGCGGCAGCCGCCTTCGGAACGAGGCCCCGCTCGTCGAGCAGGGCGAGGACGCGCGGCTCGAGCGCGGCGACGAGCCGTCGATGTTCAGCGCGCTCTTCCAGCCGCACGGCGTCGGGGACGAGGTCCCAGAGTCGCGCCGTCGTGTCGCCCGACGTCGTGATGACGCGGTCTCCGTCCGGCACGACGTGGATGTGCTTGATGTAATCGTCGTGGCCGCGGAACGTCGTGATGCGACGCCAGGTTTCCGTGTCGATGACGTGCAAGCCGCCGCCGTCGTCGCCGGTGAAGAGGCGTCGGCCGTCCGGGGAGAACGCCGCCGCGAGGACGCGCCCTTCGTGCCCTGAGATCTCTCCGACCGTCGCGCCGGTCGCGACCTCGAGCACTAGGACCTCTCCAGAGCGGGTTCCGATCGCGAGCCATCGGCTTGTCGGGTCGAATGCGACTTGCATGACGTTCGGATAGCGACCTTCTTTCGACCAGGCGATCTCCCCGTCTCTGGTGCGGAGCATCTTCAAGGACGCGTTCGTGACCCCAGCCAGCCACCGACCCGTCGGGTCGTACTCGACCCACCCGCGGGCCGGATCCGCGTCGAGCGGCTCGAGAGCGGCGGCGCTCAGGATGCCGCCGTCGAGCGCGACGAGGTTCCGGCTCGTATCGATGGCGAGGTTGCTGCCCAGCGCCCGGCGCGCCGTGCGGCGGACGACGCGGCCGGTGTCGCCGTCGAGGACGAGGACGAGGACCGGTGTTCGCCCGGTTCCTCGCTTGTTGTGAACGGCGACGATCTCGCCGGACGAGAGGACGCCGACGTCCAACACCCGGCCGGTCGCATCCTGGAATGACGCGATCGGCTCACCGCTCCTTGCATCCCACCATCGAATCGATCCCGGACCCCGGTCAGCCCTCGATCGGTCATCCCCGTCCCAGCCGGCCGTCACGATCCGCGCTCCGTCCGCCGTCGTCGCCGCTGCGTAGACGAAGCTCGAGTGACCTCGAAGCGCCTGGGGCCCCGATTCGAAGTCTTCGACATCGAAGGTCAGCAACCGACCGTCCGCCGTGAGCGCGAGCACCTGCGCGTCGTCGGCGACGAAGCGCACGAACTCGAGCCCGATCGGAGATCGAATGGTGCCGATGGCGAGGCCTGACCGCAGGTTCCATTCGTCGATCCGGTTCCGCCCGTTCAAGACGACCGCGCGGCGCCCCTTCGCGCCGAGGTCGAATCGGATCCAGTTGTGCGCCTGCTTCGGAATCGACGTGCCGGGAAGGTCGTCGGCCCCTTCGCCGTCCAGCGCGATGACGAAGATCGACGCGCTGTCGCACGTGGCGAGCAACGCGCCATCTCGAGAGAATGTCGGCCCGGACTCCAGCTCCCCCACCGTCCAACGGTCCAGCTCGGAGAAGTCGTCGGTCGAGAGCAGGATTGCCTCGTCGCCCTCCCGCACGACGATCCCGGTGGAGTCCGGCCGCCACGCGAGCCAGGCCCTTCTCCAAGGTCGGTCGCGTTCCCGGATTCGATGCGCGAGAAGACGCGGGACCTCTTCGGAGACGTCGAACAGCTCGATGCGATCGTTGGAGAGCCTCGCGAAACGGGAGCCATCCGGGCTGAGCCGGGCGTAGGAGAATCCCTTCTCGGGCTTCTCTTGCTCCATTCGGGCGATCACCTCGCCCGTCGTGATCGAGGCGATCCAGGTCCGCAGTCCGGACGCGTCGGCCGCCGTCACGGCGACGCGCTCGCCGAGCGCGTCGAGACTGGCCGTAACGAAGCGGACGTCGGGGCCCTCGCTCTCGCGAAACTCTCCGGCCCACGACGCCGTCGCGACGTCCCAGAACCGAACCCCACCGGACCTCGTCACCGCCGCGACGACGGATCCGTCGGCGCTCGCGTCGAGCCTGACCACGGCCTCACGGTCATCGATCGCGTTCGCCCCGTTCGTCCCGTTGGTCACGTTGGTCTGGCCCGTCCCGACGGACAGGCGCGCGTCGAGGTACCGGCGCTCCCAGCCGTCGAGCCCCTCCGGCAGGCTCGCGAACTGCTCTCTGGCCCGCGCGAATTCCCCCTTCTCGACCGCGCCGGCGAGCGCCGAGATCCGGAGCGCGTAGCTGCGCCGCTCGATCTCCTCCGCACGCCGCTCGGCCATGAACCACATGCGCAGACTGATCACCGCCGCCGCGGTGCTGACGACGAGGATCGCGAGGAACGCGCCGACCAGCGCCTTGTGCCGCCGCGCGAACATGCGGAGCTGATACGTGGCGCTCGGCGGGCGGGCCTCGATCGGCTGGTGTCGGAGGAAGCGACGGACGTCGGCGGCCAGCGACACGGCGCTCGGGTATCGGCGCGTCGGCTCCTTCTCCAGCGCCTTGCCGATGATCGTGTCGAGGTCGCGCCGGTTCAGGCTCTCGACGGTCGAGCCGTACCCGGTCTGGGCCAGACGCTTCGGGCGCCCGTGCCGGACCGTCTCTGCCATCTCCATCAGCGACTGACTCTCCAGGTCGTGCGGGAGCTCGCCGGTGACGAGCTCGAACAGGAGGACGCCGAGCGAGTAGACGTCCGACAGCACGCCGACGCGGCTCGGATCTCCGTCGAACTGCTCGGGGCTCATGTACTGGGGAGTGCCGAGGATCTGACCGCTGCGCGTGACCATCGACGTGGCGTCGCCGTCTTCGTCGACGGTGCGGGCGAGCCCGAAGTCGATGATGCGCGGGCGCCCCTCGGCGTCGACCAGAACGTTGCCGGGCTTCAGGTCGCGGTGGACGACGCCGCGCCGATGTCCGTACTCGACTCCGTCGGCGACCGCGACGAACAGCTCGAGGATCCGGGGAACGTCGAGCCCGCGTTCGAGCGCGAACTTCGTGATCGGCCGGGCACCCTCGACCAGCTCCATCGCGAAGAAGGGAACCTCGACGCCGTCCCCCGCGAAGTAGGTCCCGGCCTCGTAGATCTGGGCGATCGCCGGATGGCGGAGGAGCGCCAGTACGCGACTCTCGCGCTGGAACCGACGCCGCAGCCCCGCGGTCGGGAGTTGCGAGTTGATGACCTTCAGCGCGACGCGGCGGTGCGGGTTCTCCTGCTGCGCCTCGAGCACCCACCCCATGCCGCCTTCGCCGAGGACCGACAGGACGGTGTAGGAGGCGATGCGATCGGGGACCACCGCCGGGGAATGCGGCGGCTCGTCGGGGTCGCTCTCCTCGAACGCCGCCTTCAGGCCGGCGTCGAGCTTCGCCTCCTCCTCGTCGTCCGATCCGGCCATGCCCGATCGATTCTAGCGCCCGAGTCAGC
>Ga0315336_1005679_pt1 | contig 13386 bp, 6 predicted proteins | sample ASW5metaG_FD_204512 | JGI IMG/M metagenome (GOLD analysis project Ga0315336, IMG submission 204512) | Ammonia-oxidizing marine archaeal communities from Monterey Bay, California, United States - ASW #5 | ecosystem: Environmental > Aquatic > Marine > Intertidal zone | place: USA: California...
AAGGAGGATGGCACTATCACGTGTGTGGCAGAGCTTAAAAGGGATTGTAGAGCAAGAATTGAAATATCCAATCGGAAAACTGTATTAAATGATATAATTGACAAGGAAGTCGACACTTATATTACAAATAATAACATTTTATACCAAAATGAAAAATCCCAAATTGAAAACTCGTCATTGTCAGTAATTAGAGGTTCATTACGAATATTTAAAAGATACACTAAAAAATATGTTAATAATGATGGTGAAATCATTGGCTATGGAAATAAATCTAAGGAACAAGTTAAAGCTGAAGAATTGATATTACGTCGTGCGACCGAAAAAGAAATGTATGCTCTTCTCAAATATTACGAAATTTCCGAATTACAGTCAACCCAATTGTCATATGACCCATCAACTCAATGGTCATATGACCCATTGAGTCATATAGAAGACAATTTAACTTTAATCAATTTAACGGATATATATAATAACATACTTAACCATATTTGTATGGTAACACTGAACAACTCAACGCACAAAGAAATTGAATATTATCGCGATAACATGTATCGCAATACATTAGATAACCCTGCGGAGAATGCGAAGATTACGGAGGCGGTGATGAATACCGGACGCTCCCATACCCGACGCTTCAGAAATATAGGAACACAAAGCTCCATAGTAAAACCATTTATAATACTTGCTTTATTTGTTTTTATACAAGGAGCGTCAGCCCTGACTACCGAATTAAAGTCTGACAATTTAAATTTTGGCATTGATGTTGGAGACAATTTTCCAATGGCCATAGACGGCCCATGTAATCTATGGAATCATTTTATTGCAGGCCAACATATTCCAGAACTTAGTCAAAAAACAACAGCAGAAGATATCACCCAGATTGGGCCGGCACAAGGGTCGTTCACCCCATTGATTACTAACGCCGTACCAAGAAAATATACAGATGGTCAAAGACAAATTACTATTCCTATTACTATAAAAAACGAACTAGGTAAATTTACAGTAGAATACTCCGATAAAAGTATAGAAATCCATGATCATCGGAGAGTTGATGACATGAAGGAATATACATCAGAGAACCTGAAGGAGTACGGGTTTCTTGGGAGGTCGGATAGATATAAAACGTTCAAGAAACTTACAAAACAGTCAGGCCAATCATTATATCAAATAATGAAGGAGCTTTTTAAAATGGACAATGTAGTCAGACCATTTGGTTGGGAAGTTAGTAGCGGCGACAACGGTAAGTCAGGTGATAAGACCAAGGGCTTCCAGCAAGCCCATGTTCTGAATATTATTACTTCTGCCGGTAAAGAATTTATTTTAGATGGTGGAGCAGGGGTAATAATCGACTTTACTTCCGAGAATATAGAAACATATACTGATATTATTGTCAGAAGAAACATTGCACATGGTGGTGGGTACTACCCCCACTTTGATATTACAACCGACGATTTCGTGGATTTCAACCAAAAAAATGCCGCCAACCGAAAGACCATACCAGAGATTCAATTAAAAATGTGGGTACCCGAAGATAAAGTTAAACATCCATCCGAAGGTATACATACAATAGTAGACAAATATTTAAAAAATAAATTAGGAAAAAATGGTAAAATGGAAATCACGCAAAACAAATGGACTTACATTCCAAAACTTAAACCGTTTGACAAGATGACTTATTCAGAACAAGTTTCAACGTTACGAAAAATAATCAACTTTGACCCTGATATACATGGGGGACAATCAGGTCTCACGTGGAGGCTAAGTAAGGCGGACATACAAAATAAAGTACCCTGGCCGAAGTGGTACAGTGATGACATGAAGGCGGACGATAGGCAGATGATGGTTGGGGCGATGGAGGAGGATATGACGGCGGCGGCGGAGAAGGAGGAGTGGCACGCGAAACCAGACCCATCGGCGAAACATGGATTCAAGTTGCCTGGGTGGTTCAACCCAACAAAATGGTTGTTTCCTGGACATGCTGGACATGAATGAGTAGATAGGTATCTGCGCGATATGTATTCTCGTTGCCTCGGCGGGCTAAGACCCAATTCATCGAACAGGCTATCCGGGCTTTCACGCGTCAGCAATCCATATTATATATTATTAATTCGTATAAAATTAATATATATAATATATAATAATATTAATGAATAACACTAATCCTAATTTGAATGATTTATTCAGCAATGGCGACACACGCGTGTTCAGTACAATGTATGATATTGGCACTCCTATACTCAACGAAGTATTGGAATCGCTTAATACGCGCAGAAATACCACGCAACGAAACGCGACAAGTCAAAGAACCAACTCGACGGCCCCTCGAAGATTCGCAAATTCCACTACCCCCCGTCCAAGACCAGCGCCTACCACTGATACGCATAACGATAATGAGAATGGTTCAAATACCGCACAATATAATGTATTTACGAGCGAAACTGAAATAAAAATAATTGTGTACTTGCCCGGCGTCATCAAAGATAACATATCGGTAAATATTAACAATAACAAACTAATAATTACAGCTAAGACTACTATTCGCGATGAGGGCTGGGAACATTTAAAAGAAACCGCCTACGAATGTAATATTAAACTGGAGGAAAAATTACAAAAAGAGAATCTTAATGTTAAATTTAACAATGGGATTATGAAAATTAAAATCAACAAAGATATAGATGATGAAAATATTCCGATAGAAATCAATTAATTATTGATTCTAATTTATATTTAATTAAAATTATCTACATATTATTATATAATAATGGGAGGAGGTTCGATACAATTATTATCTAATAATATACAAAATTCATTTATTACCGGAAATCCGCAAATAACATTTTTCAAAGCTATTTATAGGAGACATACTAATTTTTCAATAGACACAGTCAGACAAACTATGAATTCCGCCGTGAAGTATAGCTCCACATTCAGTTGCACATTAACCAAAAATGGCGATTTGGCGCACAAGATGTATTTGGAATATACTGCCGAAAAATACAGCGAGGGTTTGAGTAAAGAGTTTGTAAGTAATAAATGCAATAATTTATTAAATCCATCCATACAATTAATTAAAAATGTGGCGGTACATATCGCAGATACAAAGATTGACGAGCATACCGGAAATTGGTTAGAAACTTACACAGAATTAGTTCAAGATCCTATGAAGCCAGTGTATTTATCGGTCGGCCAGTGCGACAATGCTACTTATAAAACACATAATCCATACGGTGGCGTATGTCCGCAAGAACCCGGCTCTATATATCCTAACCCTAGTCCACTGCAAGCCGATTCGGGTATGGGTGGCCTTCATATACTAAAAAATAGTTTGTATAAATTAAGTGATAAGACATCCGTCCAACAAACGTATCGCATACCTTTGCAATTTTGGTTCAATCGTAATCCTGGATTGGCTTTGCCATTACTTGTTCTTAATAATCAGAGCGTGTTAATAAAAGTAAGTACGAATTCCAAAAACAATACAATTAATTGTAATGACGATGGTGAGATTTTATCATCAAATAATATAAAACTCACTTTATTGACGGACATTATATTTTTGGATACCGAAGAAAGACGGCGTTTTATAAATAACACGCATGATTATTTGATAGAACAAGTTAACACACTCACTCAAAGCATCAGTGCAGATAATACCAGTACAAATATTGACATAATGGGATTATTTAATAAACCAGTTAAATATCTGGTGTTTAATGCTTCGCCTAATACCAGCAACACATATAAAAACACGTACGAATATGGTGGCCTGAATAATAATTCGCATTTATTAGGTGTAAAGAATGATATAAAATTCAGAAATTCCAGTTTATCTATATTATTTAATGGTCAGGAAAGAATTCCGCCGCGCAGTTTGAACTATTTTACCGAAGTTCAATTGGCTCAACATTTCAAGGGGCGCGCCATACCTTATGTTGATAGAGAACTGGTTGATAAAGACTACGTTAAAAAAAATATTATTAATTATCTAAGTACACCACCAACCATAAATCAGCCAAAATATTGTAAATATAAATATATACGCACGATGCTTAACGCCGATTCTAATAACGACTATTATTTAGCGTTACTGAATAGTGAATATAATATGCGTTTTAAAGAAAATCCTAATAGTATTGGCGTATATTCATTTGCTATTAATCCCAATGAGCATCAGCCGTCGGGGATATGTGACTCTAATAATCTCGAATCCGCGTCATTGGTTATAAATGGACAGTTTTATCCTGATACTAAATGGAGAATATACTCCGTAAATTATAATATATTGAGAATTTCATATAATCAATGTGTTTTTAAGGATATGTGATTTTAAGGATATGTGATTTTATAAATATTATTATAATAATTAAACTTAACTATTATAATAAGAATGCTATGAATAAAATAAAATTTTATTACTTTATTTAATGGATTATTTTATTTAATGGATTACTTTATTTAATGGATTACTTCTTCTTTGATGTCTTTTTAGACTTCTTTGGAGTTGGCTTTGGCGGAGGAGCTTGTTCTTCATCCGAATCTTCCAGGTCATCGTCACTATCGCTATTAATAAGTTCATCAACATTAATAGTTGCTGCTTTATTTGTGTCTTTGCTCTCGTCCTCGTCCTCGTCCTCGTCCTCGTCCTCGTCATCGTCCTCGTCCTCGTCCTCGTCCTCCTTGTCGTCCTCCTTGTCCTCACCATCACTCTCATCGTCGGAGTCAATGAATGCGTATTCATCGATTTTCTCATTGCCCTTGACTTTCATCTGAATGATTTTCCAAGAGATCCCACACTTACCACTTACGAAATATACACCCGTACACTGAACAAGAGCTTTGATTTCACTACCCTTTGTTATGCACTCCTTGATATTAACTTCCTCTTTATTTTCATTATAGGCCTTACACTGAAATTCCCCATTGTAAAATGGAATCTTAAATTTAATAGTATCTGGGAACTTTCCATCGGTTTCGCCGGTTTCTTTATTCACATATCTCTTAATATGATCATTATAAAGCATGTCAATCTGATCGTCAGAAATAGATTTCTTTTTGAACCAAGCGATACTATCTTTCTGCGCTTGCGATTGTACTTCTTTAGATACTTGTTCAAGCATAGAGTGTAGTTGAGAGCACTCGTCATTTTTATCAAATCTAAGATTTACACTATAGTTATAAAGCCCTGTAGGAGTTCCTCCTTCATCCGTTTGTTCATTTTCATTAAGTCCAAACGGAGTAAACATTGCTGGCGTTTGGACAATGAATTTACCATTGTTATAGTTAATCCAGACTTGTTTACGGCTGGACCCATTCGGCAGCTTTGAATTCTTAACATCGGAGAAGCTAATATTGCTAATATTGAATTGGTTTGATTTGATGATTGAAGGCATTTTATTATTTAATTAAATTAATTTTAAATCAATTTTGATGTAATTATTAATTTAATTAATTAAATTAAATTAATTCGTAATAATTAGCATTACTTCCGTAATATTAGCATTACTTCCGTAATAATTAGCATTACTTCCGTAATAATTAGCATTACTTCCGTAATAATTAGCATTACTTCCGTAATATTAGCATTTAATATATATATATATATATATATATAATAATGACTATTGATAAAAAATATATATATATTACTGGCGTTATTCTATCCTCAACCTCTTTGTTATATGGATGTAAATTATTATTTACTAAACTTAATCAAAAAATAGAAGTGGTCAAAGATGAATCGCCTAACAAAGATGAATCGCCTAACAAAGATGAATCGCCTAACAAAGATGAATCGCCTAACAAAGATGAACGAAAATAAATAATTAAAAATTAAAAAATGATATAAGTTTTTAAATTTAAAAACTAATGGATGTCACAATAGATTGTTCTACAATTGATATTAATAATTTATATAATTTAGTATCTGCTGATAATATGGGTTCTACTGAAAATATGGATTCTACTGAGAATATGGATTCTACTGAGAATATGGATTCTACTGAGAATATGGATTCTACTGAGAATATGGATTCTACTGAGAATATTTGTCCTAATTGTAAATCTAAAGAGATATATTACGACAAAGGATATAATTTTTGTAAAAAATGTGGTTATATGTTAGAAAAGATTATTAATAACGAATATCTAAATTGCAGTGAAAAGAATATTTATGGTAGATTTGGTATACCTGTTAATAATTTTTTACCACAGTCATCATTAGGTACATCTATATGTAATAGTAATTTTAATGATTTTTATAAACTTAAAAAATATCATCAATGGACACAGATGCCATACAAAGAACGAAGTTTATACAAAGCATTTCAAACTCTGACTCTATCGGCGAATAGAGGGTTTATTAAAAACTCAATAATTGAATTAGCAAAATCGTATTACAAAGATTTCAGCAATATTAAAATTACACGCGGTATCAATAGATCATCCATTATGGCGGCGTGTTTGTATTTCGCCTGCAAAGAAAATAACGTACCGCGCACATGTAAGGAAATAGCGGAAATATTCAATATTAATATTTGCGATATGACTAAGGGTTGTAAACTATTCAATCAAATTTTAAATAAATGTACTCGCAATAGAAACGAAATTAATCCACTGCATTATATTAGACGTTTTTGTTCCAAATTAAATATAAGTGAGGAACTTCAATTTATTATAGAATATGTATCTATCAAAGCAATTTATCTAAATATAGTGAATGAAAATACGCCTGGCTCTATATCGTCCGGTAGTATATGGTTCGTAATGAATGTATATAAGTTAGATAAAAAGATAAATAAAAAAATTATATCTCAAGTATGTAAAATTTCCGAAGTAACTATATCTAAATGCTATAAGAAAATGTGCCTTCTGAGCGATGAGTTGCTTCCAAATAAAGTTAAAATAGATATTGATATATATTAAGTATTAAAAACTGGGTTCACCTGTAATTTTGTCCATATCAAAATTAAAATTATTAACACGAATATTTAATTTTCCAGTTTTAATTATTTGTATTAAAGCTACCAACATACCCAGGCTACATAATAAACACAATAATACTAATTTTGTATATCCTACGATAGATTTTTTGTTATTTTTATTTAATTTATCATCCATACATCCAATTATTATTACAAATATAACTATAGTGATAAATAATAATATTATATATGGATTTTGTAAATACTCAAAAATATTCATATATAATATATTTTTTTTTTTATATTTTTTTTTATACTTATATATTATAAATGAAATTAAAGAAAGATAAATATAATAATTATATTATAGTCCATTCAAATGGAAATATAGTGCCAATTAAACGAACTGATTTAAAACATCTTCAAATAGGGGGGGGTGTTCATAAAGATATTAAAAATGGCTTTAATTATATAGCTAATAATAGGTTCGAATATGAAGTATATGACTATGTCAAATGTCCACCGGTCCATCCAGTGCCGGATTTTATATATCTACCAATAAATACAACACAAACACACTTAGAATCAATAGAGTTTTTGAGAGAAGAAGGTAGTAAAGGCAAATATTATATTATAGACTTTAAATATGATAAAGATAAATACAGATACAGATTTAAACATACTGGTAATGACGACGATATTAATAGAATTATACAAAATAAACTTCATGGAAATGAAAAACCAATTGACCTTCAGTTATATTTATTGTCGGATGATCAGGAGAGCGATGCTCCATGTATGCGCTTTAAAAAAAATAAGATAACTCCTATTTTTTCGGGGGAAAAAAGAGAAGAATTAAAAAACATAATAGTAAAAAACAAGAAATATATATTTAAAAAAAAACATAACAATATTCATGTTATACATCTTGAGGATCCACCGCCGTCAAAAGAACTATTTTTTAAAAACTGTAAGTTAATTTTAGAGAAAATGGAAGATAAAAAATATAAGGTCACCACCACTGAGAGTTATTATCAAAACACTGAAGACAAAAAAATAAAACTCCAGCATAAAAATAAAACCGGCACCTGGGAAGATTTAGACGCAACGGTTGTGGAATTTAAAGATGATATTGAAAAACAGTTTATAACGACGACAACAAATTTAAATTTACTATTAGAAAAATGTGCTAAAAATGAAGGATATATATATAAAAAATTAGGATATGAGGATGCGATAAAGTATTATATAGATAAATTAAATAATTATAAAAAATATGATGAAGGCGATGTAATTACTTTAACTGACAATCCAGACCACATCCCAGGTAAATATGAAATAGTTAAAAAAGAGCCAAAGGTAGTGCCGCCGTCTGCAGGGCTGACCAGCACGAGCGAGGACGAACTAACTTTAAAACAAATTATACCAGGGGAGGATAAATCAAAGGCAACACCTACTAAACTAACTATTACAGAGGAAACTATAAAGTATATTACTGAAAGTGTTTATGATATAAATAACAAAATATTAAAAAGATTATTATATGATTCTCAGTTTAATCAGTTTTATTGGATAAAAAAAAATATATCTGAAAGAATAGATAAACAAAAATATATTATTACCGATGCCAATTTACATAGACATTCGAATTTAAGTGGTGCAAGTAGTTCAGAGAGTTTATTAATGTATAGATATTTTATACAGGCAAAATTTAAGAATATTTTTGACGTTGACATTTTCGACGGTTTAAATTTGACTAAAAACGTAGACTATGTAAATTGTGAGGCTATAGAAATACCTAAAATAACAGAACAGGGTGATACCTATATACATGATCAATCCTCAATGTATGGATTACAAGTACTTTCTGGGTATGATAGTTTTAATTTTAATAATGAGTATATTAGTTTATCATCAATATCAATGTGTTTAAAACAAGAACAAGAACAAGAACAAGAACAAGAACAAGCACCAGAAGAACCGGGTGAAATATTATCTAATGACGATAATAAGTTAGAGGAAAATTATATATCATTTAAAAAAAAGTATAATAAATATTTAGAAGTATGTAAAAAATTCGAAAACAAGATAATACAATATAAAGAAAAAATTGAACAAGTTGTATATGATTATATAGATTCAGAATATTATACTTCTTTGACAAATGAGTTAACCAAATTACTATTAAATTTTAAAAAATTATTCTATAATTTATATGATGACCAATTTAATATTACAACCGATACAAATCAATTTAAATATACATTAAATAATGATATATTAAATACTAAAATTAAGTTATTAAAAAACTATATGGAAACAATTAATGATATTAAAAATTCTATGGTTAAAGTAGAAATAACAAAAAAAGGAAAAGAAAAAGTAGATATAACTGTTGTTATAAATAGAGATATTATAAAAATTAAACCTAAAAAACCTGAAAACGGTCCACCATCCAGATGGGTAAATATTGAACCTTCGTCAAATGCGCAGATATATTTAAAGATTCCTAAAATGAATACAGAGGATATTATAAATAATAAATTATCATTTATGATAAATAATTTAGATAATGCAATATATGCAGAAAAAAACCTGGAGACAGATGGAGGTAAGATCGAAGGCGCTATTGGCAATATTTGTCACCAGTTTCCTAATTGCAATATTATAATGTTCGGACAAATAAATACTGAATATGATAGAGATAAATTACATAATACCAATGAAATACTAAATAAAATACAAAAAAAAATAGAGGGAAGTCAATTTGTTAAAGATACCAAAGACAAAAGAAAACTTTTTTATAATATCAACCATAAGCATATAGCAGAATTAGGATTTGTTGGACATAAAATTGTAGAATTATATAATTTAAAAGTTTCTAATATATTTGGGGAATATTTACTTTTAAATGAGGATGAGTATAAAAAATATATGGAACTGTGGTGGACCCGCTCCAGAGAACGGGCAGGTGCTAGCTCGGCCTGGGTGGTGCCTGGGATAATAGGAGGACCTCTGACGTACAGTACTCGTAAACACAAGGGGATTGGTCCTTGTCAATACTCTTTACAGAATCGTTGTTACGAAAATACACATAACCTATATAAAGGTTTATTTACAATATACGTAAGTTTACAAGCGGATATAGATAAAAAGAAACACCGATTATCCAGAAATTTTAATGAAGCTGATTTCTATGAGTATTTTAGATATATATTACATGTATATAATATTAAATTGCGATTAATTATTATTAAAGCACTTAATCAAAGATGTCTATTATATTATATTTATAAAAGAAATTCAGTTATGATGGGTATACTTACAAATATTAAAAGTTCAGAATCTATAGATCTAAGTCCTTCTACGTTTGACAATCTAAAAATTAAATTTGAAGAAAAAGAACAAAAGATAAAAGAAGCATTAGAAAAATTACCAAAACTAACTTTTGGCCCTAATTCTATACCTCCAAAAATTAAAGAATACATGGAAAATGTATATATGAATATACGAGGCAACGACGAAAAAAAAAAAAAAAAAAAAAAAATTAGTAATCTCCATAAGTCTATTTTATCCGGAAGTAGCGGAGTTCTAGCTAATATAGATACAGAAATATACAGATTACAGGAAAAAGCACTGACAAATAACTGGTCTAACGACTGCCTTAAGTCAAACGATTTTAGTGCATTAAAATACATTGACGAGTCAGAATCATCATTTGAGGATAATAAATATATAAAAGAATTTTATGATGAAATCATATACGTATATGAATATTTTGAAAAAGGTACTGAGATTTTGAATACACCAGCGGCATCAACAATACCAGCGACATCAACAATAATTGCTGATTTTGGCATAGTTCAAAATATAAACGTATTAATAGGAAAAAAAGAACAAATTATGCCAGACGATTTAAATATTATATCAAGAATCGTTAGGTTCCGGGGAACCATCGTCCGCAACACGTTTAAAATATATGGAAATAATATACAAAAAGCAAATATAGAAGAAGTATCAAGATACGTAGCTGTTTCTAATTATATATCAAATAAAAAAAAAACCGATATATTGAAATATATAAATGATTTAATTAATGCGAATAAGTGTTATTCTCCTTTAATGAATAAGTTAAAATATAGTACTGTCCATGATGTGAATACGTTAATAACCACCTTGCCCCTGTCCCAAATAACTAACGACAACCCGTCCATTATGAATGGCGGGGAGTTAAAACCAAAGACCCGAGAGTTATATGCGTGTATTAATAAAAAAAAAACAATAAAGTTTTTTAGAAACATAATTAAGAATGTATTAATAGTTGATGAGACTGACCTAAAATTATATGATCACTGGGACACAACCCCAGAAAAAGATTTGTACTGGTATAATGTAGCGAGAGACGAAGAAGAAGCGGTATACGAAGAAGATAGATCTTTGATGACATACACCATTGCAGATTCCGACGATTTAACAAAATATACAGAAGGAATGAAAGATTTAGATACATATTTAATATTATATATAAATCACATAAAATTTACTAAAGAAATGCATGTCCAGTTTGTAGATAATTTAATATATAATTTTATTAAACAATACTATAAAAAGAAACGCGATTTTTTGTGTTATATTAGGTTATTTTTTTTAATTATAAAGGTTACTAGTTATAATGAAAAATTAATATACGAAATAAAAAAAAAATTATCATTATATCATGTCGTAATTACTGACATTTTAAGGAACATGATCGAATTCCTTGCGACCGAGGTCTTGTCGACGGGCCCTTTTTCAAAATACAAATTAGGAGACGATAAAATTTCCGACAAACCATCAGCAATACAATTTAAAAAAATATATACATATATTGTATTCATACTAATTTTTACACAATATTCTGTGATGGAACATTTTAAATATGTCAAATATGAGACTAGTAGACGAGTATTGAAATTGAATCGTGGTTACGACAATTCGGCTACTTATACTCTCAGAGATAAAGAGTTTTTTTTCCTCAATAATATGACGTTCAGACACGACGGCCAACAAAAGATACAACGATTGAGGAACCTCGAGTACCCCGAGTACACCGAGTCGCGCCCTAGCGGCGACAACTTTAAGTACAAGGGCGATGGGGGTAAAGGTCTAATATTTAAATTATCTTATAATAACGACGCTAAGATATGGTCAGTTACTATTAGTGAGCCCGGAAGAGGGTATACAAACACCGACACCATAATTATCAGTATGAAGTATCTTTTACTTAAAACCGACGATCTCCTCGGGACCGGCATCACACCGTCGTACTTTGATTTTAATATCAGAAGTATTTCACAGGGATTGGTAGTAAAATATTATGAATTACCTCCGCGGAAGACCCCCCCAGACGTGCCGCAGCGTAGCCACCACGACGAAATATTCGAACATGTGCATAATGAAACAGAACTACACGAAAACTGCACCGTTAAAATAAAAATAATATATCCACAAGATAAAGACTTCTTCGATAACGCAAGAAAGGATGATTTAATATATAGCAATCTCAAATTGGAAGAACATGTAGATGATATAGATGATATAGAATCGTTTCCCCCTGGGAGTGTGACAGGGCGGATATTTAGCCGACTGGTTGACTGTCCTCGCGACGAATCACTACTTTTAAAATATTTATATTTTATTAAAAATATTGAGCCTATTTATAATCCTAAAAAAAATTTTGCTGAGAGTTATTCAAGTGCGGATGTGAGCTCGCAGAGGGAGGCTGCTGCTGAAGCCATATTCACTGTCACAAATAAGTGTCTTGTGCGCAAAGAATTCGACACAAGATCGGAGCAAGTAGGCATGCTCGATGTGGGCACATGTTTCAAGGTACTGGATACACGCATCGACGACGAGGGGCGAAGTCGAGTGCGAATGGAGCACGGATGGGTAACGTCCTCGGGACCGAACGGTGTCTTCGCCACCATGGACCCTGAAGAGCTGTGCAAGGTAGAAGAGCTGTGCAAGGTAGAAAACCAAACAATTCTAAATTCTTATGAATTAAATAACATATTAAAACGAAACAATAACACTTTTAATATCCTGCTGCACCATTTAAATAAAGTAGTTTATAATATATTCGAGCGTCATCCCGGTGCCAAATGCGGAAAAATAATTATGCCGATAGACACTTGCAAACCATGTACAAACAGCAAATTTAAATGGGAAAAGACAGACTCAGTGACCGGTACTGAGTCCCCTTGTGTGTACGACGAAGATCAATGCGCTGAGTCGTTAAGTAAAGCATTATTAATATATCTAACATCAGAAAAAAAAAAGTATAAGGGTATTGACTATAACTTTGTATTTACCGAAAATAGTAGTTTACAAGTCCTTCAAAAGGAGAAAGCGCACTTTAAGCGGATGAAAGAATTTAACCAACTGTTGTTCTTTCAATTTCAACAGAACATGTCATTAAATGCAGGCC
>Ga0315336_1005680_pt1 | contig 13384 bp, 11 predicted proteins | sample ASW5metaG_FD_204512 | JGI IMG/M metagenome (GOLD analysis project Ga0315336, IMG submission 204512) | Ammonia-oxidizing marine archaeal communities from Monterey Bay, California, United States - ASW #5 | ecosystem: Environmental > Aquatic > Marine > Intertidal zone | place: USA: California...
TGCGGCGGTGCGCGCTCGGTGACCAGCGTCGAGAACTGCGCCGAGTCGGCGACGATGAAGAAGCCCCACACCATCGTGATCGCGCCGACGGCCCACCACGGCGCGCCGAACGCGAAGCCGACCAGCAGACAGCAGACGCCGCTCACCGCCATCGCTTCGTTGACGAGTCGCTCTCGTCCGACGCGGTCGGCGCGTCGGCCACCCCAGACGCACCCGAGCGCGCCGACCGCGATCGTCGCCGTGGCGAGCGCGTCGCCGAGCCACGCCGGCTGGCCGACGTCGCCGCGATGCGCGAGGCTGGCCGCGAGGAACGCGGGGATCCACGTCCACATCGCGTAGAGCTCCCACATGTGGCCGAGATAGCCGGCGATCGCGAGCCGGGTTTCACGGTGGCGTAGGATGTCGCGCGCGAGGCTCCACTCGAACGGCCGGCGCGGGAAGGCGTGTGGCCCGTCGCGGTAGAACGCGGCGACGAGGAGCGCGGAGATCACCGCCAACGCCGAGGGGGCGAGGACGATCGCCTGGAGCGAGTCCCCGAACAGCGTCTTGACGAGGTACGGCGTCGCTTTCCCGAGCGAGATCGAGCCGACGAGGATCCCGATCGCCAACCCACGGTCCGCCTTGAACCAGGTCGCGACCATCTTCATCGCCGGCGGGTAGACGCCCGCGAGACAGACGCCGGTCAGGAATCGCGTGGCGAGCGCCTCGGGGAACGCGTCGCACCACAGCAGCGCCGCGTTCGCGGCCGCGCCGAGCGCCGCCGACGCGGCCATGTACGCGCGCGCCGGGATCAGGTCCGCGAGGTTGAGAACCGCCGCGATCGCGGTCCCCACGACGAACCCGAGTTGCACCGCGGCCATCAGCCATCCCGTGCGGGACGTGTCGAGCGACAGCGTCTCCTCGAGATGCGGCGCCGCCGCCCCCGCCGCCAGCCAGAGCGTGATGCCGAACAGCTCGGCGACGGCGAGCAGGAGGAGAAACCGTCCGCGCGTGGGGTGTTCCGTCACGTCGGTCAACGCAGCTCGTAGCAGGCGGCGCGCCGCTCGGTGCGGACGAGAAGGTAAGGGAACGCCAGCGCCGGAGTGTTCCATTGCTTCTCGTCGAACGCCGTGAAGCTGGCGAGTTCGCGGTGCTCCTCCGGGGTCGCCTCGACGAGCAGGAGGTCACCTTGTTCCTCGCTGATCAGGAGGACGTCGTCAACGAGGATGAGTTGTCCGTGTCCGTAGCGACCGCCCTTCCACCGACGGCTCCCGTCCTGCGGATCGACGCACACGAGGATCCCTTCGTCGAGTCCGTACACGAACCCGTCGTGGTGGACGTAGTTGGCGAACTTCGCCTTCAGCGCGAACGTCTTCCACTGCTCGTCCGCGTGGAAGGCGCCTTGCTCGTCGCGGCGGACGTGATGCAGCGCGCAGCCGACGCCGTAGCCGCTCGACGTCAGCACCCGGTCGCCGGGGAGCACCAGCGGCTGGGCGACGTTCGGGTTCTGGTCGGACCACGGGAACTCCCAGAGGACCCGGCCGTCGTCCGGCGCGTGCGCCGTGAGCGAGACTCCGTTGAGCGACAGGATCTGCGGCGCGCCGGCGAGGGTCGCGAAGACCGGCGACGAGAAGCCGACGCGCGCGTCGCCCGCGCCCCAAACTCGTTCGCCGGTCTCTCGGTGGTGGGCGACCACCGAGCCGTCGTCGGGCCCGCCGGCGGCGATCACCACCATGTCGTCGAGCACGAGCGGCGACCCGCTCATTCCCCACGCCGCGACCTTCGCGCCGTTCTCGGTCACGACGTCGTGGCTCCAGATGACGTCGCCGGTCGCGCGGTCGAGCGCGTTCAGGATCCCCGTCGCGCCGAACGTGAAGACGCGGTCCTCGGTGATCGTCGGCGTCGCGCGCGGTCCGGTGCCTCCGATCTCCGTCGAGTACTTCGCCGCCTCCGCGTGCATCCAACGGACCTCGCCCGTCTCGAGGTCATAGCAGACGACGCACTCCGACTCGCCGCGTTGCTCCTGGGTCACGGCGTCGCGCCCGCGCACCGCGAACCCGGACCACGCCGGCCCGACCTCGCGTTCCCAGACCAAGCGTGGTGGGTGCGCGTCCCAGTCGCGCTCGAGCGTGACGTCGTCGAGAGTCGCGGTCCGCGTCGGCCCGAGGAACTGTGGCCAGTCCCTCCACGTTTGCTCCGCCGACGAGGGCGTTGCCGGCGCGGTCGGCGCCGCACCGGGCTCTGCGTCGAGCTCGCTCGGTGGCGCGAACCGCAGCCCGAGGATCGGGACCAGGTTGCCGTCCACGCCCCGCATCTCGAACAGCGCAAAACTGGCGCCGATCACCGCCAGTCCGCCCCCGGCGAGCGCGAGTCGTCGCCGCCACGGAAGGCCTGACAGCAGCAGCACCCATAAGAACCCCGCGACGGTCGTCAGGAGCAGTACGCCGCCGGTCATGATGACCTTCCGCTGCGGGTCCGTGTCGATCCCGAATCGGATCCACAGCAGCGCCGCAACGGCAGCGACGACGATCAGTCGGGCCGTCCACTTGGCCATCATCACCTCCCGTTCGGAACGGAGGTGACTCTAGCGCGGCTACGGAGAGAACGTCTCGAAGCTGTTGTCGAGGAGGTGGTTGGCCGTGGTGCTGCCGTCGAAGTCGACGCCGCCGGACTTCTTCGCCTTGTTCTCGATCAGGCCGGTCGCGTCGCCGGTGACGCGGAACCCGTGCGTCGCGGAGTTGGTCGCGACGTTTCCGAGGAGGGCGCAGGAGTCGCCGACGACGGAGAATCCCGCGGTGCCGGCGTGCTTCGAGGAGTTTCCTCGCACGAGGACGGTGTCGGCGCTGATCCGAAAGCCGTGGCTGGACGAGTGCATGGACTTGTTCTTCGTCACCGTGACGTCCGTCGCGACCTGGTCGACATGGATGCCGTTCCAGCCCGCGTTCTTGACGACGTTGCCGATCAGTTTCGCGCCGGACACGTTGGCGACGTGGACGCCGTCGCCGGAGCCGCCGTTCACGAAGTTCTCCTCGACGACGACGTTCGACGAGACAGAGGTCTGTCCGACGTAGATTCCGGCGACTTGGGCGTCGGAGACGGCGTTGTCCGAGATCGTGATCGCGTGCGACGCCGAGAGGGAGATTCCCGCGTACCCGGCTCCGGTCACCGTGCAGTCGTCGACCCGCACCGCGACGCACGAGCTCAACGTGATCCCGCTGCTTCCGGCGTCCTGGACGGAGCATTTTCGGACGACGGCCGAAGTGAGGGAGGTCAGCGCGACGCCGTTCAGGCCGGCGCCGGCGACGTGGCACGACTCGATCCGCGCCGTGTCGCCCTCGCACAGGATCCCGAAGCCGGTGACGTCCTGAACCCGGCAGGCGATCACGCGAGGGGCGTCGCCGTTCAGGGTCATGCCGTTCGCCGCGGAGTTCCTGAGTCGCAGTCCCTTGATCGTCACGGAGGGGCTGTTGGCGTCGACCGTCAGGATGTCACCGCCCCCGTTTCCGTCGATGACGACCTTCTGCCCGTTCTTCGCGGCGAGCGTGAGGCCGGGCTTGTCGTCGACGCTGATCGTCTCGACGTAGACCCCCTTCCCGATCGAGACCGTGTCGCCGTCGGACGAGGCGTCGATCGCGGCTTGAATCGTCGCGAACTCGCCGGGGACGGATTGTGTGCTCGCGGCGGCGAAGGGCGAGGTGGTCAGCAGCAGCGTGAGGGTGGTGAGGGTGCGGATCATCGTGAGAGCTCCTCCGGTTGTGATTCGGAGGGTGCATCCACGTGGCCCCACGAGGATCTCTCGAAAATTCCGCGGGCTCACGGATCGAACGTCGTAAACGCGTTGTTCAGCAGGAAGTTGGTGACGGAGTCGCCGTCGAAGTCGACGACCCCGCTCTTCTTGGCGACGTTCTCGATCAGCGTGTTGTCGATCCCCACCGTGGAGAACGCGTCCGCGCCCGACTTCTTGGCCTTGTTCGCCTGGAAGTGTCCATCGTCGCCGTTGATGCGGAAGCCGTCGAAGCCGGCCTTCTTGGCCACGTTCTTCCACAGCTGGACCCCGGGCGCGCTGAGACTGAACCCGTCGTTGTTGGGCGAGCGGGCGTGATTGTCGACCAGGAGGATGTTCGTCGCGCCGCTCTCCACGAACGCGCCGTGGCGCGTCGAGTCGATGAAATCGTTGCCGAAGATCGAAGCGAAGCTCGCGGTGTCGTCGACGCGGACGCCGTCGAGGCCGGCGGCTTCGATCCGGTTCCCCTCGACCAGGACGTTGACCGCCGGGCCGGTCCCATCCGACAACACGACTCCGGACGCACCGGGGTCGCGGACCGTGTTGTCGCGGATGGTCGCGCCGGTCGCGAGGACGGTGATGCCGTCCGTACCGGCGTTCACGACCACGCAGCGGTCGACGAGCGTGTTCACCGTGGCGTCCAGCCGGATTCCGTCGCCGCCCGTGCCGGAGACCTTGCACTTCGAGACGTTCGCGTTGGCCGTGGTCGAGATCGAGATCCCGAACTGCGCCGAGTTCGTCACCTTGCACGACCGGATCGTGACGTCCGACCCGCCGTCGACGACGATCCCTTCGGCGTTGGAGTTTCGCACCTCGATGTCGCGCACGGTGATGGACGAGCTGGAGTTCGTGATCGTCAGGGGAACGCCGAGCCCTCCCGCGTCGATGATCACCAGGGCCCCCTTCTTCGCCTTGACGGTGACGAGCGTCTTCGCGTCGATCGTCAGGTTCTCGAAGTAGACGCCCTTGCTGATCAGCACGGTGTCGTCGAGGCCGGCGGCGGTGATCGCGTCTTGGACGGTGTCGAAGTCCTTCGGCACGCGGAGCGTCGCCGCGCCCGAATCCACGGCGCCGAGGGTCAGCATCATCAGGAGGGCGAGGGCTCGGGGGTTCATCGCAAGGGCCTTTTGGAGGGCGGGGGACGGAGTGCAATTGTCGGTCGGGCCGCCGAAGTAACGTAGCGACCTGTTTTGTCGAGGGTTCAGGGGGCGGCGCGTCGCCACGGTGAATAGGCCCTGTCGCGGCATTCCCGCACGGCGCTTCGATCTCTGTGAGTCTCGTAGGAAAGCCACCACCGGGTAAGGGGGTGGGCGGACCCTCGGGCCGGCTGGTAGGCTTTTCGGCTTCGACTCGGCCCCTCAATTCATCGAGCCAGGAACCATGAGCGACTATCGCGGCCTCGACTTCTACGACCTCGACGGGCTCCTCACGGAGGAGCAGCGTCTGGTCCGTGACACGGTCCGAGACTTCGTGTCCGAGCAGGTCGTACCGATCATCGCCGAGCATGCCCGCAACGGCACGTTCCCGGCCGATCTCGGCCGGATGATGGGCGAGCTGTCGGTCTATGGCGCGAACCTGCCGGAGAAGTACGGCTGCGCGAACCTCGACAACATCTCCTACGGCTTGATCTGCCAGGAGCTCGAGCGGGGCGACTCCGGCGTCCGGTCGTACGCCTCCGTCCAAGGCGCGCTCTGCATGTACCCGATCTACCGGTACGGGTCCGAAGAGCAGAAGATGAAGTGGCTGCCCCCGATGGCGAAGGGCGAGAAGATCGGCTGCTTCGGCCTGACCGAGCCGGATCACGGCTCCGATCCGGGCGGGATGGAGACGCGCGCCACTCGAATCGACGGCGGTTGGCGGATCCACGGCAACAAGATGTGGATCACGAACGGCACGGTCGCCGACGTCGCGATCGTCTGGGCGCGGACGGACGACGGCATCAACGGTTTCCTGGTCGAGAAGGGGACGAAGGGATTCTCGGCCCCCGAGATGAAGGGGAAGCTGTCGCTCCGGGCGTCGGTCACGTCGGAGCTCGTGTTCGACAACGTCGAAATCCCCGACGAGAACCGGCTGCCGGAGGCGAAGGGGCTGTCGGGGCCGCTCTCGTGCCTGAATCAGGCCCGGTACGGCATCGCGTGGGGCGGTATCGGCGCCGCGCAGGGCTGCTTCGAGGAGGCGCTCGAATACGGCAAGTCGAGAACGCAGTTCGGGCGGCCGATCGCCGGCTTCCAGTTGAACCAGTTGAAGTTCGCCGACATGGCGAGCGAGATCACCAAGGCGCAGCTCTTGTGCCTCCGCCTCGGCCAACTGAAGGACGAGGGGAAGGTGACCGCGCAGCAGGTCTCGATGGCGAAGCGGAACAACATCAAGATGGCGCTGGATACCGCGCGTAAGTGTCGCGAGCTGCTCGGCGCCAACGGGATCCTGGACGAGTACTCCGCGATGCGCCACGCGCAGAATCTCGAATCGGTTCACACGTACGAAGGGACCTACGAGATCCACACCCTTATCCTCGGCGAGGCGTTGACGGGAGTGGCGGCTTACCGGTGAGACTCAAACGGCATCTTTCGATCCCTTCGATCCTGTTGTCGGCGGCGCTCGCGTCGCCGGGGTGTGCCTACGTCAAGGATCGCGGGCTCGATCTCGCTCAGAGCCTCGACGTCGCCGTCGGGGCGTCCGAGGGGCTCGGCTTCAATCTCCGCGTGACGAAGCTCGCCCAGCTCGGGATCGGCGGCTATCGCGGCCTCTACTGGGTCGGCCTGAAGGACGGGCTGTTCGACGTCTGGCAGGAAGAGCGCAGTGAGTTCGGTATCGGACCGCTGTACGTCCACGAGGTGTTCCGCGGCGACGGGGCGCGACTGGTCGATATCCGCTACCCGCTGTTCGGCGATCCCGGTTTTCGCGAGCACGCGTTCGATCCGACGCACCTGTCGGATCGCGGCTGGTTCGACATCGGGGCGACGTTCAATCCGGTGCTGTTCGGGTTCGATCTGGCGTTCTCGCCGGTCGAGTTCATCGACTTCCTGGGCGGCCTCGCGACCTTCGACATGCTCGAGGACGACGTCTACGTCCCGACCGAGGCCGAGCTGAGCCGGCGGTTGGCCGGGGGCGACGCTCGGACGCGTGCCGCCGCGGCTCGCGCGCTGCGACTCCGCACGGGGGAGCGACACGGATACGTCATCTGGTCGGCTCAGGAGAGCATGCCGCGGTCGCAGATCACGGCGATCCGGCGCTGGCGTGAGCGGCTCGGGACTCTGGTCCCGCCGGCGCCTCACGCGACCGGCGCGACGGGCGCTACGGAGATTCCGGAGGCTTCGGAGCCGATCCCTGCGCCTCCTGAAGCTTCACCTGGAGGTCCGTGAGCGCGGCGACGAGGTACTCCTCCTCGTCGGGCTTCAAGTTTCCGTTCGTCTTCAGCATCAACATCTCGAGCAGTCCCACGACGTGTTCGGCGCGTGGGAGGTCCACGGTCTTTTCGCCCGTGGCCGGGCTGCGGATGTGACCGAGGCAGACGAGCGCTGTCGCTGACAGCTCAGTCACGAAGTTGCGGAATGTGACGGGCGGCACGTCGCCCGGACCAGGAAGTTGGACCATGAGCGGGATCGTACCGGCAGTGCGGCATTTCGACGCTTCTCAAAAGTGACACGTTACTTCTCGACGGCGGACTCGTAAAAACCAGCAGCCACCCGCCGCCCGGACCGGAATCGGTCCTCCAGCCCGACCCTACAGAACCCGAAGAGACCCGAAGAGGACGTTCATGCGCCCCCACCGAGCCTCCATAGTCATGTCGTTGCTTGCCACGCTCGCCGCCGTTCCGGCGGCGTCAGCGGCGAAGAACACGACTCTCGATTCTCCCGTCGCCGCGGCCGATGGTTCGGTCAAGGGCTGGGCGAAGCGAAACCGCGGGTCGAAGGCGGGTAAGTCTCTCGCCGCGTTGGTCGAGACGGTCGAACTGGCTGTCCCCGTGTTCGCCGTCGGCGATCCGCGGATCGACGCGTTGCGGGCGATCGGGGCCGAGTTCACGTGGCCCGAAGAGCCGGCCGCGCGAAAGAAGTTCAAGGCGCGGACCTCCGGAAAGAAGGGGCCGTCCGGCCCGCGGCTCTTCCCGCTCCCGAAGCAGGTCGTGTATCGCTTCGGCTACCGCGAGCTGCTCTCCCTCGACCCGAAGAACCGGGCGCTCAACGGCGCGCTCAAGAAGGAGCACGCGCCGACGGTCGATGATCTCTCCGCGGCGTCCCGGCTCGAAGCGGTCTTGGTCGGCACTCTTCCGGAGACCGAGCTGATCGTGGCCGAGATCCAGCGTCGCCTGGACATCGACCCGACGGCCGACCTCTACGCGCGCTTCCTCGAGACCTGGCGCAACTGGGGCCCGTACGGCGAAGAGTCTTTCTACGAGGCGCTCGATCGCACCGCCGGGACCGAGGAAGAGGTCTTCTTCTTCGACGCGATGCTCGGCGACTTCGTCGGCCAGTTCGCGTCGGCCGAAGGGAAGAAGTGGCCGCTGCAGGAGCAGCACGACAAGAACCAGCAGTCGTTCCTCGCCTATCGGCAGTACCGCGGCTTCATCGAGGCGGTCTCGTACGCGATGGTCACGCCGCCGGACATCGACCTGCCGGCGCGGCTCTCGCGCTACGACTACGGATCGGTCGCACCGGGCCTCTACTCTCTTCGCCATCAGCTCGATCTGATGGTCGCGTTCGAGAACGGCGACGTGATCGCGGTGATCGACGAGCTTCACGCGTTCCTCCAGGAGCGCCCGATGCCGGAGAACCTGTGGAACGGTTTCGACCCGCTCGGGGCGATGGGGGATCGGTTCCGCAAGAAGGTCGCGGACGCGGTCTTCAACCGGAGCCTCTCCGCCGACGAGATCTTCGAGACCCAGCGCGTCGAGCGCCTCCAGGTCGCCGAGAAGATCCGCGCCGCCGCTTCTGCGGGGCTGTGAGCGTCGACTCGGGCTTGGTGCGGTCGGCGCGCGTACGCGGTTAGCATGGGGTGACAGCGACGGCGCGGGCCGGGCTGATTTCCCTGACGACCATTGCGCGTGCAAGAGAGCCCCATGACCTCGAGTCGACCGATGATTCAGCCCGAACAGAGCGTCGGGCAGCTCGCGTCCACCTTGCCCGGCGCGTCGCGCGTCTTTCACCGCCACGGCCTCGACTTCTGCTGCGGCGGTGGGGTGAGCCTCGCGGAGGCCTGCTCGTCGGCGGGGCTCGACGTCGACCACGTCATCGCGGAGATTCAGGACGAGGCGAAGAGCGCCGGCGGTTTCGAGCGCTGGGATGAGCGTTCCCTGCCCGACGTCATCGACCACGTCCTCGAGAGTTTCCACGTCCCGCACCGACGGGAACTGCCTCGGCTGCTCGCCCTGGCGACGAAGGTCGAGGAGGTCCACGCCGAGAAGAGCGCGTGCCCGCGCGGCCTGGCCGCGCACCTCGAGCGGGTCGGCGCGGAGATGGAGCTGCATATGCAGAAGGAAGAGCAGGTGCTCTTCCCGCTGCTTCGCAGCGGGCAGGGCGGGATGGCCGCGATGCCGATCCAGGTCATGGAGCAAGAGCACCGAGACCTCGGCGAGGACTTGAAGCGCTCGCGCGAGCTGACCGGCGACTTCACGCCGCCGGCCGACGCCTGCGGGACCTGGAGCGCGCTCTATCTCGGGCTCGCCGAGCTCGAGCGAGAGCTGATGGAGCACATCCACCTCGAGAACAACGTCCTCTTCCCGCGCGCGCTCGCGGACTGAGTTCGACTTCACCGCTCTCGCTTCCGCTTCGATATCCTCGACCATTCATCCACGCCCGCCGCACGCGGAACTCTGGAGACCGACCATGAATGACTCCGCGCCCTCCCCAGTCAGCGTGATCGGCCTGATGGGAGTGCTCATTCCGTTCCTCCCGCTCGCGCTGGTCGAGTTTCTGGTGTATTCGAAGAGGGATGATCCTCTGGTGACGATGGTGATCGTCGCGGGACTGTGCGCCATCCCGTTCTTGCTGGCGAGCTCGCTCGCTTACACCGTGTTCCGTTCCGGGCCGGGGATTCGCGCGCTCTGCCTCGGCTTCGGGGCCTCCGTCGCGCCCGCGATCACGCTGTTCCTGATGGCCGGTCGCGCCGGTCCGGAGGACGTCTATCGCGTGGGCGCGTTTACCCTGGGCGCTCTGGCCGGGGGGGCGATCGTGGGCGCGCTCATCTCTCGACTCCTGTTCGAGTCTCGATCGGCGTCCCAGAATCGCGCCTCGTGATGACGCGGCGTCTCCCCGCCTTCGACTGAGGCCCGACCGAAGCCGTACGGGGGAGAAGTCGTTCGTCGGTTCTCTCAAAAAAGCGTGTCGGCTTCCGGCGTGGAGATGCGTGCTCCGGTTGAGCACACGACGGGGATCGTCTCCCGTCCCACCGGAGAACCGCCATGACCGCCTCTCTCTTCTTGTCCCGACTTCTTCCGCTCGTCCTCCTCGCGTTCGCGTCGCCCTCGAATGCGGCGGCTGACACGGTGAGGGTGCCCGCCGAATACCCGAACATCCAAATGGCGATCGACAGCGCGGCGGCAGGGGACACGGTGCGCATCTCTTCCGGCACGTACCGCGAGAGCGTCTGGGTCCCGAGATCGAAGAGCGGCCTCCGACTTCGAGGAGCCGGCGAGGTGATCCTCGACCCGACGGGGGGCCGCCCCGGCGCCGCCCTGAAGATCGACGCGTCACACGTCATCGTCGAGAACATCACCGTTCGGCATGCCTCCACCGGCCGGCTCGGCGCCGTCACCAACGACGGAGTCGGCGTCCACGTGAGTTTCGGTGCGGACGGCGTTCAGCTCCGAAACGTGACCGCGCTGGGCTGTGACTTCGCCGGCTTCCACCTCGAAGGGAGGTTCGCGACGACGACAGGCTGCCGGGCCGTCGGTGGTGAGCACGGCTTCGTCATTTCCGGAGAAGACGGTCGGCTCGCGAGCCGCGAGATCGACATCTCTCCGTGGACCGGGGCCGGCTCCGTTGGCGTCCGGACGAAGAGGCCGGGTGTTTCTCCCCGCGATCGACGGGTCTGACCGTTCTCCCCGCCCGCCGATCCGCCCCTCTCCCGGGGCGGATCGGTTTTCCTCTTCAACCGGCCGTCGGTGGGTGGGTCAGAACCCGCCGATGACGACCGTCGCCGTCGGCGGGAGCGCGTTGCTCGGGTTGTAGCGCTCGATCCGCATCGGTTGGCTGATGATGAAGCTCCCGCTCTGGAGGGTCGACGCGGCCTCGCCGTAGCTGCCCGGGTAGATCAGGAGCCGGTTCGACCCGAGGCCGGCCGACGCGCTCGACGCGTCCTCGCACGCCATCATCAGGACGCCGTTCTTGACGCCGTAGCGTCCCAGGGCGTTCGACCAGCTCTGGGCGGGGATCGGGCCGTAGCCGACGTCGATCACGGTGCCGAACGGCTTGACGATGATGCCGTCCACGCCGTTGCCGTGTTGCAGGAACCGGATCGATGAGAACTCGTCCTCCAGGTCGTCGTAGCTGCCGTCGTTCCAGGGGAATGGCGAGTTGCTCAGGTCGATGATCTCGCCGCGACCCTCGAGCTGCATGTACTTGCCGTTGTAGTTGTCGTCCTTGTACAGCCGCACCATCCGGCCGTACGGGAGGTTCCATCGGACGGAGCTCACGTTGTCTCCGAAGCAGTTTTCGGTCCCGGGAACCGGCACACCAATGACAGTCTGACGGTTGCAGTCGAGGTCCCCGAAATCGTCCCAGTCGTCGGCGTTGCGGTCCTCGTAGTCGAAGATCCAGGAGTTGCCGACGTCGTTCGTCTTCCATCCCTTCTTCTTCTCGTACATCTCGACCCAGCCACCACACGACGCCGGGTTCTGAAACTCGCGTTGATCGAACGGGCCGCCGCTCGGGTCGTTCAGGTCGTGGCCGTCGCTCCGGAACTCACCCATCTTCACGGACGCGCCTTCGCCGTCATTGTCGTGCTCGCAGGAGTAGAACAGGAGCGAACCCATGGGGGAGACGTAGAAGCCGCTCGCCGCGTTGAGGTTCCCCATGTCCTTGCCGCCGCTGTTGAGCTTCAGATGACGCTGCCAGACGTACTGCAGATCGAAGAGGTTCGGCTGGCCGGCGTAGGTCCCGTAGTTCGTGCCGCGGAACAGGGCGATGTAATCGTCCCCGTTGTTGTCCTTACCTTCCTGGTCCGCGCAGGCGAGGTAGATACCTCCGTCATCTCCGACGAAGAGGTGCGTCGTCTGCCACTGTCGGTTGTCGGCCCAGTGACCTCCGATGAGGTTGTTCGCCTTGTCCCACCCGGCCGGGTTCCCGAAGGACCAGTCGGGCATTTTCAAGTCGGTGCCCGTGGCAGAGTTCGATGTCGATCGCGCGAAGGTCATCTTCTTCGCGTCGGACGAGTTGACCAGCGCGAAGAGGACCGTTCCGTCATCGGGCATTCTGACCATGCCGAGACTCCCGAACTTCCCCGTCTGGGACGGGTTCGGCTTGGAGTAGAGCGGAACGGGGTTCTCAGGGTCGCTGATATCGACGAAGAGCACTCGCGTGTCCGTCAGCGCGGAGCCGGAGCCGGGCTCTTCGAGAGGGATGGCCAGGACGTCGCCCAGGATCTGCGGAGATCCTGGGTGGTGATAGATCACGTTCGGCCCGAGAGCCGGGACCAGGTCCGGCCAATCAGGGCTGCTCCCGGACGTGTCGAAGTGAAAGCTCTTCACCGCCTTGTCAGCACTATCGGGCACGGTCTTGTTCGGCTTCTTTCCCTTCGCCCACTTGTTCGAGCGCATCCGATCACCGTGCGTCGGACGCGACCCCATCCTCACGACGACGAGTTCGCCGGGGTAGCTGTTGTCGAACGGGCAGGAGTCGGTCTTGTTTCCGCTTCGGGTCACGAACAAGTACGGCACGCCGGCCGGATCGTTGTAGCGCACGACGCCTTGGTAGTGCTTGCAGAGCGACGGGTTGTCCGCGACTCCGAGGTTCCAGCCGATGGGATCGCCGTGGTAATCGATCGAGGCGAACTGCGCCTTGATGTCGTGGACGGTCTCCATCTGCTGGGCGATCGCGGGCGTCGCGGTGAAGAGAAGCGCCGCGGCGAGCCGGCGGGCCGCGCGCGTGGTGAAGGACTGGTTGGACATCGAATTCTCCGTGCTCACTCGTGATTGGTTCGTCGGACGAAGCGCGGGGTTTGATTTCGGAGCAAGAGGGCGACGCCGGCGGCCCGCGCGGCCGCCGGCGTCGCGTGCGCGGCCTACTGCAGGCTGACCAGCACCAGGACCAGACCCCGGCCGCTCTCGAGCTTCGACATCGCCTTGCCGAGGATCGCGCCCTGCGCGAGGGTCGAGTCGGCGACCTTCATCGCGTGGCCGGGCGTGGTCGACGTCGTCAGCAGGTCGCCCGCGCCGATCGGACCGCCAGTGTCCGCGTCCGCCCAGCACCAGACACGCCCCGTCAACGCGACCGGGTGGGCGCCGTCCGCGACCGTGTCCTCCTGACGGAGGGTCAGCCCGGGGTTCACGCCGCCGGCGCCGCTGATGATGCCGGCGACCGTGCGGTCGTACGCCGCGTCCGCGACGCGCAGCTCGCCGACGCGGTCCGGGTCGATCGCCACCACCATGCCGGGCTCGATCGCACCCTCGGCGCTTACGTCGAACGG
>Ga0315336_1005683_pt1 | contig 13378 bp, 9 predicted proteins | sample ASW5metaG_FD_204512 | JGI IMG/M metagenome (GOLD analysis project Ga0315336, IMG submission 204512) | Ammonia-oxidizing marine archaeal communities from Monterey Bay, California, United States - ASW #5 | ecosystem: Environmental > Aquatic > Marine > Intertidal zone | place: USA: California...
ATGAATACCCTGCGTTGGAGTAGTAATACCGCTCGCCTACGCCGAATTTCAGACGCCCCTCCATAGCTCGCTCAACAATTTTATTGCGCGTCATCGGACGAAAATCATCTCCGAAATCGCCGCGAAGGCCGGAGGAATGGGTCAATAAATGATGAATCGTAATCTTGCGTTTGTCTTTCGGGATTTTACCGAAATATTTTCCGATTTTGTCATTGGTCGATAGCTTCCCATCCATCTCCAGTTTCAAAATCCCGGCACCCGTGAATTGTTTCGTGATCGATCCCATCGTAAAAACAGTATCTGGTTTATTTGGAAGTTTCTTTTCGTCGTTCGCCATGCCATATCCATGCAGCAATTTAATCTCGCCTTTCTCGGCTATCAGGACCGTTCCACGAAACCCTTGATTTACGTTCGCCTTCATGGCGGCATGCATTTTCTCTCCACGTTCTCCGGCGATAATTGATTTCGTTTCATCACCGGGCGCCGACACCGACAGAACGAACGCCAGGAAAGTCGGTACGATAAAGTGGGGCAGATTTCTGACGTTCGGTAGGAAGAAATTTCTGATCATCGGATGGCGTCCTTTTCTAATTTGAATCAAATTGTTTCTTTCAACATCGAAGAGATACACATATGACGAACGACGCTAGTAACTGGTTCTTTTTTAAGGCGCCATTTCCAAATGGTATCCGACGCCGGACAGAATCGAAGAATCTACAATTGGTACGTCGCCGTCTTCTGGAAGGTGAATGACAGCAGGGGAGAAGTCAAGGATATCAGCCTGAATGTCGATTCCCGGCATCACCATGATGAGTTCCAATCCGCGGGCGGTCAAACGAAACACGCCCACGTGGGTTATGTAAAAGACGTTTCGGCCGTCTTGAATCGCCTGCTTTCCGGAGAAGGTGATTTCGTCGACCGATTCGACAAATTTTGGTTTCCCTCGTTCGACGATTTTCACAGTGCCGTTTTCGATTTCCATTTTCCCGCGAGCCATCCAATTTCCTACGAAAATGACCGTTTTTGCTGACGTACTGAAATCGATAAAACCGCCTGGTCCGACGTAGTTGATAAAGCCTTCACCCCGTTTGGAAACATTGACGTTGCCCTGGCTATCGACCTCCAGAATACCGAGGATCGTGACGTCCAATTCGCGATGAGCACGTTTGAACATCTCGGCGGATGACACCATGCTCTCGGGGCGAGCGGCCGCTCCGAAGAAAACGCCCGGCCCTGGAACACCGCCGATTACGCCACTTTCCGTAAAGAACGTCAAGTCCTTCAGCAAACCGCCTTCGTAGATCTCTCGACAGACTTCTTCCGGAAGACCGGTGCCGATATTGACCAAAACGCAGGGTTTATTCTCCTGCGCGAAAATCGACGCCCCGAGCCGTGCCATTGCTTTGTCGAGCTCTGAACGTTTCGGCGTAATACCTAGCAGTTGGTTGACCCAGCGTAGTTCATGGATTGCTTCCTCGAGCGGTACTTCGCAATCCAGGGTTATGTTTCGATTGAAGTTTTCGTGTGAATGCCCCATCGTTTGACCGGTCGATGGATCATAAACAACGGCGTCGATTTCGTTCGGTGTGAAATAGGGTTTGTCGTAACCCGTTTCTACGATTTTTCCCACGACGACGATTACTTTCCCACCGTGATTACGCGCGGCCTTAGCGATCTCTCGGGACTCGGCCAACATGGCGGTATTTGTCATGTAGATATTGCCCTCTTTGTCAGCGGCAGGAGCATTGATGATGGCAACGTCTATCTTCGGCATCGTGTACTTTAGAAGACCGCCGTCCGTTTCGACCCATTGTTCCGCACCTTCGCCGGACAGCGGCGTCCCGCGTCCGATTGTCGGATCGAACACGGTGTTTAGGCCTGTCGAAATTGAAACCGTATACCGGCCGTTTGCTTGGGCGTCGCAAAGGAGCGCCAGTGTTCCCTGCGGCACGCACTGCAGTTCCATGACTCCTTCGTCCGCGAGACGTAGCATATTCTTGAACGTCTCCATATGGCCGGTTACGAAACGAGTACACAATCCTTTCATGCCGAGTTGATCGATGGTCCCGGGGACTTTTCCACGGCCGCCTTGGCCGCCTATGCAGATTACGGTCAAATTGTTCGGTGCTTTTTTCTCTAAGAATGCATCGTGGATGGCCCAATAAATAGGAGTGGCGTGTTGGTTTCCGCCGAGTCCCGAAACGGCGAGCACGTGCCCATTTGAAATGAGTCCTACGGCTTCTGCGGCGGAACAAAAAAGGGTGTTTTCGGGCGCACCTTTTGCCTTAATACTTGTTCGTTTATACCAATTTATTCGCCAAGCGGCGATTTTTCTCAACAATGACAGTTTTCTTGAAAGTTTCATAATGACCCCATAAATAACCTAGAAACGACGATTATAGGGAAGATCGCAGGTTGAAATAAACACTTGCACACCGGTTATCCTTGATGTATACTTTTAACTTAGGTTAACTTTTATAACAACATTTCATTTTGGATGTTTCGAAGGGAAAAGGGATGGCTATCCATCGACACAAATCACATTTCTTGAGCTGCATTTGTTTACTGCTTTTATCCACGGCGGGGTTCGCGCATATCGTCCCGCCGGAAGAGTTTCACCCTATGGCCGAATCCTATCGCCGACTGGCGTTTATGGTGAATCTGAATCCTGTGCTCTGGGATGAGGTTAAAAAAGACACTGATGCGATCGCGCACGAACTGGGACACATTAATTCAGAAATGGCGCTTTCCTATTCTGCTTCTGTCGATCACGTGTTTATGGAAGTGGAAGCGGAAATCCAGGTGAGTCTTGCCACCCCGGCGATGCGTAAGAAAGCATCGCGAGCGTTGTTTGCTCACTCGACTCACGCGATTTCGACGGCGATTGACGAGCTCCTGAATCTCGCTAAAATCGATATCGATGAACCTGAAAAATCCGGTGGGTATTTGGCTACGGCCCGAAAAATTTGGAGTGCTTACGAACACGAGTTGAAATACTCGGACCCGAGCGCTTATTTCAATTTGGGACAGGCGTGGCTCGATGCTTCTAGCGCGCTGGGATCGCCAGGATTGTTTGGTGCTGGTACGATTCCAACGGACATCGAACGATTTAACACGGCGTTGACGACGATTCAAGAATTCAATACCGTTCACTTCGGCGAAACGTTTTCGCCGGCTGAAAAAGGGTGGATGTATCCGTTGCCGTTCAACAGTCCAACCTTTGATGGTCTAGCGGATATACCAACCAAACTTCCCCCGGGTAGCAACATGAATAAGCAGCTTCCGCGTCCGCGACAGATTCTGGGGATGGTAGAGCGAGGCGTGGATGAAAGCGAAACCCCTCTGATCGCTTTGGGAGATCTGGCGTTCGACAGTTCGTACATTTTCGGCGAACCGGCCCGGTCGTTGCTCATCAGCTGCAATACATGCCACAACAAAGGCACGACCAATCCTAAATTCTTTATACCGGGTTTGTCAACCCACAGCGGCGGTCTGGACGTAAGTAGCAGCTTCTTCAAACCTGCCGCCAACAACGGGCATTTCGACCCTCTGGACAGCCCTGATTTACGTGGCATCCGATTCACGGCACCCTACGGTCGGAACGCTCGATTCGCATCCCTACGGGAGTTCGTTCGTAACGTAATCGTCAATGAATTCAATGGCCCGGAGCCGGATCCCATGTTGATGGACGGCATCATCGCGTATATGAACGAATTCGATTTTCTTCCCAATTCCTCTCTGAATCGAGACGGGACGTTGAATGAAAATGCGTCCGCAGCAGCCATGGCGGGCGAAGAGATTTTCAATAAAACGTTCGAAACGATGAATAACAAGAGTTGTGCAAGTTGTCACATTCCTAACAATCATTTTTTGGACCGTCAAAGCCACGACATCGGAACGGTAGGCGGCACCACTCCTTACTCGCTGGACCGGGCGCTGGACACACCTACTTTATTGAGCGTCAAAAACACGCCTCCGTATATGCACGACGGACGATTTGCAACGCTGACCGAAGTGGTTGAGTGGTTCAACGTCGAGTACTCTCTCGAGCTGAAGAAGAAGGAGCAGGAGGAGCTCGTTGCATACTTGAACACCATCGGAGATGGGGAAGAGTCCTTCGAGGATACCATGTATACGCTGGAAGCAGAGATGGAAGAATTCAGTTTCTTTCTTTCATCCTATGAATTGGCACTGGAAGCTGGAAAGCTCGATATGGCCGGCGCCATTTTCCAAACCATTACGACTGAAATACATGCCCATAAATGGGACGTGCAAGACCAGAAATATATTCCTGTGCTCAACGAAATGGCGGACCTTATGGATTCCGCGTATATGGCGATACTTGGGAACGATGTTGACACTGCAAACGAGCATGTCGCTACGTACCGTGAAATGTATGCGGCAAATGCGGAGAATTTAAAATGAAACATTTAGCACTGATAACGCTTACACTGCTTACCGCGTTTGCGAGCGTGGGCTATGCCCATGCGGATTCCAATGAAATCCGAATCGCGTTCATCGCGTATCAAAATCCTGAACAGGTCATCGAAGACGTCAAACCCGTCATCGCGTATCTGGAGAAAGAAACCGGGATGAAGGTGAAGTACAACGTAGCGACGAATTACACCGGCATCGTTGAAGCATTACGGAACAAGACGGCCGATATGGGTTTCATGGGGCCGCTCCAATACGTCATGGCCCACCATTACGCTGGTGCCACACCGATTTTGGGCGAGGTGTATCAAGGCAAACCGGAGTACGTGTCGCGGATTTTTGTTCGCAAGGACAGCGGAATCAAAACCATTCAGGATCTGAAAGCAAAATCCATCGCGTTTACGGATCCGATTTCCTCCTCGGGTTATTTGTATCCTCTTGAATTGTTCCGTTCCTCCGGTCTTGTTAAGAAAGACGCTTCAGAATTTTTCAAACGCACCTATTTTGCGGGCGGAGACGAACAAGCTATTCGTGCCGTGTTGAACGGTTTTGTAGATGCGGCCGGAATCGGTCAATTCGCCTACAACCTTCTTCGTCCGGAAGAAAGAAGTGAAATCATAACGATTGCCGATTCAGCTCCGTTGCCCTCGCACTGTGTGGTCCTGAGAGAAGGGTTTTCACCGTCGATGGCGAAGAAACTGAAAAAAGCGTTACTTGCGTTGAACGAAGGTCCAAACAAGCACCTTTTGCAAAATCTCTACGGTGTCGACGGTTACGTCCCAGTAACAAACGAAACGTATGCAGGTGTGGAAAAAGTAGCACGTTCCCACGGATTACTTCGGTAAAATACGACTATTGTGATGACCTCTGCTTACCCAGCGATCGAATTGAAAGACCTGTCGTTTTCTTACGATGACACCATCGCTTTATCCATTGAACATGTTTCGATTGAACTGGGCGAAAGGGTGTTTATTCTCGGAAAAAGCGGATCCGGTAAGACCACATTGTCCAGCATCATTAAAGGTCGACGCACGCCACAACACGGTACGGTGAATATTCTTGGAGAAGGTTCTGCCTGGTCGAATCGCTCACTCCAAAAAAGAATCGCTATGGTCGACCAGGAATTCAATCTGATTTCGCGTATGTCACTCATCGAAACCGTTCTTTCCGGCGCATTGGGTCGCACATCTTCCTGGAACACGTTATTTGGTTTTTTTCCTAATCGAGAATGGGCGAAAGCGGAAGAGATCCTTGATGAAGTGGGACTTACCGGGTTGGGAAACCGCCGAATCGATACGCTAAGTGGTGGCCAGAAACAACGCGCTGCCATCGCTCGAGCCTTGATGCAGGAAGCGGACGTTCTACTGGCCGACGAGCCCATATCGAACCTCGACCCTGAATTAGCCGAAGACGCACTCGATTTACTCGTAGAATGCGTTCAACGGCGGAATATCGCGTTGTTGGTTAATCTCCATCAACCGCGACTGGCCAAACGTTTCGCCACCCGGGTATTGGGACTCGTCGACGGAAAAATTCAATTCGACGGGAATCCGGACTCTTTGTCCGCGAGCGAGGAAGAATTCATCTACTCAAATCCGGCAGAACCTACTCCGTCCACCACAAAAGGAATCCATGGCGAATCTGCAACAACAATGGCTTAGCCGAAAGCTCGTACATTGGACGGTCTATGGCGTGTTCGTGATTCTATTTGGGATCTCGTTGTACAGCTCCGAATTCAATCTCGAGAATTTGAACGGAGCGGGGGACCGATTCATCGAATTCTTCACTCGGCTGGTTCCGCCTGATTGGAGTGTCACCGAATTGGTATTCAACGCAACCGTCGAAACGTTGTCCATTTCGTTCGCAGGTACTTTTCTTGCGGTGTTGATTTCCTTGCCTTTAGGCTTCGTCGCGGCAAGTAACATCTCGCCCAGATGGATCGCCCATCCATTAAAACTAACTCTCGGATTGATCCGTTCGGTTCCCATCATCATCGTTGCCGTTCTTTTCGTCGCAGCGATGGGCTTAGGACCATTCCCCGGGGTATTGGCCATCGCGGTCCACTCCGTCGGCATGCTGGCTAAATTTTATGCAGAAGAATTCGAGACCGCCGACAAACGCATCATTGATGCGGTGAAAGGCACCGGCGCTTCGTGGATACAGACCGTTCACTTTGGCGTCTTCAAGCAATGTATCCCGCAAGTTCTTGCGTTCACGATCTACCGCCTCGAAATGAATTTCCGCGACGCTACTGTATTGGGCATCGTTGGAGCCGGAGGCATCGGTACGTATATCATGGTGTATACACAAAGTTTTCAGTACGAGCGGGTCGCCGTTCTTTTGATCATGATTAGTGTGGTTATTTTCGCGTTGGATCAGGCCAGTTTCTGGCTCCGACGTAAGGTTCAATAAAAAGCGAGGAATTTTATGCCAACATTCAGTCCATCCAGCGGGTCACCCCGCAAAATGAGTCCGTCTTTGGAGCAGTACGTGGAGGCCATCGCCGATCTACTGACCCGTGACAAAGTGTGCAGTATCAGCGATATCGCTGCACAAGTCCAGGTGAGCCGTCCAGCCGCATCTAGAGCCGTTCGAGAACTATCGGAACAGAACCTGGTTCAGCACAAGTCCTACGGCTATGTTGACCTTACAGAGCACGGGCAGAAAATCGCCGATAAACTGACCGAGCGACACGAATCCCTATACCATTTCATGACTGACGTCTTAGGCCTCGACGACGATTGGGCCGACCAGGAAGCGTGCCGTCTCGAACACCAAGTCGACGACGAATTCCTCGACAAAATGAACGTCTTGTCCGCATTCTTCAAAGAAAACGAATTGGCCAAGAAGACTTGGGACGCATATCGAGACGCTTAATTCGCGATTCACTTTTCTCGATGCGTATTCAGAATGACTCTTCAGAGTCCCTTGGAGGAAGCTATTCGTGACACTTCTCGGTGGTACTCATTTCGCCCTGGCTCTAGCATGCCTGGCCTTTGGCGTCATCATTTTCGTGAACAAAAAAGGCACACAACTTCATCGACGATTGGGAATCGCCTACCTCGTCGGAATGCTCACTGTTAACGGCACCGCACTCTTAACTCATGAGGAGGCCATCCGGATGGGGCCTTTTCATTGGCTCGCCCTATTGAGCTTGTCTACACTCGCCGCGGGAACGGTTCATCTCGTGTTGAAGCGGCCCGAAGGTGCCTGGGTTGATTTTCACGCGTATTACTTCTGCTGGTCCTATGTGGGCCTACTCGCAGCGGGAGCGTCTCAAATGTTGACGAAGGTGGATTCTCTACCGCGGTCTTTCCAGGTACTGATTCCTTCGCTGCTGATTTGCGGCATTGGCGGTTTCATCATTCATACGCGTATTCCGCGAATTCTTCACGGGCCCGAATAGTCGCCCGCGATACACGACCAATCAACCCTCCCAGTCGTGGGAGCAACACGGACCGGAGTACACAAAAAAAAAACAGCCCCGGACAATAAGTCCAGGGCTGCTTAAATTGGATTCTGAGGTTCTTCTATACCTCGACCAAGTGGCCTTGAATTACGGCATCCTTGCGGCGCTCGTGGAGGCTTTTGGTCAGGTCAAGGTATTTCTGTTCAACAAGATCGAAGGGCATTGACTCTCCGAATTTTTTGAAACTATATGATGCTGAATGGAAAGACACATCCAAATGCTTATCCATTTCCTCGATGAAATGAGATTCCAAATCGGGATTGTCTTTGATGATACGCTGGGCAAGATAGGTACCAAAGGCAATGTGGCGTGATTCATCGACCTGGATATTCCGGAAGCCTTCGCGCAAGCCCCGCAGAATTCCCTTCTGGTCAATACAATCGTAGAAAATCTGATAGCCCACTTCAGCAAGCACGCCCTCGACTATTCCATGGTAGACCACGGATGCAGTCAACTGGGTTTTCGGCGACTTGTCTTCAAACAGCGCATTCATCGCGTTTGGGAGAATCTCGTGAATGATTTTCGAGGGTTCTCCTTCAAGCTTTGGGTATTCTTCCGGAGACAAATCGCCCAAGACGACTTCAAGCCATCGAGTAAAGAACTCGACGTGTACGGATTCTTCAAAGGTTTGTTGGCTCAGATACATTTCTTCGTCCATACGTCCGCGTTCGCCGCGAAGAGCCAGCTGGAGCGGCGCCAGATCGTGGGCAACGGCACGCTCGCCTATAAGGAACCCGACAATGTTCCCGTAGAGCAGTTCTTTTTCATTGTCGTTTAAGGTATCCCAATCCGCGCGGTCGTTGGACAAGTCAATCGAGTGGGGGTCCCAACTCAATTCGCGTCCACGACGCATTCCTTTGATTGGAAATGATTCTAAATCTAATGGCATGGGCTCATCTTTCTTTTTGAATAGCTTATGTTCTTTCTACGAAAGAACGGTGACTAATCTTGCTTTTTGAAACTACTTTATTAATCGTCTATGGATTGATAGACGAGATTTTTAAATACATCACCGTAACGCAGACCGCCGTGGGGCAGAATCTGAATCATGTAGACGGCGATGAGGTCTTCTTCCGGGTCGACCCAGAATTTGGTACCGGCAGCGCCGCCCCAATTGAACTCGCCTTCGGTGGCAGGGCCGCCATGAAGACCGCGGTCTTCAGATACGGCAAAACCAAGGCCGAAACCGTATCCCGGGCGCTGAAATCCTGATGGTAGGCCTTCGCAGTGGTCGGTCGTCATCATCTCAATTGTTTTGCGGCTCAGGATTCGTACGCCATCAAGTTCTCCGCCATTCAGCAGCATCTGGCTGAAACGCATGTAATCGCCGGCCGTCGCAACCAATCCACCGCCGCCCGAAAACGTTTTCGGTTTGGCAATGAAATTACGGGACATAAGGGGATTAGCTGGGATGATGCTGCCTTCACCATCGGGCGCATACAATTGAGCAAGCCGGTCCAGTTTTTCCGGCGGCGCGTAGAATCCAGTATCAATCATACCGAGAGGATCAAAGATACGTTCCTGCAGGAAGACATCGAACGTCTGCCCGGACACGACTTCTACAAGACGGCCCAACACATCGACCGATACGCTGTAATGCCAGCGATCGCCGGGGTGGAATTGTAAGGGGATTTCACCGAGCTTACGAACGAAATCTTCGAGGTTTTGGTCGCTGACCAACAGACCATTCATCTGATACATTTTATCAACGGGAGTGTTGCCGAAAAATCCGTAGGTGAGACCAGCGGAGTGCCGCAGTAAATCACGAATGGTGATGGGGCGTTTTTGCGGACTCGTTTTGACGTCCAGCCGTTTCACATCGGTGACTACCTTGTTGGCCGCGCTATCGTCCGGAAGATTGAAGACCCCGGCGCCACCGGCTTTCAATTCCGAGGGCTCGATGACTTCCATCTTTGCCAATTCGGGAATATAGTTGCCGACGGGGTCATCGAGAAAGAAGTGACCTTCTTCATAGAGCATCATAACGGCGACGCTCGTAATCGGTTTAGACATCGAGTAAATCCGGAAAATGGTGTCTTCGTTTATTTCTCGACCTTTTTCCATGTCGGCCATACCCGCATAATCCACATAGGCGAGTTTTCCGTTGCGGGCGACCATGGCCAACGCACCGGCAATACGATCGCTAGCGACATCGGCACGAATCGCATCTCCGATGCGGTGCAGACGTTCTTCAGATAATCCGACTCTTTCCGGGGAAGTGGTCGGAAGGGATTGGGCCGAAATGGCGGAAATGGGGATCGCCGCCAGCATTGCGGCGAAAATTAGGTTTCGGAATTTCACGATTATTCCTCCTCAGAATAGAAAATGAGCAAAAGTATATATACGAACAGCATACCGAAAAACGAAATAACAGACAACCTTTAAAAACCGGTGAGGGAATCCAATTTCTTCCTTGCCTGCCTTGTTTTGGGGTGTTCCTTACCGTAATTCTCTTCGAAAATGTCCAGGGCGAGCGTGATATGGCCCATCGCGACGATGGTGTCTTTTTGGTCGGCGAGGAGTGACCCCAAGCCGTAGACGTCACGGGCCACGTTTGGATGACGTTCGCCGAAATATGACGTATCGATCTCCTCGGCGATTTTCATTTCTTTTTGGGCACGGTCCAGCTCACCCATATCGTGATGAAGTCGACCGATTCGATAATGAATCGTACCTTTTTGGCTCCTAAATTCTTCGCCTTTACTCTCGACCAACCCCAACGCTTGCTCGAAGTTGCTCATTGCTTGCGACCGTGACTTCAGTTCATTTAGGCACCGCCCGAGATTGACGAATATTTGTACATGACTCAACGTATCGTTGGGAGCTTCTTCTTGAAAGATGGCCAGTGCATGTTCCAACACGGTGCGTGCCTGGGCGGCTTTATCATTGGAAATCAAGGTGCTACCCAATTGGTTCAGTACCATCCCGGCTTCAATTGAATCCATGGCGTTGTTACGTTCCATGATTTCCAATGCCTGGTTGAATTGTTCTTCAGCTCCTTGGTAATTCTCAATGTTCTTATTGACGTGGCCGAGATTCATGTAATCTCGGGAGACGGCCATGTGTTGTTCTCCGTATTCCTGAATATCTAAACGTAGGGCACGCTCGATCTGACTTTTCGCTGATTTGGCATCGTTCAGTTTGATGGAAAGCATGCCGAGGCTGTTTAGATACAAAGCGAGAGCACTGGTATCGCAAATGGACGCGTTCTCTTCGGCTTGCACGGCGCGAGCTAAAAACTGTTTCGCTTTGTCCAATTGGCCCATGTGAAGCCAAACATTTCCCAGGCGGTGCGCGCACTCTGCCACCATGGAATGTTTCCATCCATACACCTGGACGAAGGTGTTCAACGCTTTTTCGAAGAGTTTTTGCGCCCCGTCACGATCACCGCGTTGTTCGATGATGGCACATAGATTTCTCAAAGGCATTGTGAGCATGGATTCGTGGGCTTTTGTGTACACGGCTTCCTCGGTGGGGCCGAACACCTTTTCACAAATATCCATCGCCCGCTCAAAGCAGGCTTGAGCACTGTCCAGATTTCCTATTTTTTGTTCGATAACACCCAGGCTGTTAACACGGACGGCGAGAATAGGATGGGCCGTATTGAATGCTTTTTCGAACAAATGGATAGAACGCAACATGGCCATTTGAGCCGCATCCAGAATATCGTGAGCGTCAAAGTAGAGGCCGGCGCGGTATAACATGGAGGAAACCTCGCCTGGAGTTACGCGTAATTTTTCGGCGTGTTGGGCCGCTTTCATGACGTGGGGTATCAGTCGAATGCAGCTGCGGTTAGTCGATTCGAATATCTGCTGATCCGGAAACGCGGTCGAGATCATTTTCACGGCTGCACCACACCAAGCCTTGTTTGGTTTTTCAGCCATGCCGTCTCGAATCATCGACTGGAGCAAGGGATGCATTCTTAAGGAATGTTCGCCTAACTCGACGAAACCTAAATCGACTAATGGCTGGACGGCTTCCTCCATCAACCGGCCTTCATCTTTCAAGAGATCCAGTTTTTTGGACAGGGGTACCGTGGTGGTTTCGATGAGACTCATGGGAATTTCGGCGTAATCGAGAAAGCAGATTAACGCCAAGTAATCGCGAGCGACTCGGACGTTCGTCGTCAGGTATTCCAATGCCATACTCAATACGACTCTAACGAAGAGGGGTTCATAAGCGTCGGTTTCGCTCGGGCTGAATGTGGGCAGGGATTTACGAATATCTTCCCAAGGTATCTGGCTTACTTTTTGATACGATTTGAGAAGGTTTGCCCCCAACACGGAAGAAGATGCTACTTCGATTACGTCCTTTTCTGTTTTCGGGACCTCGGGGAGCACCTCGTTGGCAATCACGTCTAGGGGTAGTTGAGCGACACTCACGAATCCGCAACCGTCGGCCCATGGATCGGACGGGGATGTGATCAGGCAATGGCCGGACGGTTTTTTTCCGATTAGGTTGAAAACGGGTTCGAGAGCGACGACGTCGTCAACGATAAGCAACCACCCAGAATGCTGGGATAGAACTTCCTTGATTTCTTCCAACGTATGAAGAGACTTGGATTTCGTTCCGGCGGCCAGTTCCAACGCCATACCCAATTGCAGAACGCCCATGTGAAAGGAATCGATGGTCGAGCCGTTGAGCCACCAAACCATCTGATAGTTTGAAGCTTCTTGGTACGCGAATTCCCGGGCTAATTGGCTGGTGCCCGTGGCGGCGTTAAACGTGGGAGGGTGAACGACACAGACGTGGTGTTTGTCCAAATATTCTTTAACCGAGGCTATCTCTGTTTCGCGTCCCGGAAATGAATCATTGGAGCTAAACCGTAGATTCCAAATGGGAGGCAAATTATCAGACACTTGACTCATGGAACGCGAATCACTCCAAAATCGAATTAGTTAAGACAGGGACTACTATACCGTAAACACGCAAATAAATTAAGTATTTCATGCCGAAAGCAGGTTTTGCGCTATTTTGAAATATTCCTTAGATTTCTATATTATGTATAGTAAATACTCGGTAGGAATTTAGTATGAAGTGCCCAAATCATATTACCCGTGACTCCTCTGGATATTGCTATGTTTGTGGTTCGTTTTTTTGCAGCGACTGCCTGAATCCTCATGAGGGGAATTTTTATTGCCCAAAGCACTTTAAGGGAATCGCGGCCGATTTAAAAAAAGAGCTAAACCGGGAAGCCGGGCGACAACGACATGGCCGTCACCATCTGGTCATCCATCATCTTGACGGGAAAAAACTTCAGGGCACATGCAGAAGTTTGAACTTGAAAGAAACGGGCTTTTTTCTCGAAATTGAAGACGATAGTGGAAAATCAACCAACGAGAGTGCGCGGATACAATTTTCCGACGTAAAAATGGTTTGCAACGTCAAAAGTTATGACGGTAATTTCGATCCCAAACAGGATTATCCAGAATTTACGCCGGGTGGAAACCATATTATAGTTCGTTTCCGAGACGG
>Ga0315336_1005684_pt1 | contig 13377 bp, 16 predicted proteins | sample ASW5metaG_FD_204512 | JGI IMG/M metagenome (GOLD analysis project Ga0315336, IMG submission 204512) | Ammonia-oxidizing marine archaeal communities from Monterey Bay, California, United States - ASW #5 | ecosystem: Environmental > Aquatic > Marine > Intertidal zone | place: USA: California...
CGAACGCTGGCCTGGATCCCATCAAACCAAGCCGGAATTTCCCACAGGCATTACTGACCTTAGCCTCGCCTGGGAAGAAGACCGGATCAACGGCCCCAATGCCGATTGGGTTCGGGATCACGACGGCCTCAGGGCTTATGCCAAAAAACTGGTTAGTGACGGCACGCTGTCGCCGGAACAAGTGTTGGATATTGATCGTAAAGTTCTCTGCACTATCAAGGAAGCCCGCGCTTTCGCCGAGGCAAGCCCCTATCCCGACCCTTCCCAGCTTCTCGACAGCGAGTTTGCGTGAGGATTGGGGCATGACTATAAAAACCTACGCTGAAGCCCTCATCGATACGCTCATGGAGTATGCTGCTGAGGACAACAACTTCGCGATGATTGGCCGCGGCATATTGGGCCATGGCGGCCAAGAGCATTTTGCCGACCCGCTTATGGAGAAGTTCGGTGACCGAATTACAGATCCACCAACTTCCGAAGGCGCGGTAGCATCCTTAGGGATCGGCGCTGCCATGTCGGGCACCCCAATGTTCCTCCATTTTGGTACTGCCAGTTTTGCACTTGAAGCCTTTAACCAGATCATCCATGAGGCGGGGGTGGCTCATGCCATGTCCGGCGGCCAGGTCGCGGTTCCTATCGTCTTCCACATGTACCATGGGTTGCGACGGGGCGGATCTGGTCAGCACTCGCTTAGTCCGCAGTCCATGTTTGCCAACAACCCGGGCCTGCATGTGATGATGCCGACTACGCCCAGAGACGTCAAAGGCATGTTGAGTGCTGCGCTCAAGAGCAATACGCCGACAATGTTCATCGACCACGCCGCCCTGCTGGGCACCGAGGGCGAAGTCCCTGACGAACCTTACAAAATTTCTCTAGGCACGGCCGCGATCCGCCGCGAAGGCGCGGATGTCACCATTGTCGCAACATCGCGCGCGGTCTGCTGGGCCGAAACAGCGGCGGAGCAATTGGTGGGCGACGGTATAGACGTAGAAGTCGTGGACCCGCGTTCAGTTGTACCATTGGACACCAGGACCATAGTCACGTCCATCAGAAAGACCGGACGTCTAGTCACTGTGGAAGAAAGTTACCAGATGTGCTCAATCGGTTCGGAGATCGCAGCGCTCGCTGCCGAGCAAGCATCGGATTCCCTAAAAGCACCGGTGGTGCGGGTCGCGCGAGCACAAGCACCGGTCCCCTTCTCGCCGCCTCTGGAAGAAGCTATGATGCCAGGGCCCGATAAGATCGTCGCCGCCGTCAAGATTGTCATGACATAGCGCCACCCCAGAATACAAGCACAAAAATGGAGATACCATTATGAGCAGCGAATTGATCGGCAAAGTCTGCACGCCCTGTCAGGGGGGAATACCGCCGCTCTCGCCCACCGAAGCACAGGTGTTCCAAAAACAGACCGCCAAATGGGATCTGACCGACGAGTCCACGTGGATACGCCGCAGTTTTAGCTTTGACAATTTTGTCGACGCGCTGGATTTCGTCAACAAGGTCGGCGCGCTGTCCGAGACGGAAGGACACCACCCCGACATCTCACTGGGATGGGGTTACGTGGATATCTCCCTGCAGACCCACAAGATTAAGGGCCTGCACGAAAACGACTTCATCTTGGCTTCTAAGATCGATGCTATAAGCTGACAGAACCGCAGAAAAGAAAACGACCCGGCCCCAAATTCAAGGGCCATGCCGCTCTATTAATGGAAGGAAAATTGACTACTTGTAATCAACGCGTTTCGACCACTGGGCGGAGCCGGGATAGGTGAAAATTGCAGGTCATCCCGACCTTGACCTCCTTGCCCCTGGCCTTCTTACCGCCGATGGTAACCCTGGTCCTACGGCCTGAGATCTTGGTCTTCACGGTCTTGTCGTTGGCGAACTAAATCCAGCTTACGTCCACCTCTATTGGTCTTAGAGATAGCGTATTAGTCGTTAACAATGACACGCCAAGGCAAGATCAGTTGAAGATGCCGCCCTTCCGCTGGTTCAGCTCGATCTCAAAGCCATCGCTGTCGAGAATATTAGCGACCAGCACATTGGTCCCTGAATCTGGTGCCATAAGCTGGCGCGTAAAGTTGATGCCGTTGACTTCCAGGGTGGCGCAAAGGGCCTTGAGGTCGGCGACGGCGATAGCGATATGCCCGGACCAGGGTTTGTCCTCATTACCGGTGCCAGCGATTAGTTCTAGCACCGGATGGGTACCCTCCTCGCCATATCCCACATAGGCGATCTCACGCCCATCATCCCCCTGGCTGCGGCGGCGCACCACCTGCATGCCGAGAAGCCGGGTATAGAAATCGACTGCCCTTTCCATGTCAGCGACCGGCAGCATGGTATGCCTAAAACGGAATTGGACCTCACTGTCCGTGTTTTCTTCGCTCATAGAATCTTCCCCTAGATCTCTTTCTATCTGGCTCGTGCACTAAACCCATGTAAGCTTGCTCTCGCTCCATTCCCTGACGCCGCGATCCGCAGTGGCCGTCTCCAGCCTGGCCTCAAACGCCTTACGCCAGCTCGCTGAAAGCGCATCCACCTCAAGGGCGTGCCCGAGTGCGTCGACATCAGCCCCCTTATCGGCCCAGAGATTGGCCACTTCGGTGATAGTCAAGCCGGCGGGATCCCGCGCCTCGCAAATGATGTCATCGCCTGCCCCGACATCGCCCTCGCCGAGAACACGGAAATAGAACCCCAGACGGCCACTTTTAAAGAACCTCCTGGGGAGAATTGAATCATCGAATTTCATAGCTAGCTTGTGGCAAGGTGTTCTAGGCTCGGTCACTTGAAATCGGGCATTGCCGATAGAAAAGACATCGCCAATGGAAACCTCATCATCGGCCATGCCGGTGACCGTCAGATTTTCGCCGAAAGCGCCACAGCCAAGTGGGCCACAGCCCAAGTCGTTTTCCCAAAATGCGTAATGATCCTGGGAGTAAACATAAACCGCCATATCAGGCCCGCCATGGGTCTTGAGATTGCCCTGGCGATCGCCTTCGAGATTAAGACGCCTGACGGCGACCCTGCCCGATACCGGATTTTTGAAGATCGATGTCGGATAGGTCCGGGTTCCATAGGTGACTTCCCGGGGCAACCCAACATTAACTGATACAAGCTTCATTGGATGGTCCTCATGTCGCAACCTCGCCCGAATTGGAAAGGTCAACTACCGTATTCATTTCATTCCACCACTTTGTAAACTTGGGACAGATGGCTCCATACTACGCCACTCCTACTTTAACATTTTTAAAACCTTAGCCCCCGGACCTCAAGATCCACGCTGCGTGCCCTAACCCCGGATTTCCCCCCGAGTCATTAAATAGGCAGCGGATAGGATGACCGCGCCGCCGATCCAGGTCCAAATTTCGGTTGGTTCGGAGAAAAAGAGATAGGCGAAACCGGCAGTAAGAGGCAACCGGAGAAATCCAAGAGGGCTAACCAGAGTCGCCTCGGCATGGCGCAGGGCGCGGATGATGAAATAGGGGGCGGCACTGCCGAATATACCCACCAGAAATATTCCGGGAAGATCATCCCATCCCGGTGTGACCCATACCAAAATAGTCGGCGGCAAGGCAAAACCCGCCAACATCGCTTGGTAATAGAAGGTGGTGGTGGATGCTGGCTCGGTGCGCCCGAGCACGCGCGTGTAGATGCTGACACAGGCATAGAGAAAGGCCGATCCCAGAACTGCCAGCACCGGCCAGTCGATGGGAATGGCACCGGGCCGGAGCACTATCACGACCCCGCAAAAGCCTGCCAGTATGGCTATTATTCTCCGGTAACCTGGACGTTCCCCCAGCAACCAGACGGCAAGCGCGCCCGCCATCATGGGCTCGGTAAAATGGAGTGTCACCGCCTTGGATAGAGACATCACGGTGAGTGCCGCGAACCACAGCCACATACCGACGAAGTTGATAATATTTCGTTGAAGGTGAAGCCCGAATCGCTCGGTTCTTAAATTTCCAAAGCCGCGCCATGAAAAAAATGCGAGGAAGGCAATTAACCCGACAACACTGCGAAAGAAGAGAATTTCGACGGGGGGCATATTACTGCCGAGAATCCGCACCCCAATCGGAACAAGTGAATAGCACATGAACGCCGCCAGCGCCCACGATACCCCTACGGCCGCGTCCCGGGACGTCATTCTGTGGGGTCCCTTAGCCGGTGGAGAAGACATCGCCGTGAGTGTACCCGCAATCGCCAGACGAGTTGGGGAAAATGCGCGTGCAGGCATATCGGCCCTGCTCATAGATCAGTTGGGATAAAAATCCCGTGATGTGTGAGCTTTTAGGAATGGGTGCCAATACTCCGACCTAATCCGATTCAGCTGTCCGGACTCATTGAACGCGGGGATCAAACCAGGCCCCATAGCGACGGCTGGAACATCTCATTACATGAATCCCACGGCTGCTGGACCTTTCGCGACCCCAACTCTGGATCCAATCCGGAAATCGTAAAACTGGTCGCGGCCCATTCACTGAAGAGCCGCACCGTCATCAGCCACATCCACAAAGCCACCGGCACGTCCAAGGTCTGCCCGGAAAAACCCCACCCGTTCACCCGGGAATTCTGGGGCAGCTGCTGGACCTTCGCCCATAATGGCAGACTAAAGGAGATCAAGAATTGGCCCCTAGGATCTGCCACCCCATTGTCACCACCGATAGCAAATTTGCGTTCTGCTGGTTGCTGGACCATGAGGCGCAGACGCTTCCCAAAAACCGCCCTAACGTGCGCAGGGCCTTGAAGCCTATCTGCAAAAGTTTTGCACCAAAATCAACACCACGGGCACCTTCAGCGTGGTGCTTTCAAATTCCCGGCATCTCTTTTGTCATTACTCTAAGAACCTACGTTGGCTAACCCGCCGAGCACCGTTCAGTAAAGCCAAAATCATCGACAAGGAAATAAGCGTGGACTTCACTAACTGGCCAAACCCACAGATTTCATAACCACCATCGCGATCCGGGCATTGACCCATGTTGAACCCTGACAAGCCATGGAGCTAGGCAGTTTCACTGTCTTTCGGGATGGCTAGCGCATTCGGATGTGGGCGCCATGCGGTTCCCAGAGCGACTGGGAAATGGTAGTGTACGACTTACCCAATGTGAGGCCCAAGGCGAGGGATAATTTCCATGACCAACGTCGATGCCGGAAATATCTTCGAGACCGCTTTTACCTATCTGGTGGACACCGGCAAGAAACCGGTGACCTACGTGAACATGCCCGAGGAAGAACAGAATGACCCAGGCACCTATGAAATCCGTCGCCATACAGTCTCAGATGCGCGGCCCCTGGTGGAAACCTTGGATATCGACCGCGAAGGCTTCGCGATGGTCCGCCACGATACCCAGGTCACCGATTTTTACGACGAAGACCAGCTAGAATTTATCTACAAGCCGGAACTCGAAAACCTGGTGATGGGAGCAACCGGTGCAAAGAGGGTGGTTGTCTTCGACTTTACCCTGCGCGCTCAGGACAAAGATGTTCAAAAGACGCGCGGCGTACGCAGCCCGGTCAGACGGGTACACAATGATTACACAGTGAGGTCGGCGCCGCGCCGTGTCCGCGATCTGATGCCCGCCAAGGAGGCGGAGGACTTGCTGACTCGACGTTTCGCCATCGTTAATGTCTGGCGTCCCATGTTCGGGCCGCTTGAAAGTAAGCCCCTTGCCCTGTTGGATGCCCGCAGCATCGCACCTAACGACCTCATCTCCACCGAACGCCGGGCCAAAGGCCGAATCGGCGAAGTACAGCATGTCACCTTCAACCCCGATCATCGATGGTATTACTTCCCACACCAGCATCTCAACGAGGCGGTATTGATCAAGTGTTTCGATTCCGAGACGGATGGGCGCTCCAGATTTGCCGCGCATACCGCCATCGACGATCCCAATACCCCGCCCGGGGCCCGTCCAAGGGAAAGCATCGAAGCCCGGACGTTCGTCTTCTTTTAAACTCCTATTCACCTGAGAAAATATGGGGCTAAACGCGCTATGACCTCTCCCACCCCACCCCAATCCCAACAACACCAATGGTCCCTTGTCCGCTGGCTCAAAAGTACGTCAAACCGCAGCTTTATCGTCTATCCCATCTGTATCATCACCTTCGAGCTGGTCTTGCACGGTGACGATATTAGCTTAGTTCCATGGGGAGCACCGTTGTTGGTATGGGGATATCTGCAATACTTACTGGCTGGAATTTACCGCTCACGCACTGGTGGTGGCGGCCCTGGGCTAGATGTGCCGCCTCTAAAGATTATCGATCAAGGAATTTACAAGTATCTCCGCAATCCAATGTATCTCGGTCACATGATCTTTATGACTGGGCTTGCCATCACTTTTCACTCACTGCTGGCGGTGGCCCTTCTCGCTTTCCACATAGTCTGGTTCCATCGCCGTGTTCTGGGAGATGAAATACATCTGGAAAAAATTTTCGGTGCCGATTACATCGATTATAAAGCCCGGGTTAAACGATGGATTCCCGGCATTATCTGAAACGCACGGGGGCAACCGATTCAGGGGCAATCAATCATGACTAAAAAAACCGTGATTGTGACCGGCGCCGGCAGCGGCATAGGTCTGGTCTGCGCCGGGGGGCTCATCGAGGATGGGCATAACGTCACAGCGCTGGACGTCAAACCGATCCCTGCCGGGCTCGCCGAAGCCGAGTCCTGCCTGGCGCTTATCGCCGATGTCTCAAATGAGCATCAGTGCAGCGATGCCGTCGCCCGAACGGTAGAAACTTTTGGTGGGCTTAACGCGCTCTGCCATTTCGCAGCGATCCATTCCACTGACGACTGGGAAACCCTGTCAGTTGAGGAATTCAACCGCGTACTCCAAGTCAACGTCACTGGCTCCTTCCTGATGGCGCGGTCGGCAGCGGCCTATATGAAGGACCATGGCGGCGGCGCCATCGTCCTGACCTCCTCGGGCTCGGTCAAGATGAGCGGTATGGGAGGTGGCTCAGGCCGGGGCGGGCCCGCTTATGTCAGTTCCAAGGCGGGGATCTATGGCCTCAACCGGGCGCTGGCTCGTTCGCTGGGTCCCCATGGAATCCGTGTCAACACCGTCAGCCCTGGCGCCACCAAGACGCCCATGATTGCCGAATATACTGAGGTATCACGCGAGAATGCTGCCGCCCGCACCATGCTGGGACGAATCGGTCAGCCCGAAGATGTCGCTGATGTGGCCCGATTCCTGATTTCCGACCGCGCCCGGTTTGTCACCGGCGACGTCATCAGCGCCAGTGGCGGCGGCAGCGTATAAGAGAAACGACGGTGCAACTTCTGACATTAGGTGGGAACGAAAAATATCCAAACATCTACTCTTCCTCCAATTTGGCGCTGCTAATTTACGCCCCAGACACGGGAGTTATGGGACAGTTTCGGATAGCATAAGGGGTACGGCGGCAGCGGAAGACGCACAAAATAATTAGAAAAGGTGGCAAAATGGCGAATTCCGGGTTTGAGGCGATGACAATAAGTGAACGAGTCGCCAAATTCATCGTTGATTTCAATTTAGAGGATGCACCAGAAGAGTTGGTCAGCATAACCGAGACGGCTTTTCTCGATACCGTGGGAGTGATGCTGGCTGGCGCCCACGAACACGCCGCCAAGATCGTCTGCGATATGGTTGCCGCCGAGGGCGCCACGGGACAAGCCACGGTTGTGGGACGCGCGCTCAGGACCTCACCGGAGAACGCCGCCCTTTGTAATGGCACCGCAACCCAGGCACTCGATTTTGACCTTTCCTACATGATCGGCCAATCGGCGGCGGCCATTATTCCCGGGCTCTTGCCGCTAGCCGAAACCACAGATGCCCGCCCCACTGAACTGATTGCCGCCTTCATCGTTGGCTGTGAGGCCTGTGCTAGGTTCGCACGCGCCATTCCGACGCTATCGAGCGAGGGCCGCTGGCACGGATCCGGCGTTTTGGGCGTTCTCAGCGCGGCCGCCGCTTTTGCGCGACTAACCGGCGTCCCGGTGGAAACGGTTCCTCAAGTCATCGGCATTAGCGCCTCCATGGCGTCAGGCCTAAGCGAGAATTTTGGTACCATGACCAAGCCACTACACCCCGGACTTGCCGCGCGCAGCGGCATGATGGCTACCTTCCTCGGGGCCAGAGGATTTACCGCAAGTCCCAACGCGATTGAGGGCCCCTCGGGTTTCCTCCCTCTCTTCGCCCGTGGCCTGCATTGGGACGCGGTGCCATTCGACGATTTGGGAGAGACCTACTGCCTGGTCGATCCCGGATACAAGATCAAACCGTTCTCGTGCGGTGGGCTGCTGCATACTGCCATCGAGGCTACCCTGTATCTGCGGGAAGAGGCCCTGACACGCGTTGACAAGATTTCCCGCATCATCGTAGGCACCACGAAGCACACAATCCAGCGCGCAATCGATAGCTATCCCTGGTCCGAGGATAGCTCTCGCTTCAGCTTCAAGTACATAATCCCCTACGCCATCATCCACGGCGCGCCCATGCTTTCAGCGTTCAAGAAAGAAGCGTTGGACGACGCAGCTGTGCGCGACCTCTCCGAGCGCGTGGAAGTAGTGGTCGATGACGAATTCACGAAGTTCACTGGCTCCGGATTCAGCCCCAATAGGGTAACCATCGTTTTCGAGAACGGCGACAAACTGGAACATGTTGTCTACCACGCCAGCGGCTCCAAGGAAGCTCCCATGAGCGAGAACACTATAAAAGAAAAGTTTATATCCTGCGCCAACCAGACGGTCAGCGATGACAGGGCATCGGAACTGTATGCTTATTTCAGGAGTTTCCGCGATCGGAAGAATTTAGAAGCTCTCTGGCCACTACTCGCAGCCGAAGATTAGCGCCCACTTCAGCACAAAAGCCCTTGCTAAGATCATGGGCTGCAAGGGCGGGCTCAACCACGGACGAGGTGGCACTTGGCACCTCTGTTACGCAGCCGCCGACTGGTGGTCGTTGATGAGGCAGGCGCTACTTGTTCCATCGCCGCTGAAATCATCGCCACCGTCGCCGAGGCCGGAATCTCGTTGAAATCCCCGCCACTGCGGGTCACCCGGCCCAATATCCCCGTAGGATTCAGCCCCAGCTTGGAAAAAGCTGCGGACCCAAGCTCGGAGCGGATCATAGAAGCAGTCCGCCAGACCCTGGATAATTAATGGGGTTCGCCAAGCCTCTACGGTCCAGAGATGCTTAAGGCACGGCTTCGTCTTCGGGGTGTTCGATTTTGGTGATTTCTGGGAAGCGCCGCATCCATTCGGCCACCACGATCAGCGCCGCCGCACCACCCACAAATACAGACCCCACCGCGCCTATCACCGCCGCGACAACACCTGACTCGAACTGTCCCAGTTGGCTGCCGACTGTGACAGATAGGTTGCTGACTGCGGCGACGCGCCCGCGCATTGCATCCGGCGTGCGCAGCTGGATGATGGTCTGGCGTAAAACCTGACCCAACATGTCACCAGCACCGACCACCAGCATGCAGACCATGGACAGAATCATATTTTCTGAAAATCCGAAGACGATAGTAGCGAATCCATAAGCGGCAACGCCAGAAAATAACCAGCGTCCAGCATGAGTTCGAACCGGGAATTGGGCCAGCACCAATGCCATAACAAGCGCGCCTATAGCCGGACCGGCGCGCAGGATACCGAGCCCCACGGGCCCGACATCCAGAATATCCTTAGCAAAGATCGGTAAAAGCGCAGCCACGCCCCCGAAGAACGTCGCCAGCAGGTCGAGGGATATAAGCCCCATGATAACCGGAGTCTTGGAGATGAACCGGAGGCCGGAAAAGACCGTGCTCCAATTGCGGCCACGCGGGTCACCATCGCCATACCGTGGCGATTGCAGAGCGAAACTGGCGACGGCGGCAATGACGGACAGGCCAAGGCATATCGCATAATCGAGGCTGATGCTGAAGACGATGATAGCACCACCCAAAGCTGGTCCCACCAAGGCTGACATCTTCTGGGCCGAGGTGGACAGGCTGATGCCCTGGGCCACCATCTCGCGGGGTATCATAGATGGCAGCAGAGCCTGCTGGGTCGGGCTGTCGAAGGTTCGGGCGATGGCCAAGACTAGGAGAAGCGAGTAGAACGCCCAGATCGGGGGCGCAGCCATATTGGTCAGTGCAATAAAGCCAGCGGGCACCACAAGTTGGAATGTGAGGCCGATGCGGAGGATCCAGCGCCGATCATAACGGTCAGCAACCTGGCCCGCGAACAGAGTGAGCGCTAGAGGCGGCAGGAACTGGACCAGGCCGATCATACCTAGCTGCAGAGCGCTTCCAGTTATCTCGTAAATTTGCCAGGACACCACCACTCCCAACATCTGAGAGGAGGTGTTGGACGCAAGACGCATGGTGAACAGCAGGCGGAACTGGCTATCGCGTAAAAGCGCGAGGGCGGAAACCTTTGTGTCCTCGGGGTTGGTCATAGAATGTGGGAACGGGCCTTAGGTGATAGGTGAAAATTTCACCCGCGGTCTCTAAACTTATCGCCAAACGGGAATTTGTCACGTTAAAAGAGGGCCGTAGGCAGCACTGATTATAGAAATTCAGCCGGCCTCCCTGATCGTAACCGAGTAGAAAAATAGCTAAATCTCTATGGTCTGCCAGTGAATTCTTAGTTTATAAACTGTTGAAAAACATACGATCTCCTGGCAAAACCTCGGGGGAAGGAAGAGCGAAAAGTTGGAAAGACGCAACGTATGGGAAGGGCAAGGTCATGACACGCTTTATTATCCAACCCCATGGCAGGCTCAATGACTGGGTCGCCGATGAAAAGGGCTATTTCAGCGAAGAGGGCCTCGATTACGAACTAAATGTAGCGGGCAGCCGCAAGAATACCCCCATGCTTCCCGAGGCCGAGTCTTCTGATCCTCTCAAGGATAACCTATTCGGCGCATTTGAACGCTATGCAGAGGGCCATGGGCGCAAGGGTGAGGGCGCCGGCGACGTGAGCTGCGCCTGTCATTGGACAGTCAATCAGGCCTCCAAGGTTGAAGAAGGCACCATGTGGGGAAAGGCTTACAGCATCTGCGACGCTGCGATCGTCGTGCCCGAAGATTCGGCCATTACCCGACCTGAAGAGCTGGCGGGTGTTGAGATAGCCGTCGGCCACCGTTCAGGCAGCCATTATTCCGCTATTCAAGCGCTTGAGGTATTCCTGGCGGGCAAAGACATCGTGCTCAAATTCGTCGGCTCGTCCTGGTCCCGAGTGGATGCAGCACTGGCCGGGAAGATCTCGGCGACGAATGTCTTTGGGCCCCATTTATATGCCCTTGAACAGAATGGTTTTCGCAAGATCGCGTCGACCACCTTCATGATGGCCTATATGTTCCCACCAGACGCAGAATCGAAAGACGTGGAAGGGTATATGCGGGCGCTGATTCGAGCTCAGGCCGATATCGATCTGGAGCCAGAAATATACAAACACCACTTCCTCAAGGAAATTCCCGAGCGTTTTCATGGCATGATCGATGTAAGACGATTTGGGGTTGGCGAACGGGTCGTTCCCCAACCCTATAGTAAGAAAATCTTTGAAAAAACCCAGGCCTGGATGCACGCCCGAGATTTGTTCGATGTCGGCCCCGAAGTCGGCGTTTCGTACGACCAGGCAGTGGAAAGCTGACACAGATCGATCGGCACCTCGGGGCAAAAGGAACACCGATGAAAAAAAAATCTTACGAAAACATCCTTCTGGAAAAAGGCGATGGCATCACTTGGGTCACCCTCAACAGGCCCGAGAAACGCAATGCCATGAGCCCTCAGCTCCATTACGACATGGACGATGCCCTGGATGAACTAGCTGCGGACGCAGAAACCAATGTCCTGGTGCTCACGGGTGCCGGCGAGTCTTTCTGCGCCGGGCAGGATCTGAAACTCTATTTCCGCGATACAGCGAATAATCCAGCAGTTCGGCGGCGCTCCAACGAGGCCGCCCATAGTTGGTTTTGGGAGCGCCTCACGACGTTCCCCAAGCCGACCATCGCAATGGTCAATGGATACTGCTTCGGAGGCGGGCTAACGCCGGTCTGCGCCTGTGATTTTGCAATCGCTGCCGATGACGCTCTGTTCGGCCTCTCGGAGATCAACTGGGGGATCCTACCGGGTGGTTACGTGAGCTGGAATATCGCCAATGTGATGAGCTTCCGCGACGCTATGCATTACGCTGTTTCGGGCGATACCTTTGACGGCCAGAAAGCCGAGGAATTACGCTTCGTCACCTTCTCTGTCCCAAAAGCCAAGCTGCGCCAGGCGACAATCGACTACGCCCATATGCTGATGGGAAAGAACCCTGCCGCCGTCCGCTATACCAAGGATGCCATCCGCACCGTCAAAGGTCTATCAGCCCATGAAGCGGTCGACTACCTGCGAGCAAAGAGCGATGCCCTCAAACTTACCGATGACGAAAATGGCCGTGAGCAAGGCATGAGCCAATTTCTCGACGAAAAAAGCTACCGCCCGGGGCTCGGGCCTTATGAGCGGCGACCAGGCAAAAAGAGAGAAGAATAGAGGCGATCAGAATACTAACCCCAGACCCGACATCGTGGATTGCCAAGCAGGTCGCACCCCATTTTGGTTAGACCCGCCTTCTTCACCCTGCCAGTCACTTCTCAGTGTCACTTAATTTTCTTGAACTGATATCGTGCGAACTCTCGCATGGCCATAATAGGCGCCATCGCAAGTGTGTTGATAAGTATCAAGTCTTCAAGACAGCATCGCCGCCGTACAATCCCATCTCCTCGTGGCGATCGGCCTTGCCGCGCTCAAGCACCTCAGCCGCCTCCTCACGTTTATGACCGACCGGACCTTCCACTTTAGATACCGACTCTCGGAGCAGTTCAGGTACGAATTGGAGACATTTGCACTCCGACAACGAAGAAAACAGCGGCACTAATAACACCGCCGTAATAATTAACACTTACAGACATCTGTTAACTCAAATCCATTATAACCTCGGATGGATGCCCTTCAGCATCGGATACAGTATAGGTTTTTCGAATCTTACCGTCGGCCCCGATGAGTACGGAAACTCTTGAGGGCTTTTCCTGATCCGCGCTGTCAGCCGCGCCATAAGCAAGAGCCACCAAACGATCGGCATCGCACAAAAGGTTAGTGGTCACACCGGTCTCAGTAGCCCACGTTTTCAGCTCCTCCGAAGAACTGAAGGTTATCCCGAGCACCACCGTATTCTTATCTGTAAAATCTGGGGTTCGATCACGGAACCCCTCGACCTGTTTCGTTCAATTGCCGCCAAAGGCACGCGGGTAAAACCAAATCAGAACATTATTTCCCTTAAAATCAGAAAGGCTTACGCTCTCCCCATCCTGATTGGGCAACGTAAATCCTTGTGCTTCGCTTCCTACTTCCGGTAGAGCCATCGAT
>Ga0315336_1005685_pt1 | contig 13377 bp, 9 predicted proteins | sample ASW5metaG_FD_204512 | JGI IMG/M metagenome (GOLD analysis project Ga0315336, IMG submission 204512) | Ammonia-oxidizing marine archaeal communities from Monterey Bay, California, United States - ASW #5 | ecosystem: Environmental > Aquatic > Marine > Intertidal zone | place: USA: California...
GCGGAGTTGCGAGATTTTTCCACGAGCGAGTTCGACAGCCAGCAGGTACGGTTCGTCCCGTTCCGGCAACGATGTGGTGTTGATGGTTGGCCGTCCAGAGCCGGCGACCGGCCAGGAAACGTGCAGTTTGCCACTCTCAGAACTTTGGCGCCGGCACAACAACACGTTGCCGTCGACCTCCACGCGCGTCGGGAAGACTCGCCCCTCCATACCGCCGATGTAGGCGCGGAACACTTCGGGCCAACCGTCGAGCAGCTTTTCCGGATGGAAGATGAAGCGCATAACGCCCATTCGGGATCCCCGAAGCCTGGTTCTCAGCCGACGTCACGATCTTGCGATACCGCTAGATCGTGTCCAACAACGACGCAGCAGCGCAAACGTAGTATTCGCCGAAATTGCTCCGGAAATGCCGTATTTCATCTATCTTGGAAATGCTTTTGCGGGGCAAGATGGCTCAACGAACGAAGAAAATGGTGGGGCTCCAGCACTCGTTGAAACTACAAACTGCTGAACATTCGATTAAATCCGGGCGATCCGTGACTATCGGGGAGTTTCCAGCCAGCAGCCTTCGGGCGTGCGTACCCCTACGGGCGATCTCTAAAGGCCGCTGTCAGCTCGGTTACTTGGATTGCCGAACGCGCAAGATGCTTGTGAACTCCGCAACGGTCTTGTGCAAGAAGCCCCGTTGACGTCTGCTCGTCCGGGAATATTCTTCCGAAAAAAATCCGAAACGCGAGCGAGTTGCATCGCCAGTGTAGTGCTCCCCAGCATGTTGTTCAAGACGGGTCGCAATGTTAGACTCATTCCGCAACGGAGATTGTGTTTGCGATTCCGGTGCCCAATATTCTTTCACACAATTCGTAACCCAGACCCAATGGTGATTGTCCAATGAGTCAGTCAGCTTTTCTCGAGAGTTCTATTGCGGGAGTCTCCTGTCGCCGCGGCAAGGTCCGCGATATTTATGATTTCGGTGATCGCCTCCTGCTGATTGCAAGCGACCGTATTAGCGCGTTCGATTGGGTTCTGCCGAACGGCATTCCCGATAAGGGACGCGTGTTGACGATGCTCAGTGAGATGTGGTTCCGCCGACTGGAGGTGCCCCATCATCTGCTTAGCATGGATCCCGATGAGGTCCCTTTGCCCGACGGCGTGGATCGCGACGCACTGGCCGGCCGAAGCATGGTTGTTAAGAAGACGAACGTGGTGCCGATCGAGTGTGTCGTCCGCGGATACCTGTCCGGTTCGGGATGGAAAGAATACCGAAAGACCGGTTGCGTTTGCGGAATCAAACTGCCGGAGGGTCTCGTCGAGAGCGACAAGTTGCCCGAGCTGATCTTCACTCCGGCTACTAAGGCGGAGGAGGGCCACGACATCAATATTTCGTTCGAGCAGATGTGCGAAATCGTGGGTAGCGAACTTTCTGCGCGGCTGCGCGAGATAAGTCTCGATATTTATCGCCGCGGCGCGCAATACGCGTCAACAAGAGGAATCATCATTGCCGACACGAAGTTCGAATTTGGTCAGGTTGACGGTGAACTGATTCTAATTGACGAAGTTCTCACTCCCGATAGCTCTCGGTTTTGGCCGATCGATTCGTACGCTCCCGGCAGCGGCCAGCCGTCGTTCGACAAGCAATTCGTACGCGATTGGCTGGAATCAGTGCGCTGGGACAAGCAGAGCGACCCACCACAGCTACCTCAAGAGATTGTCGACAAGACTCGTGAAAAATACATCGAGGCGTACGGCAAGCTTGTCGACGCATCTTTTCCCTGGGCCTAACGATTGCGCGTCAAGCGAAGCATGCGACTTTGGTCACGACGCGAACGCGGACATCCGGTCGCATTCGCGGTTCGTAAAGCGCGTCGGCTGTACATCCCTTTCGCTGCGTCTCACCACGCTTTGTCTCAATTTGGGTTTGCGTGTGTGGCGCACTGCCCGCATAATGTACGGGAAGTCTTTCGAATTTCGCAGAATTTGAAACCGGGTGCGGCGCGCGTTCGCCCCAGATGGTTTCGGGCTTCGCCAGGCGATCTTTCGATAGGCGCCTGTCGCACGCGGTTTCGACGTTTGACGATTCGACCGAGGAATCGGTCATACGGCAAAGAGACATCCAAGGGCTTCCACAACTTGGCAACTTTGGCAGCGAGGGAGCAGACCGCAAGCGTCTTCCGTGACGTTCTGTGTCCGGACGACCGGCCGTATCTCTCCTTCGCCGTTGATCATATCTCTATTACTTTGCTCGTCGAGGCAATGTCATGGCTGCGCAAGACGGCAGGGCTAACGCTAATCCGGATGATTTGGCTGCAACCAACGTCCCTTCGTCTGGCGAAGAGTTGAAGGAGACGCGTCATGGAGATGATGCGGGAAATCTCGCCGAAACCAACGTTCCTGCGTCACCGCCGGAGCGTGCAGCGACAAGCGGGCCGGGTTCAGCCGGGGAGGCCAAAGTGAGTTCGACACCAAATGACGCTGCCAGCGGTTCGGGTGCAAAGCCATTGAAGAAGTCGTCGTCTGGAAAGAAAAAGGTAACGCAGCTAGGCGATTTCAAGCTGGTGAAGAAGCTTGGTCAAGGCGGGATGGGTACGGTTTTTCTGGCGACCCAAGTGAGCCTGGATCGCAAAGTGGCCGTAAAGACACTTTCGCCGGAGTTCGCCAAAAAGGGCGACTTTGTCAAGCGGTTTATCCGTGAAGCTCGCTCCATGGCGAAACTGCAGCATCAGAACATTGTGCAGGTCTACGCCGCCGATTCGCACAGCGGCGTGCACTACGCCGCCATTGAATTTGTCGATGGTCAAAGCATGCAAGACTGGATGAACGACCTGGGCAAGCTCAGCGTCGGTGACGCGCTATACGCCATTATTGTTTGTGCAGACGCGCTGCATCATGCGCATGAGTTGAACATGATTCACCGCGATATCAAACCCGATAATATTCTCGTCACAAAGAAGGGTGTGGTCAAAGTTGCTGACTTTGGGCTGGCGAAGGCTCTCGACGAAGATGTTTCGATGACACAGAGCGGCACTGGGTTGGGAACGCCGCTCTACATGGCTCCGGAACAGGCGCGCAATGCAAAGCACGTCGATCAGCGCACTGATATTTATGCCTTGGGCAGCACGCTGTACTACTTCCTTTCCGGCAAGCTGCCGTTCGCCGGAGACAATACGCTTGAGTTAATCATCGCCAAGGAAAAGGGGCAGTTTACATCTGTGCGAAAACTGAACCCCGAAGTGCCGGAGCGGCTCGATCTAATGATCGACAAGATGATGGCTAAGGATCCGGCGCATCGCTATGGCGACTGTGGGGAAATCATCCGCGATCTGCAGGGGTTGCGGCTTGAAGCCGCTACGCTCAGTTTTATCGAAGGCGCGACCGTAAGCGTGACAACAGCCCGCACGCCGGCCGCAGCGGCCGGACAGTCGGCACCAGTACGGCGCTCGGCGAAGGCGGTGACATCAGCTGAAGATGCCGCCCGTACCAGCGCGAAAGGGTCTCAAGTCGATCCATCCAAGATCTGGTACGTTCAGCATCAAACGGGCAAAGGAAAGACCACCATCAGCAAGATGTCGACCGTGCAGATCCTCCAAGGCATCAAGGGCGAAATGCTCGACATGAAGACCAAGGCCAAAGAGTCGGCCCAAGGCTCATTTCTTCCCTTGGCGCAATATATCGAGTTTGCCTCGGTGGTGGAAAAACGCGTCGTGAAGAATAAGGCCGAGTCCCGCTCGAAAGGCCTGCAGAATCAGTTTGCCAAGCTCGACAAGCAGGAAAGCCGTAGAAAACGCTGGCGCTGGTTGAAAAACTTGGTTGAAATGGCCAAAGGGGGCGTCAGCCTGCTGATTTGGCTGGCAATCGTCGCAGCGATCATTGGGGCGGCAGTCATTTGGGGCTGGCCCGAGCTGCAGAAGTTCATGAACAGGTAGAGCAAAGACAAGGCCTGGCTGCGCACCTTGCCATGAATCGAGCTGGTTCCCGCCCCGCCAGACCAAGAGCCCTGCTCAGGCCTACCGACCGGGCCGCGAACATCCTGCAGAATCAGCCCATCCGGCATTGGAACGGAAATTGGTCCCGCTTCGGGCCAACTCCTCTTGCCGGTCAGCCGGTCCAAGCGTCTACAATGTAGCGCGGGGTGGATCATGCTTACGTGGCACATCCGCGCCTTCGGTGTTTGTCTGAAACAGGGATGCTGATGAGGAACCGTGGGACTTACCCAACGCGGAGCAGATGTCTGCAATTCGTCGGCAGGCTGGCCGTGGCGGCTCTTTGGCCCGTCCTGCTTTTGGGTACCGCCAGGTTTGCCGCTGCCGATGAAGTTCCCCTGAAGAACGGTCTACTGCTCAAGGGGAAACTCGTCCCCATCCAAAGTCTCACCGAGCGGGCCTACCAGCCACAGCGCGGACCGATAATTCGGTCTCCCATCATCATGATTGATACCAGTTGGAAGCGATACTTCGTCCCGCGGCGTCGCGTCGATCTCGACAACGTCAGCCGGGTTGCCGATCTCGCGCGTTACGAGTTGTTCACGCTGCCGCAGCGAAAGACCTCGTTGAAGCCGATGTTCGGCTCACTCGGGACGTTGAAAGAAGTCACTCCATTTGATGAGTACGGTCGCCGCCGAATTTCCGTTTCGACCTCGAGGGGCATCGAACCAATTTTCCAAGGCGTCACCGAGATCGGCCCCAACTATCTGAAGGTGATTGGTCTTTCGCGCAGCTGGGAACATGGACTTTCCACCACGTCGATCCCAATTCCAAGACTCGACACCATGATCCGCACGGCGACCGATCAAAACAACCCGGATGACCGCATGTCGGTCGCCCGCTTTTATCTCCAGGCGGGTTATTATTTGCAGGCAGCGCACGAACTGGAATCGATGATTCGCGATTTTCCGGAACTCAAACCGACAATCGATGAAATCAGCCGAGAACTTCGGCAGCTGCAAGGGAAACAGCTTCTGGGTGAACTGCGTCGGCGTCGTGACGCCGGGCAACACAACCTCGCTTACGAGACAGCTGCGCGGTTCCCCGAAGACCGTATCAACGCTTCAATTTTGAACGAAGCCCGTGAACTGATCTCCGAGTACGACGAAGCACGCGAACAGGCAGAACAGGCCCTCCTACTCTTGGGAGAACTGCAGGCGGAACTCCGCGATCCACAGCAGTTGGCGGGCGTCGTTCCCCTACGCTCGGCCGTTAAGAGCGGCCTCAATTACGAGTCGTTGAATCGGCTCTCCGCGTTCTTGAATCTCGCCGCAGATGCATCGCTTTCGGCCGAGGAGAAACTCTCGCTCGCGTATTCCGGCTGGGTGCTGGGTAGCACCAATGCGATTACCGATTTGAATACAACGATGAGATTGTGGGAAGCCCGTTTTCTGATCCTCGAGTTCCTCCGCAGCGACAATCCGCAGCAGCGCGACGACCTAATTGAACAAATTGAGAAACTCGAAGGAGCAGGCCCAGAGCGCATCGGCCAGTTGATTCCCCATCTTCCCCCGGCAATCGAGACTCCAGATATCGAACCTGGAGTCGCTGGGATGATTGACGCGGCCGAACACGACCCTCAAGAGCGGGCAAAATACGCTGTTCTTTTGCCGAATGAGTACACCCCACATCGGCAATACCCAATGATTGTCTCACTACGGCCCGTCGAGCGTTCGATCGAACGCATGCTCGACTGGTGGGGGGGCACGCGTGAAAAGCAGGGCTTGTCGCTGCGCCGTGGATACATCGTGATCGCCCCCGATTACGTCGCACCGAAAACCAGCGAATACGGGTACGACGAGGCAGCTCACTCGGCGGTGATTCGCTGCATCCGCGATGCACGGAAACGGTTCAGTGTCGATTCCGATCGTATCTTTCTCTCCGGACATGGCATGGGAGGGGACGCCGCGTTTGACATCGGTATGTCTCATCCCGATCTCTTTGCGGGTGTGATTCCCATTGCCGGCATCGGCCGAAAATACTGCAAGTGGTACTGGGAGAACGCGAAACAGTTACCGTTTTTTATCGTCGGTGGCGAGCTCGATCGTGATTCACTGACGCAAAACGCAAAGGGGGGACAGGTCAACCGCATGATGCGGCACGGCTTCGATGTGGTTTACGTCGACTACATTGGCCGCGGTTACGAGAACTACTACGAGGAAATCCGGACGTTATTCGATTGGATGGACCGCCACCAGAGAGTCAAGTACGTCAAAGAGATTAACGCGAAGGTAATGCGGCCGATAGACAACCGCTTCTACTGGATTGAGGAGGACGGATTTCCCCCAAGCATGCTCGGGGCGAATCCGCTTGCCGGCGACCATCGCGGTCGCACCAGTCCGATGTTGCTTCACGCCAAGGTGACCCTCACCAACGTCCTATACATCGTGCGGACGAGTGCGGCAAGACACACGCTCTGGCTCTCGCCCGAGTTTGTGGACTTCGAAAAGCGCGTGGTGGTCCGTGTGGGAAGCCGCCAGCGGTTCAACAAGTTCATTGGCCGGAACGTGCAGACGATGCTGGAAGACCTCCGCGTTCGTGGTGACCGCCAAAAGTTGTATTGGGCCAAGCTGGTTATCGATTGACCGCACAATCAGTCAATTGGCGAAAGCACTTGCGTTTGCCCGCCCCGAAGGCGACACGCATCCCACAACGTTCCGTTCGCTGACGGCAAGGCATCCTCTGCGGCGCTCCACGAGGTCGTTGTCTGCAAAACGTCAAGGCGTCCCGCGAGTCTTGTGAAACATGACACGCCGTTGTCTAATTGGATCCGTGGTTTTGCTCTGAAGATCGGCCGTGGACTGGGCGAACATTTCTGTCCGACGGACACGATGCCGAGACTGTGAAGACTGGAGAAGACATCCGTGAAAGCGCTGCGCTACGATGGTCCGTGGAAAATGTCCCTCATTGACTTGCCACAGCCGAAACCGGAACCCGGCCAAGTGCTGCTGCGGTCGGAGGCGGTCGGTATCTGTGGCAGCGACATCCACGGGTTCACTGGTGAGAGTGGCCGTCGACAGCCGGGAATGGTCATGGGACACGAGGTCGTCGGTCGCGTGGCGGAACTGGGCGATGGGGTCGATTCCGTCGAGGTCGGCGACCTCGTCGTGGTCTTCAACATTGTCTCCTGTGGTGAGTGCATCTACTGCGACCAGGAACAGGAGCAGTTGTGCCCGACGAAGCAGGTCATCGGCGTTAACGCCGGTCAGTGGGGGGCGATGGCCGAGTATTTCGCCATCCCTTCCAGAAACGTGTTCAAACTCGCCGAGGGAGTGCAGCCCGCCGTCGGACTGCTTGCGGAGCCTATTGGCGTTGGCATGCACGCCATCTCGCTGATGAAGCCCGCTCCCGATCAGGTGATCGCCGTCGTCGGTTCCGGCATGATCGGAATCGGGCTGGCCATCGCGCTGAAGGGGCTCGGCGTCAAACGTTTCTTCGTCCTGGATCCCTTGGCAGAGAAGCTCGAAGTCACCCGGGGTCTCGGAGCGGAGGTGATCCAGGTGGGTCAGCAGGACGCGCTGCAGATTGTCCGCGATGCCACGGGCGGCATGGGGGTCAACGGCGCGTTTGAGGCGGTCGGAGACTCCGAGACGGTGCGGACCGCCTACGACCTCTGCGCACCAGGCGGAACGGTGGTCATCATCGGTAATCTAGGGCAGGAGTTCACGCTGCCTCTGCAGGGCGTCACCAGTAACGAAACAGTGATCCGAGGTTCCTACGGATTTAGCAGGAACGATTTCGGCGCTGCGGTCGAGCTAATCAACGGCAAGCAGATTCCGCTCGACCACTTAATCACAAACTCGTGCAGCCTGGAGGAGACCCCCGACGCACTCACCAAACTGGCGCGAGGTGAATTGCGGGAAATCAAGATGGTGATCCATCCGTAGCATCAGGCACGACAGCCGCAATCAGTCGCTGTACTGATCTCTCATTTCCCAGCCAGGTTTGAACAACGCGATAAAGCGGTTTTCCTTGGAGATGTGGGCGTTGACCACGTCGTGGTTCAATTCCGCCCCGAGTCCCGGCGCATCGGAGACGATCAGGTGGCCATCCTCATGCTTCATGCCACCGATGAGCAGGTCCTTGACCCAATCGACCTCAAAATCGTCGAAGTGTTCCTTGAGGAAACAATTGCGGTAAGCTGCGCCGATATGCATGCTGACATAGCTTCCGATTGGCCCCTGGGCGCAATGTGGCGAGATCATGCAGTTATTCGCCTCGGCCATCGAGGCCACCTCGATGGTGGGCTGAATGCCTCCCAGGCTCATCGGCTCCGGCTGCAAGATGTGAACCGTATCGTGTGTGATGAGTTCAGCAAACTGTGCCGTCGTGTAGAAGCTTTCGCCGGTCGCCACCGGAACGGGCACGTTGCGCGAAACCTCCACAACCGACGCAATGCGGTGATGAGGAACCGGTTCTTCGAACCACCCAATCTGATACTCTTGTAGGCGATACCCAATTGTGATGGCCGTTGCCACCGTGAAGCGCGAGTGCCCCTCGATGAGCAGTTCGACTTTCGATCCGACCGCCTCGCGCACTGCTGCAACGATATCGATCGAAAGATCCTCTTCGGAACGCGAGATGACGCGATAAGCGTCTCCAAAGGGATCGAACTTGAGCGCCGTGTATCCCAGCGCGATGGCCTCCTTCGCGCACTTTGCGAAGTTCTCCGGAGTCCGCTCGCCGCGATACCAGCCGTTGGCATAGGTCCGTATTTTGTCCCGATACTTGCCGCCTATCAGATTATAGAGCGGTGTGTTGAGGGCCTTCCCCATAATGTCGAAGCAGGCGGTCTCAATCGCAGCCGCCGCGCAACCCTGGATCTGCCCCCCGTCGGTGTAGACGTCCCGGCGCATCCCCTCGCAGATCCGCCGCGGTTGAAAGGGGTCTTTGCCGATAAAAAAGGATTCCAGCTCGCGAATCGCGGCTTCAACGGTGCGAGCGAAAGCGTTTACCGTCGCCTCACCAATCCCAGAGATCCCTTCGTCGGTGTGTACTTCTACAAACAACCAGTTCTTCCAGGGCATCGCCACGACGTAGGTGTCAACTTTGCTAATCTTTATGACTGCTCTCCACTTTGCTCGGGGTGAGAAAACCGATTCCACAAATCTTCGTAATGTTCAATGCCCAGTTTCTGGTTCAGCCCGCTGTACGTCAGCATTCCTTCGAAGCTGCGGTCCGTGTCGCCGTAGTTCTTGATGTCTGCCATCAGCCGATCCAGCGCCCCGGCAGCTGCCAGCACTCCCGAAATCGCGAAGACCGCGATGGAATATCCCATCTCCTTGAGTTCGCTGGCCTTTGTCTGAGCCGGCGCGTCGATCTCCACAACGCTCGCCATCAGCGGACCTTCAACAGCCTGGCGCACCTGCCGAAAATCTTCTGCTCTTGTCACTCCATCCACGAAGACAACGTCGACACCCGCTTCGCGGTAGCAGTTCGCACGCCGGATCGCCTCCTCCAGCCCCGCAACCTTGAAGGCATCCGTACGGCCAATGATTAGCATGTCCGCGTCTCCGCGTGCCTCCTGCGCGACCTGGAGCTTCGCCACCATGGCACCTTCATCAATCAGGCGCACGCCGGCGAGATGACCGCAGCGCTTGGGGCTGGCCTGGTCCTCCAGATGGATCGCCTGCACGCCCGCTTGGACATAAGCTTGGGTCGTGCGTTCCACGTTCGATAAACCGCCGTAGCCCGTGTCCGCATCGGCAATGACGGAAATATTCACCGCGGAGGCGATCAGACCCGCTTGACGGACCATCTCCTCCATTCCCAGCAGTTCCAGGTCCGGCCTGGCCAGCAGGGACGCCGTCACCGCCAGCCCGCTCATGTAAACCGCGGGAAACCCGTGGCGTTCCGCCAGACGGGCGCCCAGCGAATCGTAGCAGCCGGGCGCAATCACAAAGCGGTCGGCTGCAATCGCCTCTCGTAGCGCGTTCGACGATTTGTTCGGTCCCATGGCCGGTTCCGTCACCCTCATTGACCCGTTTCAAGGCTCTTCTGCCGTGGAAATCGTACCGGAAAGAATGCTACAGTCATCCAACTCCAGGTGCAACCTGCCCGGCCACAACGTACGTACGGGAAACAAGCCGGCGCGAGCTCAAGACCGACATTCAGTTCCCACATGGGAAGAACCGGGCAAGTTGTAAGGCAGGAGTGCGCGGTATCAACGAGGAAAATCACAACTATGGAACTGCGGAAACTCGGTCATTCAAAACTAAAGATCTCGGCATTGGGCCTGGGGACCTTTGCGTTCGGAGGGAGTGAATACTGGGGAGACCAGAGCCAAAAAGATGTCGATGAGGCGGTACACAGGGCGGTCGACTTGGGTATCAACTACTTCGACACGGCAGAGTCCTACAGCGACGGCAGAGCCGAAGATTCGCTCGGAAACGCGATACGGGATATTCCTCGGGACAAGCTTGTCATTGGAACCAAGATCAGTCCGTCAAACGTGCAGCCCGAGACGATGGTCGAGCACTGCGAAGCGTCGCTCACACGACTCGGAATCGATTACACGGACATTTACATGGTCCACTGGCCGATACAGCCTCACTCCATTCGACAAGCGACTGACGACGAGTCCCTCATCAACAATCCACCGAATGCTGTCGAGGTCTTCGAGGCTTTGGGGAAGCTTAAGCAGCAGGGAAAAACCCGACATGTGGGAGTCAGCAATTTCGGCGTCGGCCGATTGAAGGAAGCACAGACCGCTGGTGTCGAGATCGTGGCCAACGAGCTGCCGTACAGTCTCCTAACGCGAGCCATCGAGCTCGAAATTCTGCCTCACTGCCATGACTTTGGCGTGGGAGTGATTGGCTATATGACGTTCGTTCAAGGCTTGCTCACGGACGTTTTCCCCACGCTCGACGACGTCCCCACGTGGAAGCGGCGCACGCGCCATTTCGACTGCCGGAAGTCCGATAAAGCTCGTCATGGTCAAGACGGCGTCGAGGCGGAAACGCATGCCGCGATCGAAGACATTCGCTCGATCGCCCGTGACATCGGCCTGACGATGCCACAGTTGGCACTCAAATGGGCGTTGGCAAACAGCGCGGTGAGTTGCGTGTTGGTCGGCGCACGCAACGCCGCTGAACTCGAGGACAACGTTTGGTCCTCTTCCCAGCCACTCTCCCTGGATGTTGTCAGCAGGCTTAACGAGATTACAAAGCCTCTGATGGACAAGATGGGGCCGAGTTTCGACTACTACGAAAGTGCGGAAAACGATCGCACTATGTAAACGAAGGCCTGTCTTAGCGACCGGGTTCGGCGGCCAAGGGGTCGTGCACGCGGCGTTGCCAAGCTGCCAGTTCGGCCTTTAATCGCAACAGGCGTCCGGCATGCTGCGGACTTCCGGCAAGGTCGTGAAGTTCGTGCGGATCGGCCTTTGTATCAAAAAGTTGATAACGGTCGATCTTTGGATAACGAATCAGCTTGTAGCGATCATCGCGGACCATCCGCTGGACGTCGCGGAAATAGCAATACGCTCGGTCACGAATCGTTTGCCGCGCGCCCCGGATGATCGGCACTAGGCTAGTCCCCTCGACGCTTCGCGGAACTTCGAAGCCGGCCAGTTCACACGTGGTTGGAAACAAGTCCCGTAAATAGACGAATGCGTCGCGCCGCTGGCCGCGCGGGATGCCAGGACCGGAAAAGATCAGCGGCACGAGAATTGTGTGGTCGTACATGTTCTGCTTGCCCATCAGCCCGTGGCTGCCGACCGCCAAGCCATGGTCACTGGCAAAGATGACGATCGTGTTCTCCGCCTGGCCGGTCGCATCGAGCGCCGCGACGATGCGGCCAACCTGTTCGTCCAAATGGGAGATGACGCGGTAGTACATCGCCAGGTTCTCGCGGACGGCATGCTTGGTCCGCGGCCAGGGGAGCATCCTTTCATCACGGCCGACAAGATTACCGTGGTCGAAGGGATGCTCCGACCGATGGTTTTCCGGCAGCGGAATCTGGTCCGGCGAATACCTATCTTCGTAACCGGGCGGCATGATCAGCGGGTCGTGCGGGGCCGTGAAGTTGACGTGCAGAAAGAAAGGACGAGCCGGCTTGCGGCGGATAAACTCGATGGCCGCATCAGCGAAATGGGTGCTGATGTTGGCAGTGAGACCGACCCCTTTTTCGGGAAAGATCTGTCTGCCGTCGGTTTGAAACACCCAACCGCGGTATCCGCTGACAGGGATCCCCTTAAAGTCGTTTTGATCCTTCCACAACTTGCCGCCACCCCCCGCGTAAAGACCAAGAGTGTCGCTGAACCCACGCGTGCTCGGTCGACCCACGGTGTGCCATTTGCCGACATACCACGTGTGATAGTTCCGTTCGCGCATTATCGCCGGCCAAAGAGCAAGCGATTCGTCCAGCCGGTTCGCCATCAACACGCCGTTGGTGAAACCGCGGCAACCGGAGAGAATCTCGGCGCGGCTGGCGACGCAAATGGGGTTCGCCGCATGCGCTCGCGTAAAAACTGTGCCGCGGCGTGTGAGTGCATCGAGATGCGGCGTTTTGATATGCGGATTACCGAGTGCCGCAATCGTATCGGACCGTTGATCGTCGCTGAGCAAAAAGACGATGTTCGGCCGCGGCGCTGCGTCAAGCGTCGCCGCCGCCAAAACAAAACCGGCCAGCGCGCCGAGAATCGGCAGCTTCTTCATTCTTTCAACTCAACAAGTGCGACGCGCTGCGTCGGCCGCTTATCGAACGTGCAGAGACCCATCCCGTGCGGCCGCCGGCTCAGGCGTGCTCCAACAAGTCCTTGACGACGTGCGACTCCTGGTCTTCGATCAGCGACCGCTCGCGGTTGTTCAGGCGGAACACGAGTTGCTTGGGATCGAGACCAAACAGGTGCAGCAAGGTGGCATGGTAGTCGGTATGGCTCACCCGGTTCTCAATCGCCTTGTGGCCGAACTCATCCGTTTGACCATAGGCCACACCACCGCGAAAACCGCCGCCGGCCAGCCATTGGCTGAATCCGTAGGTGTTGTGGTCGCGACCGATATTCGCCTCGTTCTGAATGACCGGTAGCCGGCCCATCTCACCGCCCCAATGCACAACGGTCGACTCCAACAAGCCTCTCTGTTTGAGATCTTTCACCAACGCCGCTGAAGGCTGGTCGATTTCCCGGCAAGATCGCGGCAACGAATTGACGATGTTGCCATGATGATCCCACGTCTGATAGCCAGTGAGAATCTGCACGAAGCGGACGCCCCGCTCCACAAGCCGACGCGCGAGCAGACACCGCTTGCCGAAGTTGTCCGTCTCCTTCGTGCCGATGCCGTACATCTCCTGGGTGGCTTTGGTCTCCTTTGTGATGTCGAGAGCTTCTTTGGCAGCGAGTTGCATCCGCGCGGCCAATTCGAAGCTGGCGATACGGGCTTCGAGATCGAGTTCGCCGGGT
>Ga0315336_1005686_pt1 | contig 13376 bp, 14 predicted proteins | sample ASW5metaG_FD_204512 | JGI IMG/M metagenome (GOLD analysis project Ga0315336, IMG submission 204512) | Ammonia-oxidizing marine archaeal communities from Monterey Bay, California, United States - ASW #5 | ecosystem: Environmental > Aquatic > Marine > Intertidal zone | place: USA: California...
AGTCGCCCGCGCCCTTGATAAAGCCGCTTCCGCGAACGGCAAAAAGGCGCTGTATCACCTGAAGATCGATACGGGAATGACCAGGTTAGGCGTAAGGCCCGAAGAGCTCACGGGCTTTCTGGAAGAACTGTCCGAACTGAAGAACATCCAAATGGACGGGATTCTCACCCACCTCGCATCCGCATTTACAGAGTCTCCCGATTACACTGAACATCAGTTAAGCGGCTTTTTGGGCCATATCCAGACAGTGCGCGAGTTTCATCACAGGCCCCGCTATGTTCACACCGCCAACAGCGCTTCCGTTGTCAGATTCCCGGGCTCCCACATGGACCTGGTGCGCCCCGGAATAATGCTCTACACGGCGGGTGAAAATGAAAGCCTCGGATTGAGGCCGGCCATGAAGCTAAAGTCCCGGATTATACAGATTAGAAGCGTCCCCGCGGGCACTCCGGTCAGTTACGGAGGTACTTTCGTAACCGGGCGCCCCTCGGTCATCGCGACCCTCCCCTTGGGTTATGCCGACGGCTATCTGAGGAGGCTCTCCAACCGCGCGCATGTGTCCGTAAACGGCGTCACAGCCCCGGTTGCAGGGACCGTCTGTATGGATCTGACCATGATAGACGTAACCGATGTCCCAGGACTAAATGTAGGGGACGAGGTCACGCTCTTCGGCGACAGTGTCGTATCCGTAGAGCGGGTAGCTGACTGGGCGGAAACCATATCGTACGAAATACTTTCAATCACGGGCAAACGCGTACCCAGGATATACTTATAAAGTTTATCCGGTTTGCGTTCGTTTTAGATAGGTATTACTGTTATTTAAGTTAAAGTTAATCTAATGCTCTCAAAAAGCGCCCTTAAACTCACTTCGCTTATACTGCTGACTCTCGTACTGTTCCCCGCGGATAGCACGGAGGCCCTGGACACCATTAACCTGGGTCCGCTTCTCTATATAGAAAAGGACAAAGAAAAAGGGACTTATGAATTAAACGCTTTGGGTCCCCTAGTTAATTACAAGAGGGGCGAGCAGGAAAAAGGCTACGGCTTACGCCCTATATTCTACAGGTACAAAGACTTCAGGAAGGACAGGGCGGCGTTTGATTTCCTATACCCCCTGTCAGGGCACCGCAGGTTCGGGGACGACACGAAGTTCCAGATGCTTATGTACCTGATACACTATAAGAACATCGTGAGGAACACAGGATACAGGGAATGGGAGTTTAATTTTCTGCCTTTCATATTCACCAGAAAGTCAGACGACCCGGAACGAGGCTACTTCGCGTTTTTCCCCTTCGGCGGCAAGCTAAAACAAAAATTCTCTAAGGACCAGATCAGTTTTTTCTTATTCCCGATATTTCTACAGACTAAAAAACACGGCATCACCAACAACAACATCGTCTGGCCTTTTTTCGGCTACTATACGGGCGACGGAGTGTCGGGCGGGCGTTTCTGGCCGCTCTACGGCACGAGGAAAAAAGCAGGCACGTTTTCAGAGAGCTTCGCGCTCTGGCCTTTTTATCTCGCGCGCGAGAAAAAGTTTATGGGAGAGCACGCGAGTGTAAAAGCATTTTTGCCTTTTTACTACCGTATCGATATGCCCTCGCGAAAGCAGAGGACCTACCTCTGGCCCTTTATCAACAAAATAGAGAATACTGAAAAAGACTTTCAAAGATCCGATACGCCCTGGTTTTTCGCTACGTTCTCAAGGGGCAGCGTCCATACGAACAGAGTATGGCCCTTTTACGCCAAAACGGTCGAAGAGGACTTAGAGAGCGGATTTGTCATGTGGCCGATATACCAGTACAGGAACATCCAGTTCGGCAGGCATCTTCAGAAAAAAAAGCGAATCGCTCTGTTCATATATAAGGACAAGCAGGAAATCGCCACAGCGGAAGGCGGCAAGAGCGGCAGAACCATAAATCTCTGGCCGCTCTTTACTTACAAGAGCAAGACCGGCGGGCCCGCGTACTTCCGCTTTATATCTCCCCTTGAGACCTTTTTATCCGACAACAAACCCCGTGAGCGCAACTGGGCGCCCATATGGACGGTGTTCACATGGGAAAGGGACGAGGAGGGCAACGAAATGTCTTCCCTGCTATGGAATCTATTCAGGACGGAGCATACCCGGGAAAGCACTAAAATTGAGCTCAGGCCCATTATACCCCTCATTTCCATTGAGAGCGGCCAACAGCGCTCAAAGTTCTACCTCCTGGGGGGGCTGCTCGGCTATAAACGGGTCAGCGAGAAAAAATCATTACGGTTTCTATACATACCTGTTACAATTTCATCCGGTAAGGGGTCGGCTGCGTCCGCGAGATATGTCAAAACCATGGTTCTGGGAGACGTTTGAGCATGAATAGTGTAATGGATTTCTTTAAAACTACCGGCGGCCTTGTAGAGCTGCTGGGTCAGACGCTCTACTGGTGCAAGTCGGCGTTCGCGAACGGCGACAAGGTCCTGCAGCAGTTCCTGGTCATAGGCTACCAGACTCTCCCCGTAGGCGCTCTCATAGGGCTATTCGCCGGAGGAGTGCTCGCCCTTCAAACAGGGCCCGCGCTTGCGCAGTTCGGAGTCGAGGAGAACGTGGGCGGCCTTGTGGGCCTTTCGCTCGTAAAAGAGATCGGCCCTGTTATGGCGGCCATTCTTGTCGCGGGCAGAGTGGGCTCGGCCATGACCGCCGAGCTCGCGTCCATGAGCGTCTATGAAGAGATCGACGCCCTTAAGACCATGGACATCAACCCCGTCCGGTACCTCGTAATGCCCAGGTTCATAGCCACTGTCATAGCCCTCCCGGTGCTCGTAATCTATATGGATGTAATCGGCTGGTTCGGCGGCGCCTTAGTCTCGGCCGTTAATCCCGAGGTTAATCTTTCCTTTGACATATATTTCAGAAATCTATCCGACTTCGTCGATTTCGAAGCCGTCGTGAACGGACTATTAAAAGCGATGATATTCGGCGTTATCATATCTATCGTCTGCTGCTACGTGGGGCTTAAGACCAAAGGCGGCCCCAGGGAAATAGGTAAATCCGTTACCAAAGCCGTGGTCATGTCCTTCGTGCTGGTTCTGGTATTCGATTATTACGTAACAAGGATTTTGTTATTCCTGAATTTAGATTAGAATTATAGGTGTACTATGGAGCGTAAACTGGAAAACAGCGGTTTAACAAACGGACGCCTGAGCGCGGTGCTTGACTCAGGCGAGGAATGCAGCGGCAGCACTCTGCTTGACTATTTGAAATGCGCCCCGGCGGGGGTATGCATAAAGGGCCTTGAGAGGTCTTTCGGAGAACACCGTGTCCTACAAGGCATAGACCTCGAGATTAAGCCCGGTGAGACTGTAGTCATACTGGGCAAGAGCGGCGCCGGCAAAAGCGTTCTGCTCCGCCATGTCATCGGCCTCGAAACACCCGACGCCGGCAGCATCACGGTCGCGGGCGAGGACATACACGACCCTGATTTCAGCAAACACCACGTCCTGGCCATGGTGTTTCAGTCCTCGGCGCTTTTTAATTCACTCACTGTAGAGGAAAACGTAGCCCTTTATCTGAGGGAGCATAAGGTCTTCCAGGAGGACTCGCGCGTTAAGGAGATAGTATCGAGCGCCCTTGAGATAGTCGGCCTGGGGGGCAAGGAGGCGGTCATGCCGTCTGTTCTCTCGGGAGGTATGAAGAGGAGGGTCGCCACCGCGAGAGCCCTTGTGATGAACCCCGATATACTGCTTTTTGATGAGCCCACATCCGGGCTCGACCCCATGATGACCCGCACTATCGGCGACCTTATATGCGATCTTAAGTCGCAGGTGGCTATCACTCAGATAGTGGTGACGCACGACATCGACCTGGCGTTTTATGTGGCAGACAGGATAGCGTTATTAAGCGAGGGAAAGATTCTTCAGGTAGGCACGCCCGATCAAATACGGGGCTCCCAGGACTTTGCAGTCAAGGAGTTTATATTGCCCCAGTTCGGTTAACAAATCCAGTTCGGTTAACAATAAAGGAGACAGGCACAAATGAGCGCTCAAATAAAAGTAGGAATATTTTTCGTAGTGGGTCTTGTTATACTGCTCGCCGTGTTTGATTTTGTAGGCGACGTGTCCTTTTTCAGAGACGAATTTAAGGTACGCACTTACTTCGAATCCATAGGAGAGCTCAGGGAAGGGAGCGTCGTAAAGCTCGAGGGTTTTGAAATAGGTAAAGTAACCAGTGTGAAAATAGCCGACAGGAATATAGAGGTCCGGATGAAAGTGGCTCAGGACAGCAATATCCGCGCGGACTCGGTCGCGAGCATCAGGCTTACATCCCTTCTCGGAACAAGCTATATAAACCTTACTTTCGGCACCGAGGACAGTCCGCTGGCCGAGCCTGACGCGGTGCTTACGAGCGTCGAGCCCGCTGACTTAAACGACATAATAGCAAAAGTCGATTCCGCCGTAGGCTCGCTCGATACGGCTCTCGGAGGTCTTGATATATTCGGTGAAAATAAAGATCAGGTAAAGAACATCGTAAAGAACCTTGACCTTGTGCTCGAGGGGCTCGAGAGCGGCGAAGGTACGTTCGGCAAGCTCCTTAAGGACGACGAGCTTTATGACGACGCCAAGGGAGCGCTCGGCAATATAAATGACATAACCGCGTCTCTCAAGGACGGCAAGGGCACGCTCGGCAAGCTCCTGAACGACGACTCCCTATATGACGAGACCAAGGTCGCGTTTTCAAACCTCGGGGACCTCACTGAAAAGTTAGGCTCCACGGGCGGCACTATAGGCAAACTTCTTAACGACGACACCCTCTATAACGAGGCTACGGGTGCGGCCACCAATCTCAATCAGATTCTCGAGAAGATAAACTCGGGGCAGGGCACTCTGGGCAAGCTCGTAAATGAAGACACGCTTTACTTGGACGCCAAGGACACCCTTCTTAAAGTGGACAAGAGCATAGACACCGTGGACGACCTGGCTCCGCTCGGAGTTTTCGGCACGGCGCTGGGCGTGGTCACGCTCTTTTAAATGAAGAGGATTCCTGCCTCCTCAATGGCTCTCACACTCCCTCAATTCACACACCGGGGGGGCCTGAAACGGCAATATTGATAAACTCCTCCGGATAGTAAGACGCGGCGTCTCCAAAGCATCTATTAAATAATGCGATTTCCGCTTGTAAAATAAGCCCCGTATTTGTTTGCAAATGCACAGTAACCTATTGACAAATCCGCATTTCGTGGAAATATTTATATATAGTAATGATATCTCGCGGACGCGGTGTGAAAACGTCATTTCATAATTATCCTTTAATAACAGACACTATATTCGTCTATTCTAATTCTTATACCAATAATCTCAGAAATATTACGGATTTTCTTCGCACTGTTCGCAGTACTCTGTATTTGTAAGCTTATGCGGTATATTTGTGCGGTAAAAGACATTGCAAAATGTGTGGTATTTAAAAATAAATACGCAGGGAGGAGATGAAAGATGGGACTAAACAGAGAATTTGAAGGACGCGAATTTGAGCCTCTGGTTCACGTAGTAAGTACCGACGACATTATTGACTACGCGTGGGCCATAGGAGCCCGCAACCTGAGTTATTTTAACTACAACGGCGCTTTCGCATACAACCACGAATCCGTAGTCGGAATGGCGCCTCCGAGCTTTGCGGTCACATACGAGCTTCCGATACTCGAGAAGCTCTGGAGCGACCCAGAGCTCCACGGCGGCATAGAGCAGGCCGAAAAGAACGTTCTTATGCTTGTGCACGGAGATCAGAATATGAAGTTCTACAAGCCTATAAGGCCGGGCGACAAACTCACATACAAGACCAAGATATCCTCAATTGAAGACAAGGGTAGCGGTGAGATGCTCAGGATAAACGTGCTCACCACCAACGGCAACGGCGAGAAAGTCGTAGAGTCCGACTGGGGACTGTTTATTAGGGGCATCGGGAGCGGCAAGAGGCCTGAAAAATCGGGCAACGGATCCAAAGGTAAGCCAAAGGCGCCCGAGGAGACTCCGGAGCTCGCTTTCAGAGACGTAATCAGGGTACCCGAGGACATCACATACAGGTACTCCAAAGCCTCAAACGACATGAACCCCATCCATATAGACCCCGAAGTAGCCAAAGCCGCCGGGCTCAGCGGCATCATAGTCCACGGCCTATGTACGATGTCCATGACCATGCGGGCTATCATCGAGAGCTACCTCGACAGCGAGCCGGGCAGGCTGAAATCCCTGGGAGTCAGGTTTACGGCCCCCGTATATCCGGGCGATGAGATAATAGTCGACGGGTGGGAGAAAGGGGTGACGGACGGCAACATGGCGCTTGGTTTCGACGTTACGCGTAAGTCGGACGGGGTTAAGGTTATTAAAGGCGGCACCGCCGAAGTTTCGGTTTTATAAAATTAAGAGAGTTAAAGGAATGGATAAGTAAAAGGGCGGCCACTCGATTGAGAGGCCGCCCTTTTTTTATACGATTAAAAATTCTCTAGTTATTAAAAAGAGCGCGTTTTGATTACCGCGTTATTAGTATGAGAAGACAGGGACATATGTTATTGCGCTAGAGGACTCCTCGCCGTCTGAGGTCTGCTATTACAACTATTACATATAGCAGAATGGCGGTGCCCATTAATGCCCCGCCTATAGATATGGAGGCTAAAAGTGTAAAAGGGGTGAAATTTAAAATAGAGAGAATTATAAGAAAAAGTGCCAATATATTCAGGATACTCGCTAATATTACAACTTTTCTTGACCATCCTACTCCAATTGTCCATCCTTGCTCTACATTTGAAACAGGTAACATTCTAGAATTCATTGCTCTCTCCAGGCCTCTTCAGGGTGTGTTCGTATATGACAGTCCACACCGAGACAGGACATTTTATTAGAAATTATATCTTCCGCGTATTCCTCATGTTCCTCTGTTTCCTGAAACGCGATCACAGGAGCGTGGCAGCGGAGGCAAATGCCGTTGTTATAGGTGTCGTAAAGCTCTATAGGCGTCTCATAACCGGTATAGTAAGCCCATACATGTTTTATTCCGGTCATTTTTGCTTTTGCATTCCCGAAAAGGCCGTAGTCCGAATGACATGTAAAACACTGATCCCCCGCTACCCAGCGGTATTGATAGTGCAGAGATGCCAGATACTCGCTGTCCGGATCTTCAACGTCGTTCACATATCCGTTCATGATGTGGCAGGAATTACAAAATTCGACCTTTTTCGAATCCTCAACTGCCTCACTAAAATTCAACAGGTAAATAATAGGTGAAATAATAAAAAATATTATTAGCAGAAGCCACTTGCCGAAAGGCTGTGCGACCTTCTTAGGGTCTTGAACCAGGATTCTTATAATCAAAAAGATACACAGCAAACTCAGTATAAGCACAATCCAGGCAACGAGAGATAAATCGGCACCATATAGTGAATAAGGGTTACTTTTAATTGTGTTTATACTTTGTTCAAATGGATTCATTTGTCGATTCCCTCACGTAATCGTATTTGATAATTTGTACCATGTGATATATGAACTGCCGTTATCTTTTCATATTATGTGACAAAAGAAGTTTTTATGGATTTTATTTCCCTTTTTTCATATGGTCATTTTGTGCTTAAACCTGAAAGATGATACCCCTTTATTCAGTTCATGACAAGGGTAGAAAGCTATCTTACCGGGCTTTATTATTAAATAAATCTGCTCTTTCCAAATATACATTTGTCGGCCTATTGAGGTGATTTTAGTTGATTTTGAGGCACTTCAATTCATTTATGATCTATACCTGACAGCACTTCTTCAACCATCTTGCGGTACTTTTTCTCCATATCGGGTCCCTTCTCCGCCGCCGCATCAATGACCGCGGGCAGGAACCTCGAATAGAAGGCTTCTGATACCTTATACATGCCCTGTCGTGTAATGCTCGGGCCCATCATGCTTGCGCCGAGCTTTGCTTGTCTTCCGCCGCGATGCCATATGTCCCAGAACGCCCATTGTACCTCTTTTTCAAACGGCGTTTTCGGATTTATCAAGCCGTCCTCCTGCATCATGTTCATAATATTTTGCGCAGGCTCGGCGAATTGTTCATTGTAATTTTCTACAAACTCATCAAATTGATCGTAAAAATTATCTACATAGGTGTCGTTGTGACAATTAAGACAGGCGCCTATCATCGTTTCTCTCCTGTCTTCCCAGGATATAACCTCCGCTACCTTTCTTGTTACCTCCTTGTTTACAGCCATTTCATTTTCAACCACTGTCTCGGTCGTGACCACTTCATCTCCTATGGAAGGCGCATCCAAGTCTTCGGGATAGTTCTCTTTGTAACCGTCCTCAAATATGACGAGATTTACTCTTGTGCTTATTGCGGGCAGAAGCTTCCAGCTTATTCGTACGCCTACGTCGTGGGAGCCTCCCTCTACGAATCCCTGGGCCGACATATATGAGCCTATGTGACAGGTAGAGCAGGTCGGAGCAGCCGAATAGTCCCTTCCCAGCACCCATTCCCCTCTCTTGTTAAGGTCCATCCTCTCGCGGTTGGCATAATACCCGATACCGTGTTTGGATTCATCATAGATCTCCATTTGCGGGTGGTCAGGTCCCATATGGCATTTACCGCACGTGGTGGGTGAACGGGATAGTGAGGCCTGGAACGCATGGCGTGCGTGGCATGCATGGCACGAGCCTTTAGAGCCGTCGGGATTGAACCTGCCCATACCGCTGTTAGGCCATGTTTCAGGGTCTATAAAAGGCTTCTTCTGTGAGCCGGTACGTATTACCTGCCCTTCTTCGTCTCTTGCGAACTTGATAATGCTTCCGTGGCATTCCTGACAAGTTCTCGCTGTATTGGACATATGGGTTTGTCCGGCGGCTTCGAGTGTATCTTCCGCCAGTATACTCTCAGGGTTGAATATGAGCTCTCCGGCCTTGGCATGGGCGGAGTTTTCGAATTCCTCGTATTCCTTTTCGTGACACTCCGCACAATCGAGCGGGGTAACCAGTGCCGATATATATACCCCCTCATGCTTCCAGGCGTCAACGTCACTTCTCTCGGCGCTGTGGCACTCCACGCAGCCTATCCCCACTTTAGCGTGCCTCGAGTATTCCCATTCTTTAACTAATGCAGGGGAATCGTTCTTGTGGCACTCCACGCACGCTCTGCTATCCGCCGTTACTACTGCGATTTGCATTTCCTCAAAGAGTTTGCGCTGCGTTTCCCTATAAGCAACTAACAGAAGTGATGCCAAAAGAAAAAATGACAGACCGGCTACAATCCACCTTTTTGTGTTTAGAGTCATTATAAACCCTCACATATATCAGTTTTTCTAAAGCGCAAAGCTTTCCCATACCGTAAAGAGCAAAAATATCAGAACAAAGACCAGTCCGAACATAACTGACAGGACGTCGGGGAATTTAAATTTCTTCTGCAAAAATTCTTCGATAAAAGGCCATAAAAAAATCGCCATAAAAAGAAACAATGTGAAGACTACGCTCACGTTGAGAGAGGTTAATTTGAGAAGCCTGAAATTGAAGTAAAAATACCATTCCGGCTTTATGTGCTCCGGCGTTACATTCGGGTCGGCCGGAGTGCCGAGACCGGCCGGAAAAATCAAAGACAGAATAGTAAGAATGTAAAGAAGCAGCACTCCAAGCATAAGCTCGTTTATTACGTGGTCGGGGAGGAAACGGAAAAAGCGTTTCTCCTCGGGCACTGTTTCACCCTCGAAGTGCAATTCCGTAACGCCGTGGAGACGAATTAAAAGAATATGAAGTCCGATAAAGATGAAAGCCGCTGTCGGAAGGATCCCTATGTGGAGTACGAAGAACCTTGTCAGGGTATTGTCGCCGATATCGGGTCCCCCGCGTAAGAAATACGCAAGTGTAGGACCTGCAAACGGCACGGCCTCCGTGAGATTGGTCGCAACAGTAGCGCCCCAGAAGCTCATTTGTTCGTAGACAAGGGAATATCCCGTGAATCCGAATGCGAGGGTGATGAATAAAAGTATGAAGCCTATTAACCAGTTAATCTGTCTGGGGTGCCGGTAAGCGCCTGTAAAATAAACACGGAACATGTGCAGGAACAACGCGACTATTAAAAAGTTCGAAGCCCATCTGTGTAAAGAACGGATGAACCAGCCGAATCTTATCTCCTGGGTAATCGTGGCAACACTCTGGTAAGCCTCTTCGGGGAACGGAACATAGTAAAAGGTGAGCGCAACTCCTGTTATGACCTGGATTATGAAGAGATAAAGCACCGTGCCGCCCAGGCAAAACCACCACTTTTTTAAGTGATGGGGCACAGGCTCGGCACCAGCCTGTCTCAATATCTCCCAGTCCATGGGAAACATCTCGTCCAGCTTGTTTATGAAACCAGTTTTTCCAGCTGGAACTTTGCTCTTCATTACCCGGACATTCTCCTGGGTTTGTTCACCTCTATATATACTATTTGGCTTTTTTCATCGACTTCCACGGATACTTTTTTCAGGCTTTGATGGGCATCGGCCGGCGGGCCTGAAATTGCGGTTCCTTGGGAGTTGAAAATCCCTTTATGGCAGGGACAGTAGAACTCGTTTTTATCGCCTTCCCAGTGCACCTTGCATCCCAGGTGAGGACAGCTCGCGCTGAAGGCCCTGAGTCCCGCGTCGTCACGCATAATTAATATTTCATTGCCTTGGAGGTCGTAGAAAGCCCTAACAGTCCCTAATTTGTACTGCTTTAGCCGGCCTCCGTATATCTTTATTTTTTCTGTTTTTCGTTTTTTCGGTATGATGAAGAATAGACCTTCGAAGGCGAGCAGCCCATAAGCAAAGGCCACACCCAATGTTATGAATATTTTAGAGAGGAAATCACGCTTGGAGTTATTCGAGTGATCGTTGGAGATCTCTGAAGGATTTAATTTGCCGTCCTCCTGTTCCATAGCTCACCTCGACCGAAAGGCAAATTCAATACATACGTAATACGTACGTAATTCTAATAACAGTATACCCTTTTCTAAAATTAAATATTCACATATTGCGTTATAAGCGCTATTCTTCTTTCAAGCAAGAAACAAAATCTTCTTTCGTGTACGAGTCGTATTTGAGGTTGGAAAGATAAATTACAAGAACGTCCAACTCTTCGGGCGACCCCTTAAAGCGTTTTCTGTATTTCTTCTTCGCGTTACTCTTACATACGGGGGTGTCTTTGAAATACTTCTTAGGATTTTTTAGGAACGCGGTAATTGCTTCCGCATCCATTTTACTGCCCAGGTCGGAAAGGTCAGGGGCTATGCCTTCATCGTCTTCTTCATCCGATTTTAAATCCACGCCTTTGGACCTCGCAAAAGCTTCTTTTTCTTTTTGAATAGCGTCCCCTTCTGCGTTTATGGTGTGGCACGTATAGCACCTTTTCTCTATAAACATCTTCCTCCCGTTTTCCGCGGCTTCGTTATCCTGGGCGAAAGCCATGCTTTGCAGGATAACCATCACTAGCGGTACAAGAAGAAATCCGGCATTCTGTCCCATTATATGCCCGCCTCCTGTAATTTAAGTACTTATTCTTCTATAATGCAGGACTCAAACCCTTCTTCCTGCATGTCCCCGTATTTAAGGGTTGAAAGATAAGTCACCAGAATCTCAAAATCCTCGTCAGAACCTTTGAACCTCTTTCTGTATTTTTTCTTCGCGCTTTTTTTGCAGGCCTTGGTATCCTTGAAATACTTCCTGGGGTCTTTTGAGTAAGTAGCAATCCACTCTTTGTCCCTCTCGGCGCCTACGTTCGAAAGGTCTCCGCCCTTGGCGTCCTCTTTCTCTTCCTTTTCCTTGAGCTCGACTCCCTTTTCCTCGGCGAACGCTGCTTTTGCCGCTTCGATCTCGGCCGCCTGCGCTTTTATGGTGTGGCACGTATAGCATCTCTTATCGATAAATAATGCCTGTCCCTGCTGCTGCGCGTCCTGCGCGTAAGCGGCAGCGGATACCATTGATATGAAGACTAATAGGTAAACATATTTGTAAATTTGTACCATTGTGGGTATTTCCTCCAGTCTTGGTTTATAGGTGCCTCGTGGCACGTTATACATATCTTACCCGAAGGCTCTCTTAAGTAAATGTCCGTCTCGTTAAAATCGGGTTTAACCTCGCGCCCGAGCTGTTCTTTTAAGCTCGGAACTACAATAAATTCTATAAACTGTTTTGACCTGTCGCTAAGCTCCGCGTTGTAAACCGTTCTACCCTCTATAATGCCCTCCGGATGGGGGTCGTGGCAGGTAAAGCAGGCTATATCACCGTTCTCGTCAGCGGGCAGATGCTCGGCCTTTTGTCCCTCGTGCTCCTTGGCCCCGGTGTGCGACGTCTCGTCGTGGCAGCCCAGACAGTTCTCAGAGGGTGCGTCCACCAGGAAATACGTAGGGCTGGTCTCTCCCTCTTTAGGCACGTCGGTATGGCAGTCCAGACACACGAACTCGTCATCCACCATCTCGATATGAGGGTTGTCCTCTTCCTCTTCTTCCTCTTCCTGAGCAAGAAGAAAAGCCGGGAACAGCACGATCATGAACATGATAAAGAAATATTTAGTAATCATATCCGCCCTTTATATGGCAAGTGTCGCAAAATGTTATCTGATGACAGTTGCCGCATTGCCTGGGATCAGCTCTTGCTTCTATGCCGTGTATAAACCTGAAGTTCCTGTCGTGAACCCTTTGTGTCGGCAGGTCCCGGCGCTTGTGGCAGTCCTGACAGAATACCGGCGCGTGGCATGATTCGCATGACTCCTGGTCTGCCTTTGAAAAGACCGCGTGTTTTGAGGACCAGTTGAAATTATGGTTCTTGGGCTGTATCTCGGCCAGGTTCGCATGACACATATCACACTGGTTAGGGGCTATATTGCCTGCCTCCGGGTTGAAGTGGCAAAAGTGACAGGTCTCCTTTCCTGGGAAGAAAGACGTATTGGATATCTTAATCAACTCCTCTACGCTCAATTCCTCTTCCACCTCTACGTTCATGGGATGGCATACGAAGCAGTCAAACCCTTCTTTGTCCATAACCTTTTTATGCACTTCGTGGGAGTAATTGACCTTGAGGTCCCCGGGCGCCTTGGCCGCGGAGTCCTCTCCGCCGTCGCTTGCGTTCTGAGTGCTGCAGGCGAGTACGCCTGTCACCAATATTGCTAATGTTATAAAGACGATTTTCTTATTCATGGGTTCACTGAGAAATTATAGCTCAATCCTAGATTTACTCTGACGTCCTGGTTGAAATCCGGGTTAGTGTTAAATTCCATCCCCGTTCTCAACAACAGATTCCTGAAAATAAGGTATTCGCTCCCTATCAAGTAACTAAACGCGTTTCCATCCTGGTTCGTGATCTTATCATAATAAGCGTAGGCGAAGGCAAACTCAAGCTGCCAGGAATTCGTTATCTGCTCAAAGA
>Ga0315336_1005688_pt1 | contig 13373 bp, 14 predicted proteins | sample ASW5metaG_FD_204512 | JGI IMG/M metagenome (GOLD analysis project Ga0315336, IMG submission 204512) | Ammonia-oxidizing marine archaeal communities from Monterey Bay, California, United States - ASW #5 | ecosystem: Environmental > Aquatic > Marine > Intertidal zone | place: USA: California...
CACCATGTCACATCGAACTGAAAGGTATCTGGTGTGTCTTCAGATATTCTCATTTCGTGGCAGCCGCCGGAACACGCGGCAGCAGGCATCGCACGTAGATATTGCCGAAATACCTCAAAAGGTGCTCCGATTGCGCGGACATCCTCTTGCGGCGGCAGACAAAGGAGAAGAGGTTCCCTTGCTGTCTTCTCCATGACGTCCTTCGCTATCTCGATGGCCCGTTCAGTATTCGTTATGTCTTGTAGCGTAACGAACAATGCCAGGTAATTTAATTGTGTATTGATAAACCGTTCGTTGTTCAGGCCGCGCTTTCGGAATCTGGTTAAGTCGATACCACGAGCACGCCGACGTGCCAAAAAAAATCTCCAAAGAAAACGCAGCCGCTGCAATGAACCAAGATGATCCGCAACGACCCTCATCGCCTTTCTATTCATTCGCCGTCTGACATCCTTCGGCCACGAGCCTTCGGCATCACTAAATGGGCGACCGTAAAACCTGAGGTCTTGGACATCCATGCGCTTTCTACTCTCATTCACCGTAAGTCTTCATCTACCAGATCACTCAAGAGGCACCACATGCTCTGAACCTCCGCGGTTCTTTTGGGCGGCCGCATGGATCACCTGACTGACCGGACTAGCATTGTTCTCCGAATGTTGTTTGCAGTGGTCGCGAGTGTGTTTCATGGATTAATCGATTAACTTCCTTACCAAACATCGGATTTCTAGCCTAGCTCTTGGCCACTCAAAGTTCAATACTGAAGTTCCAATATCAACGGAGATTAACAGCTACAGGTTCTGAACGATGAAAAGCCAGGCGGATCGAAGGCTTAAGCTACGTATTCTCCAGATTGTTTCAGCGCATTCATCTCTTTCAGCCACCCGAGCAGCTGGTTCCAACTTGGAACGCTTGGGGACGCCATTTTCTCACCGATTCTTTTTCCGTTGTGAATAATTGGTCGTCAAGCCCATAGTCGTATCGCGCTGCGTGCAACCGAATATCCGAACCTTTAAAACACAGAAATGGTGTCATCGCAACCCCCTGCAAACAGCAACGACCATGCACAGCACGACCAGCCCGATGGTCATTGATACCGGTTCCCCACGCTTAAGGTGGAAGCACGTCGCGAGGACCATAATAACGGCCAGACCGATGGCGGCAAGTGGTGTCAAGACTGGAAGCACCTGGGTGCCTAGCGGTAGTACGAGTCCAAGTGAACCTGCAATCTCGCTCGCCCCAATAAATGTGACGAGCCCCCTTGAGAGCCCGAGTGCTCGGTCGGGGTGCCGCTGCTCAGCCTGCTCCCGGTAGCGGTCTTGCGCAAACAACTTAATTCCACCCGCAAATAAGAACAGCAGGGCTAGCAGCCCCTGGATAACCCACAGAGCGATATTCACCATGGTCCCTCTCCCCTTTTGCCTAATTAATGGTAATGAGAGACCTCTAGCCTAGCGCGAAGCGTCTGGTGGGGCAATGGGGACAAGGGTTAATTCGGCTCCCTCTGACAGGTTCGGCTTGGCTTATACTTGGAGGATGAGATTGCTCAGCCGTCTTGCTATTCGTGCCGCTCAAGAGCTAGCACGTAATCCTAAGGCGCGCACCAAGGTCGCGCAAGGACTGAGAGAGACTTCGCGCAAACTCAACGAAGATCTGAAACCACGAGCTAGGCAGGCATGGCAAGAAGCTCAACCTGGCATTGAGTCCGCTAAGCGTGGACTCAAACGCTTCATACAAGAACTGAGCGAGGAATACCGCAAGGGGCGTCACGGTAAGTAGTCCGCCACATACATACGCGATCCCTAAACTCCGTTCCTATTGAACCGCTGGACACTTCGCACTAGGCTATACGCTGCACAGTTTGTTGTTGTTGGTGAATGAAACCTAGCGAACATAACATAGAATCAGGAGGCATCATGATTGGTCACAGGTTGTTGGGAATTCTATTAACCACGCTTATGCTCGGATGTGCGATGCCTTCCGATGAGCCGATCCAGCCATCGGATCAAGTAACCGAAGTCACTGGAGCCGAGACCCGAAGTGGTAACGACGTCGTTCCAGACGTGGTTTACGGTCACAAGGATGGGATGGCGCTTACCTTTGATGTCTTCCAACCAACGTCTGCTGTGAACGGTGCTGGCGTACTGTATATCGAGAGTGGTGGATGGAGATCGAGGTGGAGACCGCTCGAAGAGTCCAGACCAAGGTTCGAGCTACTGCTGGACAACGGTTTCACGGTTTTCGTGGTCCGTCATGGTAGTGCCCCCCGATACAACGCCAATGAAGCCTACGGGGATGTGCAACGTGCAGTTCGCTTCATCCGTCAGCATGCGCAAGGCCTTGGCGTTGATCCAGAACGTCTTGGTGTCTATGGTGGTAGCGCCGGAGGCCATCTATCCCTCATGCTTGGCCTTGCCTCTGACACGGGTGATCCGACTTCCGAGGACGAGGTGCTGCAAGGTAGCAGTAAAGTGGCCGCGGTGGTCGCCTACTACCCACCGGTAGATCTTCGTCCACAAAGTGGTGCGGAAGGCGATTTCGCCCCAGCTACAATCGATTCATTTTTCTACGCTGATGGGATCGTCGAACCACGTTCGACTGAGCGATGGTCCGCGATAAACCTTGAGGCAAGCATCGCCGCTAACATGTCGCCGATCACACATGTTTCGTCAGATGATCCGCCGACTATGCTTGTTCATGGCGATGCGGATGTGATCGTCGACCTGAACGCTAGCCAGATCATCCACGCTGCGCTCCAGACGAACAATGTTGAAACCGAACTGGTTGTCATCAAGGAGGGAGCGCACGGGTGGCCAAATCCCGAGAATAGGGCTCGGGCAATGGAGTCTCTTGTCGGGTGGTTCGAGACACATTTAACGACCCGTTGATTCGTGGGAGAGGATGTTGAATGGCCAGGTAGTTCCAGTGCATTCGAGTTGTCAATGTCGGATTGGCTTCCTGACAGAGTCACTTCGGCATACGACGTAGCACCCGATTCCACCACATCAACGCTCCAGTTACAAGCAACATCGGTGGAACTAATCCGGCGGTGAACCAGATAGCTTTAGTCGTCTCGTTACAGAGACCTCGACCACAACCAGGAATCCCTCGTCCGCCTAGTCGACCAAAATGCAGGTAGGCGAGCCAATAGAGAACACGGTCACCTATTCGTTCATCGGGGTTAGACGGATCAAACGGCTCAAAGTAGTCGACGACCGCTTGAAATATTTCTGGAAAAGATAGATAGAGGCCTGATAGCCCCCAGATTAAAACGAACGGCATGAACCAGAACCCAAACGCACTGTGCAGGTTCCAGTTTAATCGACGCCAATTCGCGCTTAGGTCAAGCGTCAGGCTCCGTCGCCAGTTTCGAATACCGGGCCACCAAATGATACCTCCCGTGGCAAACATCACGACAAAGAAAAACGCCCCAATGCCGTTTATTCTTCGCCCCATGCGACCACCCAACAGATTATCGTGAAGGTCTAGCACCCATTCTGATGCGCGAAAACCAAACGGTAATGGATGACCTAAATCCTCGCCCGTGTACGGATGAAACAACCGTCTGATTATTTTGTCATCACCAGCAAAGAAAATCTCAACTGCGTGGTTTGGCGTATCGCCTATCCGGACGTTCGTAACCTCGTAGTCCGGGTAAATTCGTCGCGCGACTCCGGTCAGTGACTCTATCGTCAGAGATTCACCAGTCCCGACGACGACAACCGGCTCAGGGGAAAACACCCGAAACAGCTCATTCCGGTACACCAGCACACTGCCAGTTAAACAAATCATGATCAGGTACAGGCTAATGCCGATTCCTGTCCACAGATGAATCTGAAAGATAGCCCGTCGTACCCACAAAGTCTGAGGAACTTGTACCCACCGATCCCACACGATCATGTTTGTTTCCCGTTCCCCTGACATTTTCTTCTTTTACGGCAAAGCATATTACCGATCTCAGTTTTAATTTTTAGATTTAAGGCGCATCAGAATGGTGATTATACGCCGTGAGGCCAAGAAATCAGAGAAGGGCGATCCAGTTAGATGTTCCTTAAAACTCCCTAAAAGCAACTCTTGGGTAAAGATGAGATTCTCGTAACTTTCTTCGATTAACTACATGCAAACAAACCTAGCAAAAGGGGCTATATTTCATCGTCTAGAAACACACTAACGGTTAGTGCCTGCTGATACAGTTAACTCTACAACCCCACGAAGAGTATTCGCAACAATACACGCACGTTCAGCGACAGTCACCAGTTTTTGAAGTTGCATTGAATCAGCCTCCGCCGTAACCAGCATATGGATAGCAGAAAATCTGACTTCATCTTCAGCTAATGTAGCTGTAATCGTAAGTGCAATATCATTAATGTCTGTGTCTTCCCGCACAGCAATAGCAGCTCTGAGATTGCTCATAAAACAACCACCCAAAGAAGCTAACAGCGTTTCGCCACCCATCGGACCAACATTATTTCCGCCTTTTGCCTCTGGTCGATCCATAAGAATCCGATGGCCTCGAATAGTAGCAATGCTAGCGGTCACTTCATGTTGCTTAAGCGTGACGACAATCTCGGCCATTATGCGCTCCTCGGGCAGTTATAGAATATTCTATAAAGTATCGTGCGACAGATCGCAGACAGATCTACTACTCACCTAAACTAGTCAAATAGTGCTTTTAATCGGTCGAACCAACCCTCAGTCACGGGCGAGACTTTATAGACCTTTGTTCCTTCTCTGACACGTCGTTTGACCTGAATCCCCACCTCTTTCCCTGCGGACGCGGTTTTCACAGCGACATGATCAATCTGCATCGACTTGACCGTCTGCTTAAAGTCAGCTCCGTGGCCAACAAACTGCACTGTGTCCCCTGTAGCTAAACGTTTAGAAAGAGCGATAATACCAACCTTTGGTTTTCCAAAATAATGCGTAACTGTTCCAATCGTATTTTTAGCCATAAGACTACCCCTTCGCCTCAGTCGCTAACCGAGTTTCTACGATATCTGTCGCCTGCGACCATACCAGTTCCCGCAAAAGTATAATATGAATGCATCCAATGATTAATTGACTTGTTCAACACATAGCATATAAAAAGAAGAGGGCTCGTCGTGTTAAAACATCATAATGAAACCCCAATAGCACCGACACGAACCGTCGTCCTGGGCGCCGGTGGATTCATAGGAAGGGTCTTAGTCAAGCGACTTACCGATGCCGGAGCTAAAGTCTTGTCGCTTACCAGACAGGAACTCGATTTAGAACATCCTACTGCTGCAGATCAGTTAACAGAGTTATTAACTGATAATGACACACTCGTTTTTATTTCAGCTAAAGCACCTGTGCGGGATGTTTCGATGCTATCTGCCAATATCCATATGGCAGAATCCGTTGTGAAGGGTGTGTTGCGTCAATCAATCACCCATATGGTTTATGTCAGCTCAGATGCAGTGTATAGCGATTCTCAAACTCGTTTAACCGAACAGAGTCCTGCCGAACCTAGCTCTTTACACGGTGTGATGCATCTGACTCGCGAGCTAGCTTTAACACAATCACTGAATACGCCAATAGGGATTCTTCGACCAACACTGATTTATGGTATTGATGATCCTCACAACGGCTACGGGCCAAACCGATTTCGTCGACTGGCTACTGAAGGAAAAGACCTCTCACTCTTTGGTGAGGGAGAGGAAAGACGCGACCATGTTCTAGTCGACGATGTTGCCGAACTCCTACAACGCATGATTTTTCATCGGTCGGAAGGAGTAATGAATGCCGCGACTGGCGAAGTTACCTCTTTTCTCGATATTGCCGAATATATTGTTGCCCTTTTCGAAACACCGGTAACGATAAAAAGAATTCCGCGAAACGGACCTATGCCCCATAATGGTTTCCGCGCTTTTGATCCAACAGCCACAACAGCTATATTTCCTGATTTTTGTTATACGCCGCTACAAGAAGGATTAGCTAAGATTCACCAGCAAATGAACAACAACAAACGATAAGGTTCCTCCTTCTAATATGAATCTATCGTGTGTAAATCGAACTCCTCTTGATTAATTCAGGACAAGAGTTCTCTCGCTTACACACAAGAACTCAGTCGTAACAAAACATGCTAAGTAACTTTCGAGTTTGCTATTTAAGAGCCGAGTAATCGGCTGCACTCATCATGAAAACCTCAGCCGAGAGTGGCACTTCGTACTTCTGGCTAAGCTCAGTCCATTCTGGGTCGGCAATGAACGCGGAAAAGACCTCTTCTCGATGTGCACGGTTTCGATAAGCCAGCATCCAGATCAGCGTATTCGGGTTATCGAGGTTTTGCCAAACTGCGATGATCTCAGCGCCATGCTTTTCAAAGAGTGCGACCTCTTTCTCACGGAACCGCTGATGTAAATTGTCGATACCACCCTTGCCGTCGCGGGCTGGCTCAGCCGTGTACATACGAATCTCGAAGCAACGTGAATTAACTGCCACATTAGTTGAAAACTCCTCAGACAAATCTCCGGCCGGACCGCAGGGCGCAGGTTGGGCTTGCTGAGCGTGCATCACACCGTTAAAACTAAAACCGATAACAATCGCTAAAATAGCTTTTCTCATGCCTCTCCCTTTCTAGAATAATTGCCAGTACTGACTAGGTATCCTTCGTCGCACAGTGACACCCGACCCAGAACAAATGTCGACTCAATAATTATATGGAAGTATCGAGAGTAATACTGTAAACCATTGCAAAACAGTCCTCCATCGATATTGCAATGAAATATTTTCGCTATCAAGGAAACTCCTTCAATTGTGTGAGTGACGCATTCGATGCGGAAGCACTCCTAAAAATAGTCTACAGAAAGTGAATCCATAGAAATCGTCCTATTAAAAGACCTTACCGGTGCGAAGAATTCGAAATCAAGCATGTACGTCTTCCACGCTAAGTGCGCAAACAGCTGAACCAGCGACTACCAGTAACGCTCCAAACATATTTAAAGCATTAAGTCCTTCAGGCTTTAACAATCCTGGAATAAACCATTCTATGAACCACACACACGCAAGCGTAAACAAAGGTGCCGACGCTAGCACAGCTCCGATCCGAGACATCTCCCAATGCTTCAACGCCTCAGCAAACGCGCTATAGGCGATCAACGTATTTAAACAGGAAAAGATTAGCATCCAAAACTGCAGCGCATCGAGATCACGAACCTGTCCGACAGAGGCTGCCGGAAACAGAACTAGGACAGCCCCTAGATACACTAACCACAAGATTTGCTGCGGTCTGAGGTGTTTTGTTAACTGCTTCTGCGTTAGGCCATATACTGCCCACACGATCGCGGCCAGAACGAGCAAAGCCACACCTAGCCCGGTATCGGTTGAGGGGTCTAAAGCCTCTGGGAGACGCCTGTTAAAGAAGAGGGCTAGGCCCAACATTAGCAGCACAAAACCAGCCCACTGCCTGGTAGAGAATTTTTCTCTGAAGACGATCAATCCACCGAGCAATAACAATACCGGTGCAAGCTGAATGACGATCTGAGCTACGCTAGGTGTCGTGTACGACAGCGCGGTGAGATAAAGCACATAGTTTCCGGCTAGACCGATAATCGCAAGAAGCAGCAGCAACCAGACAGGGCGACTTAACGACTTCAGAGTCGGCAAACTTCCGGTCACTGTCAGAATAATACCGAGAAGGAGTGCAGCTACAGTGAAGCGATACCACGTGATGGTTACCGGGTCCATACCCTGCAACGCGAGCTTGAGTGCGATTGGAAGAATACCCCAGCACACAGCAGTGGTGAGTGTTAGCGCGAACCCGATTTTCATACACAAACAGCGAATTGCGAAAGATTCTATTATGCGCTGGAATGCTGTGGTTTTGGCATCGGCGTTATCTTTAATTAGATCGATCTATATGGATCACAGACATCCTGTTCCAACCACAACGACGAAGAGCGAGACCTGAAAGCTGATGCAGTGGGCGAATCCGAACTTCTCGGTTAGAAAGACGACACTGGTTCAAAGTCGGTAACCAGTCTACCGCATCGTAATCTATGTCTAGTTTCTGTTGGCGATTCACGCTCTGACTGGGTAACGTCAAATCTAGGAGTTCCGTGGAGAAAAGTGAACGTCGTTGCGTGTTCAAATTGATTTCACACAATCTACTGTCCTCCGCCTCTGAACCCAACACGATATATTCGATATCTATGTCTCGCCTATCAGTAAATGCCTGCCCGGCATACGGACTCCAGACACTCCCAAGATTTTCGAGAATAGGTAGCTCAACGGATTGCGGGTAAGAATAATCTGACACTTGATACTGGCTGCACCGAGATTCTAGCACCACGCGAAGGTCACGCCACGTTTGTGCCTCTACGGAACTCACAATCCACAACCCCATTACGACGGAAGCCGTGGCAACTCGGGTCAAGCGCAGACACATATTTTGACTAACCACAGGCTCCTGCTCTAAACAAACACCGAGGACTTCTAGTTTCTAGTCCTAGACCAGAGCGGTTGCCTGACAGTTCAACAGAAACAGGGGTTACGACTCACGCAAGTGTACTTAATACCCGTATCCAGCTCCCAACGGGTTGATCGTTTCGAACTCAGGAGCCTCTAGTTTCTCGGAGCACCCAGAAGTGCAGATCGTCGCTGGATGCGGACCTTCCCCTTCAGCGTACGCCTTGTCCTCAGCTCGTGCTCCAGCGAGCAATCCCGGCAAACCATAATTTCCCTCGTGGCATCTGGGCTCAATATAGAAACGATTCGCGCTGTCGTCTTGTTTGGTATACTCCACCATCACAGTCCATGGGCGCTCCCATGTCGTTGGATCCTCCATCGTAACAATGTACTCTAGCGTCTCAGGCCCAGTACGAGTAAAGCGTTCAACAAGATGCACGTTCTCATTGCCACCAAAGATACTCGTCTTCGGACTGAAATTCGTGACATCAATGACAAGTGTGTCGCCTTCCCAATGACCCCGTGAATCACCCCACCACTGGCGGACGTTGTCTGGCAAATGCGGACTGCCATTCATGACAATATGCCGCTGCCAACCTTGGCCTTGGCCCGTGTCGTAGTGCATTGTGATACCATCTCGCGTCTGAACGATCAGTCGCGAAAAACCGTTTTGACCCGAAGAAAATGTTGTCCCTTCACCACCAGCAGGTAGGAAGCCTGCTAAACACCGAGTTGCCATGCCATGGTCCTCAGGACCATCGGAGCGATTTACACCACCTCTGCCGTAGATCGGAGCTGGCTCATCGAATTTTGGTGAGATAGGCCCATATTCATGACCGTCGCAGCTGCGCTCTTTATTCTTGCACGCTGGTGACGCTTGCAAGAGCGCCCACCGAAACTCTTGTAAAATTGCCCGCTCCTCCAGCACCCTCGGTAAGTAGGCAGGCATCTGTCCATCCGGTGGATCGATAATCAGCGACGTGCGTAGGCCCGTTGGCTTGCGCAGATGGAATACTGCGTTGTACGCCCCAGAAACATCATTCGGTGTCCCCACAGGAGCACGGTAATCATGATCAAGACGCTTTGCGCGCAACTCATCCAGCTCAGCTACCTCCTCCTCCGTGAAAAACAACCTATCACCTAAGGATGGAGGACGTTGTAAAGGCACCTCAGAATCGTGGGTCCAAATACCCTGCAAGTCTGGATCGCCCCACGAGGTCTTAAGTGACGTGTCCGCTGGCGATCCGAATTCGGCAATCGCTTCAGGGGACTGACCCGTTACCGAGACCGGTATTAATTTAAAGATGACAATGACCATCAACACCGCAACTACCGATATCAGAATCTGTCGCATCACAAATCTCCTCATTCGGATTTAAATAAAAAAAAGTCGACACCCCAAGGCACACATCTACAAACCCAGGATGTGCTTTGTTGATTTTGCCCTACAGGCATCATCAACTATCTCAAAAGTGCCCTAATCCACTCGCTGGTTATCCGGTATTAACTCGCTCGGTGGAGCGCCTGTTCCTGACGAACCCAGGAACAGCGTCTGACCTGTTTCTGGGAAAGTTAGGTCACGACCATTAGCCCGATTTGACCCGTCCTTCGCCTGATACCCATCGACATGAATATCTGTGCCAGGCACCAGGGACCTCTTCGAAAAACCCCTCCGGAAAAGATTGTTCGGAGTTCCGGCTTCAAAGGCCCAGTTCTCTACGGTGCCATCCGGTAACGTCACGTCCATATGGAGCCAAACGTGAGGATTGACCCATTCCATTTTTGTCAGGACACCATCGAAACTGACTGGCCTATTTGCATCGAATTCGGCCGAAAAAGCGTGATGTGCCACCAACGGCACGTTCGGTCCAATGAGAAACAAACCCAGACCAACCACTGCCACAACTAGCGTTGCTCGCATCATGTCACCCTCCTAAACCTTCGTGTCTACTTACCATACCATTCATAATAATCACCCGACGGCATTTTGCGAATAATCTCAACGATCATCGTCTCACCTTCCCAACGATTGACCAACGGTCTCTTGCGAACATGCCCATACAGAAACTCCTCAACAAATTCAGTGCAACGGTACTCAAGCATCTGCATATTCGGCTCCATCCGCCTATAGAGCGGCATAGAGATCTCCCAGGGCTCCGTAAACACGTTCGGATCTTCGATTGTCACATTGTAATTGATCACATCCGGAGTCATCAGCGTAAAACGCTCGACCAGATGCAAGGCATCGCTGTGGAAATTCCCCGCTCGATCGAACCAAGTTTTGCCGTTGAAGTCTGTGACATCCACTACCAGCGTGTCTCCCTCCCAATGGCCGACCGAATGCCCCATCCACAAATCAATTGGCGGGAGTTCGACCTCTGCGAGATGAATAGTGCGCGCTGCGACGGCAAATTCATAACTGACATGGACCCTCTCTGAGCTCTGTGTGATCTGAATGGGATAGGGCATGTACATTCCACGCGGTGTTCCAGGCAGATAGCATTTCAACTCAGGATCGCGATCGATCCAATTCTCAGCGTTCTCCTGCTTAGTAGCTAGAGCCTCTGACGTGTAGGGAATTCGTCCATCGCCCTGCACTACCCCAAGCGATCCAGGCACTCCACCCGCAGCCCCAAGGGCAATAACTGGTGCAGCCGGAACTCGTGCGTAATCGTACGGATAGATACCTGGCTGGGTCACCGCACCGGATCGGGCCTCATGAGCCTCTAAATCCCAGTGCGCCTCATTGTTCGCTTGCCAAATCCCACTGAAGTTGGGATGACCATCAATTCGGACAGGCTCTTCTACGCTCTGCTCTCCCGTCCCTGTTACCAACAACGAAATAACCGCACCCACAGCCGCGGCCGCAATCAACATCGCAAAAGATGTTTTCGCTGGCATATCCTTCTCCTATTGCTTGAATCTCTCAATTCGTAACAGCATATGTATAAGCCAGATACGACGAGAGCACAGTATAGTTTTCGTGTTTATTCATTCGAAGGCTACATGAATCCGATTAATCTTGCAATAGGCCAAAAAAGTATGCGTTGCATAAGGGGGAAATGGTTACGCAGGCTAGAGGGAAAACTTAAATGTCGCTTCCGCATCAACTGACATGCATGCCGGAGACCTAGATGGTCGATTTACCCGAGAGGTTCGGTCTGCCAACCCCCTCCAATCGTAGATCGTCTTGTCTTAAATACAGCGGTCCTAATTTCTATTATCCTCATCGTGGGTCAAGGGACGCTGCGTAAGCGACAAGGTATAGTAATTCTTCCGTGCTGAGGTCAGCAACAGCAGGCTTCATGAGATCAGACCACAATCCCTCACGTGTACCCTGCTGCATGTCATACAACGCCCGCATAAGGTAACTAGCAGTTCGACCCGCTATTCCCGGCAAGGGGCCAAGACCTTTCAGACCTGGACCATGACAGATATTGCACTGCCCTTCCTCAGCTAATGCTCTACCCTTCTCGATCGCACCAATTGGAACATAGGTAACCCAGCCTGATCGCGGATTACGGTGTACCTGTGCGTGCTCGATGTTCTCTGGGGTTTCAATGATACGCAGACCAATCGGTTCAGTGCCTGACGTAGCAGCAGCATCTTGACACTCTGTAAAATTATTTATTTCACAATCCACAGGGAGATAGATGCCTCCAAGAATGTAGCTCTTAAATACGGTCTCGGTCTCCACAACTCGAACCCATGGCCTCCAAGGCTGTGCGCCGAAGTACTCGGCAGCAGCAATGATCTCTTCTTCGGTCATATTTTTCGCAATCTGGGTCATCGTTTTAGAATTGTTTTTTCTCGGTTCTGAACTATTCCTAAGATCATTTCTGAAATCGTTTATCTGCTGAATAAAATACGAACTCGGCAAACCTGCAACACTGCCGTTCTCTGGACGTCCCTGACCATTTGGGTAGTGACAAAGGGCACACGCTAACACGGCAGCGCCTTCCTCTGCCGTACGACCATTCGCAACAATGTTAGGCATCGGTATTGGATGATCACCAGGATACCAGTCAGCTGGAGAGCGCCCACGAATCTGGGTAGCTGTGAAAGTTCGGTCAGTATCTGGCAAGCTAAAAACAGTCCCGTCGTCTGCCGGACGTGGCGGGCTCGGCTCTGTTCGAATACCATAGGCCCAATGGGGTCGCCCAGTCTGTACCAATGCTTGACCATTAGTGGATTGCTCACTCTGAGCATTCAATAAACCAACAGAAAATACAAACATCTCCAGAAGGATAATAAAATCAATAATTTTACGCATGATGCCAATCTCCCTAAATACCTTCCAAAATAAAAATGTTGATTGGAAATATTGATACATTATTGGCACAAAACAAACAAAAAAAGAAAAGCTGATCAGTTAACCAGTCTTTTTTTCTAATTCTCTAAAGGACGCATGCGCAATTAGACCCGCCTTCACGAACTCCTTAGCTTGACAGCAACAAAGAAGCTGGTCACGATAGAAGTAATGATCCAATCCGTTTGGCGGCTGCTGCTGATAGTAGCTTTAGTATCGGCTAGCGGATCGGCACCCTTTGCACACATTCACACGGACATCCATGCCCACGGTTCACCCGAACACAGGCACGATCAGGTCCAAGGTGATTCTTCGCATAGTCACGAGCGGACGACTCACTGGCATCTCACTGATCAGCAAGCAAACGATCCATCCAATACAACAACCTTGTCTGACGGATTAGATCACGATGTATCGATTGCAACGAACACGTTAGCAGTCAAGCGATCCAGCGATCGCGGAAACATAATTCCTCCTGTTAATCTTGATGTGCACAAGTTCAACGCTTCGCCTAGACTGACAAGTCAACCGTTACGGGTTGCCTCAGACATTGGCCCTCAACCAACTGCACGCTTTGTTCCAGACAATCGTGCGCCTCCTGCCTAACTTTTCTCTCGACAAGACCTTTTATATTCTGTTTGTA
>Ga0315336_1005689_pt1 | contig 13370 bp, 7 predicted proteins | sample ASW5metaG_FD_204512 | JGI IMG/M metagenome (GOLD analysis project Ga0315336, IMG submission 204512) | Ammonia-oxidizing marine archaeal communities from Monterey Bay, California, United States - ASW #5 | ecosystem: Environmental > Aquatic > Marine > Intertidal zone | place: USA: California...
GTCCGAACAGCCCGGCCGTCAGTCCCGACGCGGCCGCGGTGTGCTGCAGGAAATCACGTCGTGAAATGACCGGCATGGCGTGCATCCCTTTCTGGGCCGCAGACGATTGAGAATGCTGGACCGCGGGCTGGGAAACATGACCGCCGTCCAGCAATCGGTGCCTGGGCCGCGGAACGGTGGTTTACACGCTCCGCCGGTACCACAGGGCCCTGTCCGTGAATTGTATCCCATGCAACCGGCGGTCAGCCAGCGGTTGGACGGGATTCGATCGACGCGTCCGACGATGAGCACGCCGACGATGCCAGCGAAACCCAACACGGGTTCCGCCACGCGCCCCGCGTCCCCAGCGAGCGGGTGCGGGTCTGTTTGCGGCGCTGGGACAATACGCTAATCTGACTGTGTCACGTTCTGATGTGTTCTTGGACGTCATACCGGTGGTTGTGACATGACAGCTTACGCATTCGCAAAACGATCTGATCGCCTGCTGCAGGCCGCTTGCGCGGTGTGCCTGATGAACTGCTGTGTTCCGTTGCATGGCGACGACTGGCCGCAGTGGCTGGGTCCTCAGCGCGACGGCGTGTGGCGTGAAGACGGGATTTTGAAAGAGTTCCCCGAAGAGGGGCCGCGGTTGCGGTGGCAAGCTCAAGTCGGTGGAGGATATTCCGGTCCGGCGGTGGCCGACGGGCGGGTGTTTGTCATGGACCGTCAGTCGCCGGCGAACGATGTGCACAGCGGGCGATTGTTGCATGATGGGCCAGCGCCGCGCAACCAGAATTTCGTGCGGAGGTTGCTGCCCGGAAGCGAACGCATCGTCTGTCTGAATGAAGCCGACGGCCGCGTCCTGTGGACCCACGCCTACGATTGTCCCTACACCATGGTGGCCACCTATGCCATTGGGCCGCGAGTGACGCCCACGGTCGACGGCGACCGTGTTTACACGCTGGGCGCCGAAGGGCACCTGTTGTGTTTGAACGTCGACGACGGGCGGCTCCGCTGGTCGCGTGATCTCCGAAAGGACTATGGAGTCAAGACTCCGTTGTGGGGCTTTTCATCACATCCGCTGGTCGACGGGCCGTCACTGATCTGTATGGTCGGAGGCAAGCAGGCCACGGTGGTGGCGTTCGACAAACACACCGGGCGGGAAATCTGGAAAGCACTGGACGCTGCGGAGCCCGGATACGCTCCACCCATGATCGGTACCTTTGGCGGGCAACGCCAACTCGTGATCTGGGACAGTGCTGCGCTGAGCGGATTGAATCCCCGGACCGGCGGACAACTGTGGTCGGTGCAGCTCAAACCGACGTTTGCCATGGCCATCGGGACACCACGACAACAAGGCAACACGTTGTTCGTGATGAGTTACAATCGGCAGTCCGCCTGCGTCCAGGTGGGCGCGGCAGGCCGGAGTGCGAAGATTCAGTGGCGGGGCAACGCCCGCCGCGGCATCGACGGAGTGATGAACAGCCCGTTCATCGTGGACGGGCACATCTATGGTTGCGGTCAGGGTGGCCGTTATATCTGCGCGAAACTGGATTCCGGCGAACGGATTTGGGATACGTTTCGGCCATCGACCGGAGAACGCCCGGCAGCCTGGGCCAATGTGTTTACGATTCGTCACGCAGACACGTACTTTCTGGCGAATGATCTGGGCGACTTGATCCTGGCCCGCATGTCGCCCCAGGGCTACCAGGAACTCAGCCGAGCACACCTGATCGATCCCACGCACACGATTGGCCGCCGTACGGTCGTCTGGTCCCATCCGGCCTTCGCCCAGCGGAGCGTCTACTTGAGAAACGATGCCGAAATTCGCTGCTATTCGCTGGCCGCGTCGGACCGCTGATGGGAAATGCATCCGGAGTCGTGTTGTTCCGTACGACGAACGAAAGCCATCGATGAGTTTCGCCCTTCCGGATCAACATTCGCTAGACAGAGAGTTCTGCCGCGCCCTGGATGCTCGGGATCCGCTGGCCTCGCTGCGGGCGGAGTTCGACCTGCCCCCAGGCGTCGTGTATCTGGATGGAATGTCATTGGGCGCGTTGCCGCGGGCTGCGGCGGAGCGTGTGCGCGCAGTCGTCGAGTGTGAGTGGGGCCGGGGCCTGGTTCGCAGTTGGAATACCGCGGAGTGGATTTCTGCGCCGGAGGATCTGGGTTCCCGGCTGGCGCCGATGATCGGAGTCGACGGCGACGAGGTGATTGTGGCCGACAGCACGTCGGTGTGCCTGTTCAAGCTGATCTGCGCCGCGCTGCGGCTGCGATCCGAGCGGACCGTGATCCTGACCGATGAGAGCAACTTTCCATCCGACGCCTATGTGGCCCAGGGCGTGCAGCGATTGCTGCCCGGGTTGGAGATTCGACGTGTGCCGGCCGACGCGGTGGGGCAGGCGATCGACCGTCAGGTGGCCGCTGTATTGCTCACACATGTGGATTACAAGACGGGGGCCCAATTGGACATGTCCGAGATCACTGCGCAGGCCCACGCCGCCGGTGCGGTTGTGATTTGGGATCTGTCACACAGCACGGGGGCGTTTCCTGTCGAGTTGAACGAGTGCGGTGTCGATCTGGCTCTGGGGTGTGGCTACAAATACTTAAACGGTGGTCCCGGAGCGCCCGCCTATCTGTTTGTCGCTCGACGCCATCATGACGCATTGGATCAGCCCATCAGCGGTTGGATGGGGCACGTTGCTCCCTTCGCATTCGATGCCGAATTCGTTCCCGCCCAAGGCATGAGACGGATGCTCAGCGGTACGCCGCCCATCGTCGCGTTGGCGCCGCTTGCGGCGAGCCTGGACATCTGGCACGACGTGGACTTGCAGCTGGTGCGCGAAAAGAGCGTGGCGCAGTCCGAGTTGTTTCTGCGGCTGGTCGAGAATCAGTGTGCCGATCCCGAGTTGTGTTTGGCATCACCGCGGAACAGTGAACTGCGCGGTAGTCACCTGGCCTATCGCCATCCACAGAGCTACGCCGTGATGCAGGCTCTGATCGCCGATGGTGTGATTGGCGACTTTCGGGATCCCGACGTGATGCGGTTTGGATTCACACCGCTGTATTCCCGGTTCGTGGATGTGTGGGACGCCGCGACCGCCGTCTGCCGTGTGTTGAATGTGGGTGGATGGTCCGATCCCCGTTTTCAGCGCCGGGCTGCGGTGACCTGAGGATCGCCGTCTGTGGCAAATCAGTCGGCGTCGTCCGATTCCAGAATCTGTCGAGCGATGGGCAGGGTGAGTTCGACCCAGTGCGCGTACATCGTGGCCGAAGGATGCAGGCCGTCGGCGGCTAACAGGGCCCGATCGGCTTCCGCCCGCCGCGACGCGGGTGTCACGTCCACGTAACGGCAACCATGCTGTTCAGCCTGCCGTGCGTTCCGTGTATTGAAGCGATCGATGGACGCGGAAATCGTGGCGCGGTCGCGGCCCTCAGCGAAGGGGGTGGCACTCCAGTCCGGAATGGACAACACGATCACAGATTGCGGCTGACCGCCGGCACAGGCGATCGCCCGTTGCAGCAACGCGTCCAATTCCCGCTGGAATGCGCCTGTGTCCAGCCCCCGAAATTGGTTGTTCACTCCGATCTGCAGGGTGACCAGATCATACGTGCCCTGTGGAGGTCTGAGGTCCATGCCGGACTGCAACTCGGACGTTGTCCAGCCCGTGCGGGCGATGATTGTGGGGTCCGCGACGTTCACACCCGTTTCCCGCAGACGGCGGGCCAGTTGTACGGGCCAGCGTTCGTGTACGGCAACCCCCTCGCCGATCGTGTAAGAGTCTCCCAGAGCCAGAAATCGCAGCGCGGTTTTCGGTTTGTCAGCGGTGGATTTTTCCGCCGCCGGAACGGCTTGAGGCGCGGCATCTGACATGGAAGCGGAATCCTCAAGAGCACAGCCCGTCCAGAGCAGAGCACACAGCGCGAGGCTCCAGGGCTTCGCCGTCTCAAGGCTGCGGGGCCGTTGAGCGGACAACCGTCGGTGTCCGCCGGAGTGACGGGTGGGGTGGATGTTGACGTTGCTTGGTCTGCGATCGCAGGTGGTTAGTCGCATCCGTGGCGGGCCTTGTACCAGGTTTCGGCGTGAGACCAGATTCTCCAAAGGAACGTTGAGTCCGGTGGTCGTTGTGGGTGGCGAGCACGTTCGTTGGGCGTGCCGTGGTGAGCGTTCACCGGGCAGGTTAGGATACTGTGTGTGCACCACGGTTGCGATCGCAGGCCGCGATCCGCGGGCGATGATTGTGGACAATCCCGCGCCAGGGACTCCAGCGTACAAATCTGGGATCGGCTGCACGCACATCACGAGCATAAGGAGTGTTTTCGGTGAAAATTTTGAATTGTGGTCTGTTGGTCTGCTGCGCTGGTCTCGGCTTCATGGCAACCGCGACGGTTTGTGGAGCGGAGCCGGTGACGGGACTGCAGATGCCGCTGTGGCCCGCCGGTGCCCCGGACGACAACGGATTGAAGGGACCAGAAAAGGCGGGTGGCTGTGTGGGCAACATTTCGCAGGCCACGTTGACGGTCTACCTGCCGCCGGCCGACAAGGCCACCGGTGCCGCGGTCGTGATCACTCCGGGGGGCGGATACGGAGTTGTCTGTATGACCACCGAAGGCAAACAGATCGCCGACATCCTGGTGCCGCGCGGTATCGCCGCCATCGTGGTCAAGTATCGTCTGCCCAATGGGCATCACTTGATTCCCGCCAATGACGCCAGGCGTGCCATTCGGACCGTGCGGCAGAAAGCAGGCGAATGGCGGATCCATCCCAATAAGGTCGGTGTCTGGGGTTTCTCGGCCGGAGGTCATTTGGCCAGTACCGTGGCGACCGTATTCGACAATGGCCGCGCGGATGCCGACGATCCGATCGATCGGCAGTCGAGCCGTCCCGATTTTGCGATTCTGTTCTATCCCGTGATCTCGATGGAAGCCGGCGTCACTCACGGAGGCTCGCGCAACAACCTGCTTGGCCGGGATGCCGCGCCGGATTTGGTGCAGAAGTACTCGAATGACCAGCGCGTTGGTCCCATGACGCCTCCCACTTTTCTGCTGCATTGTGCAGACGATCGAGCCGTACCGGTCGAGAACAGCTTGCGGTTTTATCGCGGTTTGATTCGCTCCGGTGTCGCCGCGCAGATGTTGCTGTTCGAAAAGGGAAGTCACGGCCCCAACGCGTTTCGGTCCAATCCATCCTGGCTGACGGCCTTCGAAAAGTGGCTCAAACGACGCAAGTGTCTCTGACAGTCCCCAGATCGCGCACGACGCGCGAACAGGTCAGTCAGCGGCCTGTCTGGTTGATCGGTCGCCGAACGCCGCATGTCCGATTGTGCGCGACCCAGGCGGGAACCGGATTGAAATCGGTGTCTCGAAGCGGAACGGCGCCGTCTGCGGTCAACTTTCCCGCGACCACCCCAAGCTCAACTTCAGACTCCGGGCCACTGTTGACGCCAGTCAATCCATCAAATCGTGCCTGAAGCTGCGTCGGACTCAGCCAAGTGACCAGCCGGGACGCGGTTCGCGTTTTAGGAACGGATCGGCTTGCGGGCAATTGGTGGCTTTCAGTCGTTTCGCATCCCAGTACAGTTTTTGGCCGGCGCGGAAAGCCACGTTGCCCAGGTGATTGGCTTCGGTCAGTGGGCCGGCGTAGCTGAACGGGCTGCCGGTGGGCGCGCCGGTCCGGCAGGCGCGCAGCCATTCCTGATGATGGCCGGGAGAATTGGGAATAAAGGGTTTGGGACGCTCAAAGTCCTCGAACTTGGTCTTGGGCAGCAGCACGTGCTTGCCGTAGTCGGAGAGCACCATGCCTTTTTCTCCAATAAACAGCACGGCGCTGTTCCACTTGGGAATACCCCCCTGTTTCCAGATTTCGGGCTTATATGTGCCCTGATACCAGGTCACGCTGCAGGCGGGCAGTTCCTTGCGCGGTCCGTACTCGTAGCGGGCCATCATCGATGCCGGTGCGAGTTCCGGGTGCGGTTTCGGACCATCGGCCTCGATGGTCTTGGGTGCGTCGAGTTTCAGTGCCCAGAATGGCAGATCGATCCAGTGGCTTCCCAGGTCGGACATGGTGCCATTGCCAAAGTCCCACCAGCGATACCATTTCGGTCCTGGAAAATACGTGCTGTGGTAGGGGCGTTCAGGAGCGGGGCCCAGCCAGAGATCCCAGTTCAGGTAATCCGGCGGTTGCATCCCGGTCTGAGGTCGTTCCTGGATGGCTACGATGTCCCGATTGCGTCGTGCATCCGCTGGCGCCTGTCGCCCCCAGGCACGCGCGACCCAGACATGGACTTCTGAAACACCGCCGATGGCGCCGGATTGGATCAGCTCCACGACCCGGCGGTAGTTGGGCAGTCCATGAATCTGAGTCCCCATTTGCGTGGCTACGTTCACCTTGGCCGCCGCTTCGGTGATCATCCGCGCCTCGTACACGTTGTGCGTGAGCGGTTTTTCACAGTAGACGTGCTTGCCATGCTGCAGTGCTGGCATCGTGGCGTAGGCGTGTGTGTGTTCGGTCGTACTGACAACCACGGCATCGATGTCATCTGTTTTCTCGTACAGCTTGCGAAAATCCTCGTAGGTTCTGGCTTTTGGATACTGCTGCGCGGCCTTGGCCAGATTTCGCGCATTGACGTCGCATAAGGCAACGACTTCAACGCCCTTGTCGGAAGCGATGGTTCGCAGGTTGCCGCCTCCACGTCCTCCGACTCCAATGAACGCGATTCCCAAACGATCGTTTGCCGCGTAGGTCGCGGAGTGTCCCAATCCCAGCGATGCGACGCCCGCCACGGAGCTCTGCAAGAAACTTCGCCGCGAAGTCCGCTCAAATCCAGACATGTGGAATCCTCTCCATTGGTGAGTCGAATTGTGTCTTCAAAAACCGTTGTCGGAACGTAAGTTCCTGAACCGATCGATTCAGAGAGACGGGAAATGCGTGGTGCCGCTCGCACATCCTGACCCCTATGGTGATCAAAAGCGCGCGGACTGCAAGGGCTCGGCACATGTTGCACGTCTCGCGTCAGGCAGGGCCCCGCCGCGGTGCCCCGAGTCGCTTCCGGTCGGCTCGCTGGTGGCCCCGTCGAAATGTCACGTCGATGCTTGATCGGTGGCCCATGCGATCATCGCGTTCTCTGACCGCACCGAACAGGGTATAATTGCGGTCGTTGTCCGCGGTTTGATTGGCGAGGCACGGGTGTGGAATCAAATGACCCACTGAGACACGGACGCTGCGGGTCCGGATACTGGATGTGGTTTGTGTGCTGGCTGGCATGCGGGGCCTTGGTGTCGCCGGGGGTGTTCGGCCAGGATGCGGAGCGTCAACCCGGGGTTTCCCAGTTGCGCGTTCCGCCGACCGACCCATCCCAAGCACTCAAGACATTTCGGTTGCAGCCGGGTTTTCGGATGGAGCTGGTGGCCTGCGAGCCGCTGATCCGCGATCCGGTGGCCTTGGATTTTGACGCACATGGTCGCATGTACGTCGTGGAGTATCCCGAGTTCAATGCCTACAGTTTTGGAGAAGGCGTCGCGGTTGGTGGCGCAGTCAAGCTACTGACCGACGCTGATGGTGACGGCCGTTATGAGCGATCCAGTCTGTTCCTGGACAAGGTCGCTTTTCCCACCGCGGTCGCCTGTTATGACGGTGGGGTGTTCGTCGGTGCCGCTCCCGATGTCCTCTACTGTAAAGACACCGATGGCGACGGCCGGGCCGACATCCGCGAGGTGGTTCTGACAGGCTTCGGCCGCGATTTCGCCGGTGGCGGTTTACTCAATTCGTTCCATTGGGGGCTCGATCATCGGTTCCATCTGGCCACGGGTTTCGCCGGGGGTCAGGTCCGATCGGTCCACAAGCCCGACACACCGCCGCGGTCGGTGCGCAGTCGGGGAATCCTGCTGGAACCTCGCAACCGCACCTTCGAGTTGACCAGTGGGGGTGGGCAGCATGGTCTGGCTGTTGACGATTGGGGTCGCAAGTTCTTGTGTTCCAACGTCAATCCGATGCTGATGTTGATGTATGACGCGCGGGACATCGCTCGCAATCCGCTGCTGGTGCCGCCGGCGGCGGCGGTCAGTATTCACGCCGAGGGGACCTGGGCTCCGTTGTTTCGGATCAGCCCCTTGGAACCCTGGCGGGTTCTGCGGGCGCGGCAGGTGGCCGCGAACGCAAAAGAACAGACAGAAGGGGGCCGTTCCGGAGGTCTGTTCACGTCGTCCAGTGGCATCACGGTTTATCGCGGTGATGCGTGGCCGAAGCGGTATCGCGGAAGTCTGTTTGTCGGTGAGGTCGCGAACAACCTGGTGTACCGTGCCCGTCTGGATCCCAACGGCGTCGGCCTGGTGGCTCGCCGTGCCGACCGCGGCAGCGAGTTTCTGGCTTCGCGCGACATCTGGTTTCGGCCGGTCCAGTTCGCCAATGGTCCCGACGGGAATCTGTACGTCGTCGATATGTATCGTGAATTGATCGAGGGGGCTGCTTTTGTGCCTCCGCAGGTGTTAAAGCAGTTGGATCCTGCCAGCGGCACCGATCGCGGTCGAATCTACCGCGTGGTGTACGATGCGATTGGGGAGTCTGGCGGCAAGGCACGAGGGACTCAACAGCGCCGGCTCACATTGGGTGGAGCGGACATCCAGCAGTTGGTGGCTGCCTTGGCACACCCCAATGGATGGCATCGTGACACGGCGTCGCGACTGTTGTATGAGGGTGGCGACGCTGCGGCGGTGTCGGGCCTGCAGCGGTTGTCAGCGCAGTCGGATTCGGCCCTGGGGCGGATGCACGCACTCTGGGCGCTGCAGGGATTGAACCACTTGAGCGAAGCGGATCTGTTGCCGCGTTTGCATGACGAGCATCCACGGGTGCGCGAACACGCCCTGCGACTCGCCGGCCTTCTTGCCGGCGATTTAGCGGGATTACGGTCAGCCATGTTCCACCTGTCCGGGGATCCGGATCTCCGAGTGCGTTACCAACTGGCGTTTTCACTTGGCAACTGGAGCGGACCGTGGCGTGAACGATTGCTGGCAGATCTGTTGGTCAAAGGACGTGCCGACGTGTGGATGCGAACGGCGGTCCAGAGCAGTTTGACGCAGGGAGCAGCTGCCGTTGCCGCGCGGACTCTGGCGAATTCCGAGTTTCGCCAGAGTGACGAAGGACGCGCGGTCCTGGTCTCACTGGCCGCTCAGATCGGAGCCCGCAATCGCAACAGTGAAGTGGCGACTCTGTTGAAATCGCTGCGGGCGATTCCCGAGTCGGAGCGTCGATTGCAACAAATGTTGCTGCGCGGGTTACTGACCGATGCGGCTCCGCATCTCCGTCAGCAATTGGCCGATTCCGATGTCAACGCGCTGCTGACGGACCTGATCCGAACCGCTCGTGAGACTGCGGTCAACATACGCGCCTCGGTGTCGGATCGCGTCGAAGCGATCCGTTTGCTGGTCTTGGACGACGTCGATGCTGCGGCATTGACAGCGACATTGGCAGGCCTGCTCAAATATGATCAGCCCCCGAAGGTGCAGGCAGGGGTCATCGACGCGCTGGGACGGCTGCAGGCCGCGGCTGTCGCCGATGTGATCCTGCAGGCCTGGCCGGGACTGAGTCCTGGGTTACGGAAACAGGCGATGGAAGTCTTGTTTTCCCGTCCCGGCTGGACCGTGAAGACACTGCAGGCTCTGCAGGCTGGTCGAATTTTCAGTGGCGATATTTCCAGTGCGCGGTTGAAGATTCTCCGACAACATGCTGATGCCGACATTCGGCGGCGCGTGCTGACGTTATTGGATGCGCGCACGCAACCGCGGCGGCAAACCGTGATTGACGATTATCGACAGACGCTGCGATTGCCTGGCGACGTCCAGCGGGGCAAGACCTGGTTCGGCAAGCTCTGTTCTCAATGCCATCGCCTGGATGGCGTGGGTGTGTCGGTGGGAGCCAACCTGGCGGGAATTGCCAGCCGCGATTCCGCTGCCGTGTTGATCAACATTCTGGATCCCAACCGAGATGTCAAACCCCTGTTCGTGAACTACGTGCTGGTCACCTCCGACGGCCGCACGCTCAGCGGAATGTTGCTGGAAGACACCGTCAACAGCGTGACAATTCGCCATAACGACGGACGCAGCACGCGGGTATTGCGCACGGACATTCAGCTGTTGCGGGGAACCGGACTCTCGTTCATGCCCGAAGGCCTGGAGCGGCAGTTGGACCACCAAGCCATGGCCGATCTGCTGGCCTATTTGCGGCAGGTCAAATGATGGTGGGCGGACAGCCGGCTGTTTGGCAGGCACGGACGGGGCCGCTTGTGCGTCAGGGCCCACTGATGTCATACGCAGTCAACGACTGCTGATTCCGGATGTACAAGCGGCCGCCGGTGACCACCGGGTGTGCCCAACTGGGACGCCCGTAACTTTTGATCTTGAATCGACCGGTTTCCCGGTACTCCTGAGGTGTGGCTTCGGCCAACGCCACGTCGTAGCGTTCGCCCAGCAAATACAGCATGTCGTCGGCTACCAGCAGCGAACCCTTGCCGACGCTGCGCGCGCGCCACACGATTTTTCCGCTCATGTAGTCCATGCAGATCAGCCCGCCGCTGCCGAATCCATACATGTGGTCGCCCAGCCGCACAATCCCGCCATGGTGGTTGGCCATCCGTTTCTCGAAATAGACTTCTTCGGCCTGCTGTTTTCCACCTTGGGACGTGATTTTGGCCAGTCCGCCTCCGGATCCGTAGGCGCTGGAAGCGAACACGTGGTCGTTGTAGACAATCGGTGTGGCACAGTTGGCTGTGCCGTTGTTGGCTCCCGAGTACTGCCACAGCAGGCTGCCGTCATCGACCGTGATGCCGAAACAACTGCCGCGGGCAAACTGGACAATCTGTCGCACGCCACCGATGTTGGCGGCGACCGGCGATGAGTAATGAGCTCCTTCGGTTACCGCGTCGCTGCGCCAGATCAGTTCGCCCGTGAACTTGTTCAGCGCGGCGATGGTCCCCTGTTTGCCGCCCGGTGTGACGATGAGCATTTCGCCTTCGATCAGCGGCGATTCACAGAAGCCCCAGCCAGGTCGGCCGCCCGACAGTTGCCGTGACAGATTCACGTGCCAAATGGTCTTTCCGGTGGCGACGTCCAGACAACTCAGGTCGCCATTCCCGCCTTCGGCGTACAGGCGATCCTGGTCAATCGTGGGTGTGCCCCGCGGACCGTCACCCTGCCCGTTGCGATAACCTCCGTAGAAACCGCGCAAGCCCTCGGCAGTCAGCTTGCCCGGACGTCCGAAAGCGTGTTTCTGGTAATAGTCGGCGAGTTCGCTGGGTGTAATCCGACCGTCCTTGCCGGCTTCTGATTTCGCCAGGTAGGTTTCGATTTCGTCCCGTGTCAGCCGCCGATCGCTCTGCTTGGTTTTGGGATCGCGTTGATCAGCCCGGCCGAATGGACGCTCCACAGCCGATCGGCGGGCCTCTTCTCGGGAAATGCTGCCGTCGCCGTCCTTGTCCAACCGTGTGAGCAGCGCTTGCGCTCGGGACTTCGCCAGTTGTTCCGTGTCGGCCTGAGGGTCGCGGGTATCGATGCGGGCGAAGTGGTCCCGTAGCAAGCCGCCCGCCTCTTCGTACGCCAGGTATCTGTCCGCGTTTTTGTCCAGCCCCGAAAACAAGTGCTGTGTGCGGGCTTGTGCGATCGCGGGTCCATCCGCACCCGCTTGAGCCGGCTGGTCGAACTTGTTGAAATCCCACCCAAACCGCGACAGAGCTTCGAGTTCGTCGATCACTCCATCTGCGTTGCGATCCACACGCTGCATTTCTTCAACAATGCGCTGGTCGAGTTGCTGCTTGACCGGCGCCGGCTGCACAGCCCACAACACGCTTCCATCCTGTTCGCTGAGCGCGATGATGTATTCCACTCCATTCAGGTCGCCCTGGGTAAAGATGCGCCCGCCGTGGACGGCAATTGATGAGTATCCGACTCCGACGGTGTCCACGTTCCAGGCAACGCTGGGGCCCGATTTGGGCCATCGTTTGGCCATGCCGGTTTCGGTGCTCACTCCATCTCGGTTCAGTCCCCGCCATTGGGGCCAGTTGCCGGGTTTTTGCGCCGAGATCACAGCCGGGTGGATCGCCAGCATCAGAAGTGCCAACATCAGGATGTTCGTCTTCACGGGTGAACTGGGGCGCATCTTTGAGCTCCTATCGGGTATGGCTCGAGATTCCAGATCCGGTAGCGGGTGGGTAGGCAGGGTGTGTGGAGGGCTGTCCGGGGCGTTGCTTCCGGGCGGAAGCACACCGTGCTCGCCGCATGTCACATGTTTGGCATCCATGCGAGACTCGGATTCGACACGCAGGCAATTGTATCGATGCGGATTGGCGTTGGCGAGGCTGGCGGGTGGTCGCTGTGTGTGTTGCATGCGCGTTTGCGGCTGAAGCTCGCGGCCGCTGGCGTGAGAAGGTATGGTGGGCGGCAGGCGATGGGGTGCGGCTGCCGGGCGATTGTCCCGGGTTTATATGCACGTTTGTTGCCCCCACGTTGTGCCGATGCTGGTGTCACGTCGGCCTGAAAACGAGTGACCGATGATCGGGGTGGTGTCCATGGTTCGATCGATGTCGCGGTTGTTGCTGGTGTGGCTGGTCATGCCGGCGTGGGTTTCCGCTGAGTCCCAACGTTTTCCAGCGGCCGACGCGCGCCGCGTGTTGTTCTTGGGGGACTCGATCACATACGCCGGCCACTTCGTGGCAATGCTCGATGCTCGGTTACGGATTGAGCATCCCGGACGACAACTGGAACTGTTGAATCTTGGCTTGCCCAGCGAAACCTGTACGGGCCTGTCGGAGCCGGACCATCCGTTTCCGCGTCCGGACGTGCATGAGCGTCTGTCGCGCGCATTGACGCAGTGGAAACCCGATGTCGTCGTTGCCTGTTATGGGATGAACGACGGCATCTACTACCCGTTTGACGCGGCACGTTTTGCGGCCTACCAGAAGGGCATCGGCAGGCTGATCACCGCGGTGAAAGCGACCGGCGCCAAGTTGGTGTTGATGACACCCCCTCCGTTCGATCCGCTGCCCCTGAAAAAGAAGGGCAAGTTGCGACCGGCGGGTGCTGAGAAATATGCCTGGTTCGCCATCTACGAGGACTACGACGACGTGGTGGGCCGCTATGCGAAGTGGGTCATGCAACAGGCGGATCGAGTGGACGTGTTGATCGATCTGCGTGCTCCCGTCTTGCAGTATGTGGCTCGGCGGCGCCAGGACGATCCGGGGTTCTCGATGTCACCGGACGGTGTCCATTTGAATCGTGAAGGGCATCGCATTCTGGCTGCGGCGATCCTCAAAGCCTGGGGCTACTCCGAATCCATTCCTCAGAACAAGACGCTATTGGGACTGGTTGAGCAGCGCGAGGTGTTGCTGCGTGACGCCTGGCTCACG
>Ga0315336_1005691_pt1 | contig 13365 bp, 13 predicted proteins | sample ASW5metaG_FD_204512 | JGI IMG/M metagenome (GOLD analysis project Ga0315336, IMG submission 204512) | Ammonia-oxidizing marine archaeal communities from Monterey Bay, California, United States - ASW #5 | ecosystem: Environmental > Aquatic > Marine > Intertidal zone | place: USA: California...
TTGCCACTCCATGTATTCGCCGGCCTATGCCGGGCAGTTGGACAATCCCTATTTGCCATCAACGGATATCATCCTCGGCGACCGCGACGGCACCACGTCGGGGCCGGAATTTACCAACGCCTTCGCCGAGGTGCTTCGTGATGAGGGATTGAGCGTCGCCATCAACGATCAGTTCAAGGGCGTCGAGTTGGTCCGCAATTACGGCGACCCGGCGCGTGACTGCCATAGCGTCCAGATCGAAATCGACCGGGGCCTCTACATGGACGAATGGAAAATAACCAAGAAACCCGGCTTCGATGATCTCCGCGCCGTCCTTGAGCGGGTCGTCGGCAAGTTGGCGGATTATGTCCGCGCGCAACTCTGATGCCCGCCGTCACATCCTGCGTCGCTGGCAGGGTTGATTTGATCGAGACCAATGTGCCGCAACCTTATGAAGCGGTGTTTCTGCCCCTCGACGGCGTTCCCGATCAAATCGACCACGCGATCGGCGCCTTCGACATCAACTACGTGTTGTATCACTGCGATACGCCCGGCGATATGCTCGACGAATCGTGATTTCCTACCAACGCGCCTTGGCGCCTAAACTGCGCGATGACGTTGACCCGCATCATCTCTCGGCGCACCGCCGGTTCGGAAATCGGCCTGGCCTTGTTGATTTCCGCCGCCGCACCGGCTTTCGCAACGGACCCGCCGCCGAATTCCTTCGCGGCTCCGCCGTCATTCCAATCTCCGCTCCCATCTTCCGTACCGTCGGCAAAGTTGCCGGTCAAAACACCGCCACCGAAAATCGACTGGCGCAAGCTCAAGGATCTATTGCGCGAAGACCCGGAGCACGCGGTCGGCGAGCATCTTTGCTGAGCCAGGAACCGGCGCCGTCCGGCATACCCCCATGCTCCGGGACGCCGTTCCCGCCGCCCCGCCGTTGGCTTATTCTTGACTGATTCTCGAAGACGCTGGACGCTCGCGCCAACAAGGGAGGAATACCACCATGTCCGACGATGACCTGAACCGCTCCGAGGCGCACGTCGCCCAGAAGGGCCCCTATGAGGTCGAGGTCCAAGAGGGCCGGCCTTATTTGTGGTGCAGCTGCGGCCATTCCGAAACCCAGCCGTTCTGCAACGGTACCCACCGTTCGACGTCGTTCCTGCCGCTGGTTCACAACGCCGAGAAATCCGGCACCGTTTATTTCTGCGGCTGCAAGCAGACGAAGACGCCGCCGTTCTGTGACGGCTCGCACAACGATCTCTAGGCGCACCGGCGCTCCCATTCCGCGCGCCCATCCGGCGCCCCTGTCACCGAGGACGCATTGACCGGGCGGGGCCGCATCGTGCATAGAGGCGCATGAGCTTCACCTACGCGACCGAACTCCGCCGCCGGATCACCGAACGCCTGCAGCGCTTCGAGCACCTGCCCCTGGACAGCGAAGGCCTCCGGCATGCCGCCGTCGCCGTGGTCGTCATCGGCGGCGGCCCGGGCGGCGAGGCCTGTGTGCTTTTGACCCGCCGGCCCGAGCATCTGAACCGCCACGGCGGCCAGTTCGCTTTGCCGGGCGGCCGCCTCGATGACGGCGAGACGGCTGTCCAGGCGGCGCTCCGCGAACTCCGCGAGGAACTAGGCCTGGCGCTCGGCACCGGCGATGTGCTGGGCACCTTGGATGATTACCCGACGCGGTCGGGCTTCCGCATTTCGCCGGTCGTCATGTGGGGCGGCCGGGCGCCGGCGCTGGCCCCCGATCCCAACGAAGTGGCGCACGTCTACCACATTCCCTTCGGCGAATTGGACAGCCCCAAGTTACCGGAAACGACCGAGTCCGATGCCGGCGATCACCCGGTCCTGAGCGCGCCCCTGCCGACGGCCGGCGGCTCGGTCTACGCGCCGACGGCGGCGGTGCTCTACCAGTTCCGCGAAGTCGCGCTGCGTGGGACAGCCACCCGGGTCGGCCATTTCGATCAGCCGCGGTTTGCCTGGAAGTAATTGAGGGACAGAAAAACTAAATCCCATTGGAACGTCATCAAAAGTCAGCATTTGTCATCAATTGTAAGCGATTTTCGCTGGTACTAGACGCCTGATCCGACAAACCTCTTTAATATCAACGTTCTAAAATGAGTGCATTTGCGACGCTTTTTGCGACAAATGTCGTAATTGTAAACAGAACGTCGCTTTTTTGATGAAGTTTAATAATTGCCCCGCTTATTAAATGCCCCTCAATTGCCAATCATTTGGCATGGGCCAAAATCGCCGGGCACTCACTCCGTTCTTTTGGCTTACGGGCCTGCGGCCCGGCTCCCACTTGGTCGCTTGGGTTGGCCGGCGGCAAATGTCTGGTTCGCGTCCGGGCTCCAACCACATCGGAAGCGCAGGGCGTTTGTGTACAGCGGATGCGGCAAGGGATGTGGTTTTCGCCTCTCATCCGAACTGCCATTCATGAAGCCGCGAACCAATACTCCGGCCACCCTCTACGCCATCAACTTGCGCCCCTCGGGAATATGGGTACTTGCAGCCGATTCCAGACCTTTAACAGCCGCTACAAACCAACCCAAGCCCGCGACCGCGGGCCGCGCGAAGCACGTGAGCCAAGTGAGCGAAGCGAACGCCCGGCGTCTGAGGGGCAAAAACTAAGTCGCACCTATCCCCACCACCAGCCCTATGCCGTGGTATTTCCAATCACCCAAAATCCCAACACAACGACCATCGGTATTCCTGGCGCCCGCCGGCAAACGCCGCCGACGGGTCAGATTCACAATTTTGGCCCATGCCAAATGGTTGGCATAGGTAAAGTAGCGTGCATGCCCCCACAGACCGGTTTGAACCCCATTGCCGGAATTTCATCCTATGATGTGGTCAGATCGATTTCAGTCCGCAAGTCGATTTGGCACTTTTTTTGAATTTTCTTCCGCAACCACGAACCATGGCTATGCGTCGATTTACAGCCGTTCGGGAACGGACCTCATCAACGCGCCATCGGTTTGTCAGTTTCCGGCGATCATGGAATAGTGGAATGATGCAGGTTGAGGGACAAATGGCACCGCAAGGCAATACACGCGACGGCCTACGCCGGCTATCCACCGCCGTCCTGTTTCTGGGCGCGGCCTATTTCGTCGTCTTCGTGTTGGGCTGGGAAACCCTCGTGGCGTTCTTGCGCTGGCTTGAGTACTTATCCGACACCCGCGGCCTCAGCGGCTTTTTCTTCCTGGCCCTTGCGCCGGTGCTGTTCATCGCCGCCTGCTTCGGAGTCGATTGGATTGCTGCGGGTTTCAAGGGGCGGGGGTTGGGGGCGGAGTTGCAGTTGAAGGATCAGAAGTAATTGAATTTATGGGGAAACGATCCTCATCCCTCCGAGATAAGGTCATGTCCCCAAAATTCTTTTCAGGCCACCCTAAGACCTCACCAATCCCAGCTTCCGCGCCAGCGGCCAGCCCCAGGGGCGCGGCAAACTCTCGGCATTGCAGATGCGGGTGTTCAGCGCGCTCCTCAGATCGGCTTCGCTGAAGGACAGCCCTTGCGCTTCGGCGAAGGCAACGACCTCGGCGGGCTCGGGATCATCGAGTTCCATGGCGGGCCGCTTCGCGGCGTCTTCCATCAGGGAGATGAATTGGTCGACATTTTCCTTACTCATGACAACCATTCTAGACTGCCGCACCGGTGACGGAAATCATCGAAATCGCGGCGCATTCCGGCATGCGCGGCCCGCATCCGGGATTTCCATTGACCAAATGTCCGATCGGGCGATCATGGACCGGTAACAAACCGGAGCAAGCACCATGGACCTCATCGAACAATCCGCCGTCGATCTGAAACGCATGATGGCGGCAAAAGACGTTTCGCCGCCCGAGGTTCTCGACGCTTACATCAACCAGATCGAAAAAGCCGATCCGGATATCAATGCCTTCACCGTGACCTGCTTCGACGAAGCCCGGGCGGCGGCCCGAGCATCGGAGGCGAAAATCACCGGCGGCGGCGCGCTCGGCATACTCGAAGGCCTGCCCCTGGCGATCAAGGACATGAGCCTGACCAAGAACATGCTGACGACCTTCGGCTCGCCCATCTATGCCGACTATATCCCGGACCATGATGATCTGGTCGTCGAATTCGTCCGCGACGCCGGCGCGGTGATCTGCGGCAAGACCAACACGACAGAATTCGGCGCCGGCAACAACACCACCAACGCGGTTTTCGGCCCGACGGTGAACCCCTTCGACTTTGCCCGCACCTCAGGCGGCTCGTCAGGCGGATCGGGAGCGGCGCTGGCCTGTAACATGGTGCCCATCGCGACGGGCAGCGACACCGGCGGCAGCTTGCGCGTCCCGGCGACCTTCTGCGGCATCATGAGTTTGAAGCCGACGCCGGGGCTGATCCCTTATGAGCGCCGCACCTATCCGTTCTGGCCGTTCCAGATGCAGGGCGCCATGGCGCGCTCAATCGATGATGTCGGGCTTCTGGTTGCGGCCATGGCCCAGGATCATTCCATCGACCCCATGTGCTATCCGCGCGACACGGGTGATTTCCTCGATTTGGCCCCCATTGATTTGAAATCCGTGCGGGTCGCCTTCAGCCCCGATTTGGGCTTCGCGCCGACCAGCCAAATGATGCGCCGGGTGTTCGACCAACGGATAAGTAAATTCCAAGGCGCCTTCGCCAAGGTGGAGATAGATCAACCGGACCTGACCACGGCGGCGCGGGTCAACTGGGTGATCCGTGGAATGCAATATCTGGGCAGCCAGAAAGATCACTATGCTGAACACCGCGACAAACTCGGCCCCAACGTGCGCCTCAATTACGAGCAAGCCCTCGATCTGGAGGTCGACGACATCGTCCAGGCGTTCACTGAACACGGCAATCTGCACCGCGAGATGGACCGGTTTTTCGGCGATTACGATATCCTGATCTGCCCCGGCGCGACGGTCTCGCCGTTCCCCAAGGAAGACCTCTACGTCAAGACAATCGACGGCGTCGAGCAAGAGACCTATGTCGCCTGGGCCGGCCTGACAAACGCGCTGTCGACAACCGGCAACCCGGTTGTCTGCCTGCCTTGCGGCGCTGACGAGGAAGGCATGCCCTTCGGCTTTCAAATCGTCGGACCGCGCCGCTCGGATGCCTATCTGTTGCGGGTCGCCAAGGCCCTGGAAGCGGTTTTCGCCGGCGACGATGAATTGTGTCGACCGGTCGCCGCCATCGCCCTGCCCTGATTATCGCGGCGTCGGCAACCCGTCCATGCCGACATAACCCGGCAAGGCCTCGATCCGGTCGAACCAGGCGACGACATTGGCATAGGCCAGCGGGTCAACGTCGCCCATGTGGACCAGGCCCGCATACACATAACACGCCACATCCGCGGCGCTCGGGCTTTCACCGACGAGCCATTCACGGCCGGCCAGGTGGCCATCGAGAATGTCGAGGCATTGGCGCGACGCCTCCTGGGCAGCGGCCAGGTCGCCCTCGCGGTTAAACAAAATCAGCGCCCGCGCGACGGCACAGCTATTGAGCATTTCATTGGCGGCAAACGACAGCCATTCCATGACGTGGCCCAGGCCGGCGGCATCGGTGGGCAGCCAGGCGCCGTCGCCGTACTTGTGCGCCAGATAAACAACAATCGCCTGAGAGTCGCGGATGATTTCGCCGTCGTCGTCGATCACCGGCACCTTGCCGAGCGGGTTCATGGCCAAATATTCAGGGGTCTTTTGTTCCTTGTCGGGCAGGCTGACGGGGATGGCCTCGTGATCGAGACCCAACAACGACAGCATGAGCGTCACCTTGTGGCCGTTGCCCGACGGACCGGCATTATAGAGCTTGATCATGAAAGCAGCCTTTCTATCTCTCTGTCGACTAGTTTGGCGTTATCCGTTGATGGCGAACCATAATAGGGCCGGCAAGACGGCGAAAGTCAGGAGTGTCGAAACCAAAATCACGCCGGCGACCTCGTTTGGCTTGTTATCGTACATCTGCGCATAAAGGAAATTAAAAACCGCCGCCGGCATGGCGCATTCGATGATCAAAACGCCGCGCGCCGCGCCTTCGAACCCAAACACCAGGGCGGCGGCCCAACCGACGCCGACCCCCATACCCAACCGCATCAGCGCCAAGACGGCGCTGCGCCCCAGATAGGAAGCCTGCAACCCCGCCAGCGAGACGCCGAGCGTTATCAGCATCAAGGGAATGGGAAAGCCGGCGATGAAGGTGAGGGTCTTCAGGGTCCATTCAGGCAGCGGCAATCCCAGCAACTTGACGCTGATCCCGGCGCCGACGGACCAGATGTGCGGCACTTTCAGGATATCTTTCGCGTTCGCCTTGCCGGTCTGGATGATCGGCCCGAGAATGAAAAACAACGGCGCATTGACGGCAAAATAGGCGATGGCGAGCGCCAGTCCCTCCTCACCCAGCGCGAACAGGCACAACGGCAATCCCATATTGCCCGTATTGGCGAAAACCATGGAATTGAGAAAGGTCCGCCGGTCGAAGCCGAGGACCGGCAAGACGACGAAGGCAATGAGGCCGAACGCGGCGGTCGTCACCAGGGCGGCGAGCCCCATGATCCCGAGCGTCGCCGGCTCCAGATCGACCTTCACCAGGGAGGCGAAAATCAAACACGGAAAGCCGACGTTGGAGACCAGCCGGGTGACGAATTGCGTCTCATAGGGCACGCCCATGCGGGCCCAGACAAAGCCGATGGCGGCGCAGACAAAGACGGGCGCGATGACGGTGAAAATCTCGAGAAGCACCGAGGCTTCCTTCTATAAAACTCAGCGAGGTTATTCGACCCAGGCGATACGCAGGATATTGGTCGCGCCCGGCGTGCCGAAGGGCACCCCCGCCGTGATCGCCATGGCGTCGCCGATTTCCGCCATGTCCTCGCTTTTGACGACGCGGATGGCGGAAACGACCATATCGCGGAACGTGTGCAAGTCCTCGGTCTCCAAGGAATGCACACCCCAGGCCAGCGACAGCCGCCTGGCCGTATCCGCCCGTGGTGTTAAGCCGATAATGGGGACCACGGGCCGTTCGCGGGCGGCCCGCAACGTCGTTGATCCGGTCGAAGTAAAGGTGACGATGACGGCGGCCGAGATCGTTTGCGCGACCTGGCGGGCGGCCGCGGTAATGGCATCCGCCGCCGTCGCCTCGGGCGCCAGCCGCGAGCCTTCCAACTGGACCCGGTAGTGCGGGTCCTTTTCGACGCGCGCGATGATCCTGTCCATCATCAATACCGATTCCGTCGGGTAGTCGCCGGCCGCGGTTTCGGCGGACAGCATGACCGCATCGGAGCCATCGTAGATCGCCGTCGCCACGTCCGAGGCTTCGGCCCGCGTCGGCGTCGGTGAATTGACCATGGAATCGAGCATTTGCGTCGCCACGATGACCGGTTTGCCGGCGGAACGACAGGCCGCGACGATGCGTTTTTGCTGGATGGGCACTTCCTCGGGCGGCATTTCGACGCCCAGATCGCCGCGCGCCACCATGATCGCATCACAGAGATTGATGATTTCACCCAGGCTGTTCAGCGCCATCGGTTTTTCGAGCTTCGCCATGACGGCGGCGCGCCCGGCGATCAGCTTCCGGGCCTCGGCGATGTCTTCGGGGCGTTGCACGAAGGACAAGGCGATCCAGTCGGCGCCTTCCTGCAGGGCGAACCTGAGATCGCCGTGATCCTTCTTGGTCAGGGGCGACAACTCGAGCACCGCGTCCGGCACGTTGACGCCTTTGTTGGCGGACAGCTCACCACCGGCGGTAACGCGGGTTTCGCAATAGTCCGCACCGACCTCGACGACCTCGAGGCGGATTTTACCGTCATCCATGCCCAGTCCCATGCCCGGCTCAAGTGCGGCGAAGACCTCGGGATGCGGCAAAGGTGCGCGGTTTGCATCGCCTAGGGTTTCATCGAGATCGAGGCGAAACGCCTGACCCGCTTCCAGCGTTACCTTGCCATCGGTGAATTTGCCGACACGAAGCTTCGGCCCTTGCATATCGGCGAGGATGCCGATGGGCCGGCCGAAACGTTTCTCGAGCCCCCGGATGATCTGGATGCTCCGCGCATGATCCTCATGCGTGCCATGGGAAAAATTCAGCCGGAATACGTCGGCGCCGGCCTCAAACAAAGCGGCAATGGCAGCCTCGTCCGATGTCGCCGGGCCGAGGGTGGCGACAATTTTTGCTTTTCTATATCGTCTCATGGGCCCGACATTAAGAGTAAGTTGTTGATTTGGCAATCCGAATCGGAACTTTGATGGCGAAAGCCCGGGTTTCATCGAAACCACCACGAAGTCTGTTATCGGCATCAACGGTGTTGTATCTTCTATTCATGACACTTTGAGGATCGAAATGGCGCCACCAGACCTGCGCCTCATACCGGATCAGTGACCATGCTGAAGAAGTTCGTTTCAAATGCCCTGTTGTCCGTGGTCATGGACAAGAAGGCGCGTGACAAATTGCAGGCCGTCAAGGACTCGAAAAAGCGCGGCGCCGAACCCGCGCCAACCGATCCAACCGTGGAAAAGCCGTCCGCCGCTTCATCGAAAGAAAAATCCGAGCTCGAAGCCCGGGCCGACCGCTACGGTGCGATGCTGGCGGGCGCCGCGCCGCCATCCGGCGATGCCGTCGAGGAAAGCCCCGACGAACTCATCCGCCAGGCGCTTGAAAGTGCCGAAGCGGAATTGCTCAACAAAAAACGCGGCAAAAAACCCATGACACCGGAACGCCAAGCCTTGATCAATCAAGCCATGGCGATCCACCAGTCAAAAACCCATCTCCTGGATGATTTGGATGACGAGTCCCGGGAAAAACTCTATGTCATGGCCATGGAAGCCCTCAAAGATCATCGCGGCGAGTGATCCCGGATGAATAGCGCCAACCCGAAGCCGGTTACTGGCACCGATCCCATGAGCATGGCCAACGCTGTCCGGGCCGGCGACCGCCGCGCCCTGGCGCGCGCCATCACGCTCATTGAATCGACCCGCAGCGATCACCGCGAACAAGCGGAAACCTTGCTGGCTGAATTGCAGCCCGATTTCGGCAAGGCCTTCCGATTGGGCATTTCCGGCGTTCCTGGCGTCGGCAAATCAACCTTCATCGAAGCGCTGGGACTGCATCTATTGGACCGTGGACACCGGCTAGCCATCCTTGCCGTCGATCCGTCCAGCCCACGCACCGGCGGTTCCATCCTCGGCGACAAAACGCGCATGGAGGAACTATCCCGACAGCCCGGCGCCTTCATCCGTCCGTCGCCTTCCGGCGGAACGCTGGGCGGCGTTGCCCGGCGCACCCGCGAAGCCATGTTGGCAGCCGAGGCAGCCGGCTTCGATATCATCATCATCGAGACCGTCGGTGTCGGCCAATCGGAGACGGCCGTTGCCGGCATGGCTGATATGTTCCTGCTGCTGCTGGCGCCAGGCGCCGGCGACGACCTGCAGGGGATTAAGAAAGGTGTCGTCGAATTGGCCGATCTAATCGTTGTCAACAAAGCCGACGGCGATCTTCTGCCCGCCGCGGAACGGGCACGGCGAGATTACGGCGCCGCGTTGCATATGTTGAGGCCATCGAAGGCGCAATGGCAGCCGAAAGTGATGACCTGCTCATCCATGGAAGGCACGCACATTGATGAAGTTTGGACATCAATTGAGGCGTTTAGGGATACCAGCCAATCTTCAGGCATGCTGGCCGAGCGGCGTGCCGAGCAGGGCAACGCTTGGATGTGGGATGAAATTACCCAATCGCTTCTCTCACGGGTTCGCAACGATGCAAACATTCACGACGTCGTCAAAGCTATGGAAACAGCCGTCCGAGCGGGGAAAACCAGTCCCACGGCGGCCGCCAAGGTAATTCTCGCGGAAATTCGGAAGACCTGAGTTTTCCGAAATCAAGGGCTGGGAATCTCTGACGGACTTCGTTATTGTTACTTTGTACATACGCCTTTCGTCGCGGGCGCAATTAATCATCGATGAGGCAGCACATGTCAGAAGAACAAGATCTCTTTAAGGAACTGAACGGCCTTCTCCTTTATATCAATAGGGTAAGAAAAGAGATTGCCGCCATCGACCGTCCCGCGGACGAGGACCATAATTTCGACAGCATGGGTGATCAGCTCGACGCCATCGTCAAATCGACGGAAGAAGCGACGAATACGATCATGGCATGCATGGAAAAAAATGAAGAGGCGGTCACGGCGTTACGCGAAAAGATTGACGATCCGGAAGCCTTGGCACTGCTCGACAACATAACCAACAATGGCAACGACGTATTCGAGGCCTGTTCGTTCCAAGACATTACCGGCCAACGGGTCAACAAAGTGGTCAAATCGATCACCTACGTCGAAGACCGGGTCAACGCGCTGGTCGAGGTTTGGGGTAAGGATGAACTCGATAAGATCGAAATCGAGGAACTTGAGCAAACCGAGGACGAAAAACTTCTCGATGGCCCGCAACTCGAAGGTAAAGGGTTGTCGCAAGACGAAATCGATTCGCTTTTCGACTGACGCTTATGAAAACTCCTTGATTTTCGCATCGACACGCCTCCATCATTTGATCATCTTATGCCGGCAATGAGTAAACCCACCAAAGATCAGTCAGAGTCGGAAAACCTTCTGCACATGGAACTTGAACGCGGTTCCGTGGTCATCGAAATGCGGCCGGATTTAGCCCCTAAGCACGTTGCCCGAATCAAGGAATTGGTGCGTGAAGGCTTTTACGACGGATTGACGTTCCACCGGGTCATCGAAGGTTTCATGGCGCAAGGCGGCGATCCCGATGGCGACGGTACGGGCGGTTCCGGCACCAACATCGACGCAGAGTTTTCCGATGAGCCTCATGTCCGAGGAAGCGTATCCATGGCGCGCTCGGGACATCCGGACAGCGCTGATTCGCAATTTTTCATCGTCTTCGAACCGGCTGCCTGGCTGGATGGTGAATACACCATTTGGGGTCAGGTCGTTGAAGGCATGGAGCACGTTGACGGCCTGAAACACGGAGATCAAAGGCGAAATGGCGAGGTTACCGATCCCGACATGATGATCTCGTTGCGTATTGCCGCCGATCAGGCGGATTAATCAACAACGCAACCCTAAGAACCCACCTGCCTTTCCGAAATTCCGGTCAAACCGCTCAAACCCTTCTCCTTCAATCGCTTCTTATAGGCCGACATGAAGGTTTGAAAATTCTCCGCCAATTTGACCCGAGACCGGACAGTTCCCGGCTCGATCAACCCCAATGCCGTCGGCGCCGATACAAGACGGAAGGCATCTTTGAGCTCTGTTGCTTCGACAGCCCGGCCATAATCCCGCCGAACCCGGCCCAGGGCCCTTTCGTTGCCCGACAAAACCAGTGAAATAGCGTAAGTCAGAACGCTCCGCGCCTGTTCCGGCGTCAGCGGTTCGTCCTTCTTTGCGCCTCCGGCACGAACGATTTTCCGAAGTGGCTGAGACGCATTGGACCAATCGCCAGCTAAACGGTATATCTCAGCCCGCAGCAGGTCAGCATCGTTGGCTTTGTCTTTTTTGAGCAAATCCAACGCCTCTTCGCCACGGTCCAGTCCCATGAGCGAACGCGCCCGCAAATGCCGGCGTTGTGTGCTCAACTGTTCGGGAAGTCCTGGTTCGTTGGTCGCATCAAGTGCGGCGAGAGCCCGGTCATACCGCTTGGCCAATAGATAGACAACCGAAAGCCGCGCGCCGACTTCGGCTTTTAGTTCGCTTTTCAAGCGGAAGCGAATCTGATTTTCAAGAATCTCCGCAGCCTGATCCAGCAGGTCGACGCCGGCCAGACGGTCCGCGAGCTTGCGGATCATTTCGTCGCCCTTGGCGCCAGCCGGTGTCAGCTCCTTGAACTCTTCGTAAACGGCGATCGCCGTCACCGGCGGCATGTCATCGGCTTTGTCTCGAAGATACAAATCGTTGAAAATGTCGGCCATCTTTTGGGTGACCTGTGTCGCCTCTTCATTGTCACGGAAATATGTCGCCGCTTGACGCAGCGCCTGTAAGCCATTTCGGTATATGCCTTCACCGAGATAAAGACTGCCAAGGCGGCGCAGTAGATTGAACTCGAAATCGTCGCCACGCCAAGCGAACCGCAATTTCTCGAGTTCCTCGATGGCTTCTTTACCGGACATCCGCTCCAATTTGAGCAAAAGCTCCATGCGCGCAATCGTCGCCCGCGCCCGGCTCGGTCTGTGCGAAGACTCTTTGACCTCTTCCCACTTCGTCACGGCGCCGTCCGTGTCACCGCCCAAATCTAGCAAGCGCCCTTCAACGTACCCGATTTGAGCTGTCTCCACCGCATCCGGTTTCAACGCTTTGACCGCTTCGATGTATGCCTTGGCCGTCTTGATATCACCAATCTCGACCGCACCGTCGGCGACCAACGTACCCATCAAGAGCTTTAATGCCCGCGGATATTTACGTGTCACACTCCCGGTCCGCCGCAGTTCGGGTGCCGCCGCGAGCAAATCACCGCTGGCCGCAACGACAGCAGCACGCCAGAAATTCGCCTCGTCGTTTCCATCAAGACTATCATGGGTGAAATCGGCGGCCGCATCACCAAGCCGCCCCATGAGATAACCCGCGCCCCCACGGATCAGCCGAAACTCGGGCTCGTTCTCAATTGCCGGCCGGTCGTCTTTCATTCGGTTCAGAATCCCGATTGTTTCCGCGGCAAACCGGTTGGCGAAAAAGAAGCGAGCGAGATCGTATCGTTTGGGTTCGCGCTGTTCGCCACGCGAAAAGGCGACATCGCGCTGAAGCCGTTGCTTGCGCTTGTTGAAGTTCTTGATCGACTTGAGTTCCCATTTATCGAGATCAAATACCGTCGTCAGCGCCTTCGATGCCCTCAATTTAGCATTCGCGGCAACGTCGTCGGATACGGAAGACAAAGCGAGTTTTGCTCCGGATGTTAGCTCCACCCCTTGGCGCATGCTTCGGACCCGCAAATCGTCGACCAGCGGTTGGATCACAACACCTTGCGCCGTCGGCAACAGACGCACTTGCGTATAGCTGTACTTTTTTGCCGTGCCGTGCCCAAGGGGAATGACCGGCACAACCACCAAATTGTCGCCAATCGCCGGGTCGGTAATCCCAACCGGCTGACCCGGTGCCGTTACCGGAAGAAAAATATGGGGGCCCACTGGTGACACCGGTTTGGCTTTAATTTCAATGGGTGCGGCGACCCGCAACGGCTGCTCCTTAAAGTCGATAATCCAACTCAATCCATTACGCGAGAGGCGTGGATTTACCTGCTTGGAAACTTTGACACGCAGGACGGTCGCTTTCGGCGAAGGCGCCTGGTCAATGCCATGAATGATGCCCGCGCCGGCTTTCAGCAATGCCTGAACATCAAATTTCCCAACTTTGTCGAAAACGATCCATACGTAACCGACGCGCCGAAATACGGC
>Ga0315336_1005693_pt1 | contig 13363 bp, 15 predicted proteins | sample ASW5metaG_FD_204512 | JGI IMG/M metagenome (GOLD analysis project Ga0315336, IMG submission 204512) | Ammonia-oxidizing marine archaeal communities from Monterey Bay, California, United States - ASW #5 | ecosystem: Environmental > Aquatic > Marine > Intertidal zone | place: USA: California...
ACTTTCTATAAAACTTGAAGGAAAGTTAAAAAAAGAGGATATTGAAACTATTATTCGCTCTTTTTACTACATTTCAAAAAAATTGCAAAAGAAATAAAAAAAGTTAGTTATCGTTCTTTCCCATCCTTAATATCACAGCACGTGATTGATATGAACACAAAAAATTATTACAGCTGGTATTGGTTTTTTACCCATGGAGGGGTTTCTTAGTCCCAGGTATACCTGTGCATGCTGACTATGTTTAAACCCCGACTTTGATCGGGGTTTTTTTTTGCTCAAAATGGATAAAACACAACTTACATACGACGAATTTCAAGACTTGGTTTCCCAGGGATGCCAAACCGTACCTGTCTATAAACGGATATTGGCTGATCTACTCACACCAGTGGCGGCATGGGTTCACCTTTCCAAGAAAGCGGAATATGCCTTTTTGTTGGAATCGGTAGAAAAAGGTAATCAATATGCACGATATTCTTATGTGGGCATTAATCCACAGAAGATTTTCATGCATAAAAATGGGCAAACCACCATAAATGAAGGTGTACAAACCACTGTAGTGGAAATCCCTTTTTTAGATTTGCTTCGTGAAACCCAATCTCAATATAATATGGCAAAATTGCCGGGAATTCCGTCTTTCACCGGCGGGCTGGTAGGCTACCTTGGTTACGAAACCATCGCTTGGGTAGAAGATATTCCGATCCATGATGAATCTGATTTAGATGTCCCCGATTCAGTTTTCATGCTATTTGAAGATATGATCGCCTTTGACCATTTGAAAGGATCGGCGCTAGTGATTTCCAATGTAAAAGTGGATTCAGAGCGTGATTTCAAACAACAGTTCGATGAAGCACATGAAAGAGTTGATTCTATCGGAGAATCACTCCATTCAGATGTGGATTACCAAACACCGATCCGTGTGGAAAAAAGCACAGCGTCTTCTAATTTTGATCAAGATACATTTGAATCAGCCGTACTAAAAGCAAAAGAACACATCATAGATGGAGATGTTTTCCAGTTGGTCCTTAGCCAGCGATTTGAGCGGAAAACATCGGTAGAACCGACCACACTCTATCGGGCAATTCGGACGATCAACCCGTCGCCCTACATGTTTCATTTAAAGATAAATGATTTTGATATTATTGGCGCATCCCCTGAACTCTTGGTGAAAGTTGATGGCTGCACAGTAGAAATCCGTCCCATCGCAGGTACACGCCACCGAGGACAAACGGATGCAGAAGATCAAGCACTGGCAAGAGATTTAATCAATGATGAAAAGGAATGCGCCGAACATTTGATGCTCTTGGATCTTGGGCGAAATGATGTGGGGCGCGTATCTGAATTCGGTTCTGTAACAATTTCGGAGAACATGGTGATTGAGAATTATTCTCACGTGATGCATATTGTTTCTGATGTAAAGGGAAAATTGTCTTTGGACAAAGACCCATTTGATGCTCTCATGAGCGGATTTCCAGCAGGGACGGTCACCGGTGCCCCAAAGATTCGGGCCATGGAAATCATCCACAATTTAGAACCAGAGCGACGGAACATTTATTCCGGTGCTGTTGGATTTTTTGATTTTACGGGAAATGTAAATACGTGTATCGCAATCCGCACCATGATAATGAAGGATGGAACAGTTCATTTTCAATCTGGAGCAGGAATCGTTCATGATTCAAACCCAACCAAAGAATTTGAAGAAACGGTGAATAAGGCCAAAGCCATCATGACGGCTATTGATTTAGCGGAAAATGGTTTAGTAACATGATTCTTGTCATCGACAACTACGATTCATTCACCTACAATTTGGTGCAATACATTGGATCCATTAATCAAGATGTAAAAGTGGTTCGCAATGACCAGTTTGAATTAGGCCAGGTCAATACATGGTCACCTACACACATTGTGATTTCCCCTGGGCCGGGGCGGCCTGAAGAGGCGGGTCGATCTGTTGAGGTTGTCCAGGAGTTTGGTTCCTCAATTTCAATCCTTGGGGTCTGTTTAGGGCATCAATCTATTGTAATAGCTTATGGAGGTACAGTGATTCACGCATCAGAGATTGTCCATGGGAAAACATCCAATATTCAACATAATAGTTCCATACTGTTTGGTGGAATTAATGGTTCATTTCATGGTACACGATATCATTCATTGATTGCTGACCGCAATTCACTTCCAAAAGAATTTAAAGTGACGGCCGAATTGGATAATGGACTCATAATGGGTATTGAGCATGAATCGCACTCTGTATTTGGTGTTCAGTTTCACCCTGAATCCATTGCAACAGAAAATGGAATGCAGATTATTAAAAACTTTTTAAACACTGAATGTTAAACCTCTTGAAACATGAGATCACCCTTCAAGTATCACAGGGTACTAGAAAAATCAAATGAAACAAATATTAGAACAATTACTCAGGAAACAGAATCTCAACCGGGATGAAGCATTCAATGTGATGCTCTCCATTATGTCCGGTGAATATGACAACGCACAAATTGCCGGATTTCTTATAGCGCTCAGGGCAAAAGGTGAAACGGTGGATGAAATCACAGGATTCGCCCAGGCCATGCGTGAGAAAATGGTTACAGTCCCTTTGGATTCCGCAGCTATTGATATGTGTGGTACGGGCGGTGATGCTTTAGGCACATTTAATATTTCTACCGCTTCAACTTTTGTAGTGGCCGGCGCCGGCGTTCATGTGGCCAAACACGGGAACCGTTCAATGACATCAAAATCTGGATCGGCTGATGTACTGCAAGCATTGGGAATTGCCATTGATAAATCAGTGGAAGAGTCCACAAAAGATATTGAAGAGATAGGATTGGGATTCATGTTCGCTCCAGCCTATCACCCCGCCATGAAACATGCGATTGGTTCACGGAAAGCACTAGCCACGCGGACGGTATTCAATATTTTAGGTCCGCTTTGCAATCCCGCCGATGTAAAAGCCCAGGCCATGGGAATTTTTCATCCTGATCTAACAGAAGTCCAAGCAAATGTGTTAAAAGCACTCGGTTCTACTGATGTGATGGTTTTTCATGGTCGCGATGGTTTGGATGAAATTTCCACAACCACCACTACAAAGATCAGCCAAATACAAAATGGTAGTGAAATAAATACAATTGAATTTGATGCAATGGAATTGGGTCTTGATCGTACAACACTGAATGATCTCCAAGGAGGAGAACCGAATGAAAATGCAGAAATCATTCGAAGTATTATGAACGGTGATAAGGGAGCAAAACGGGACATCGTTCTACTAAACGCTGCCGCGGGAATTGTTGTTGGAGGCAAAACTCAAAATTTAAAAGAAGGATTGGTAAAAGCGGCTGAAGCGGTGGACTCCGGCGCCGCGCTGAATGTATTAAACCAATTGGTTGAATGAACATTCTTGAACAAATATTAGACGTGAAACGAAAAGAAATGGAGCACGTGCACCCAAGTGTGAGTTTACTTGATCCTTTCAAAACAATTAACCTAAAGGATGCTCTTTCAGCGCCGGGCATTTCGGTGATCGCCGAAATCAAAATGAAATCTCCCAGTGAAGGGGAAATTCTTACTAACGCTAATCCTGTTCAGATAGCTAAAGATTATGAAGCAGCCGGGGCTTCTGCCATATCTGTACTTACGGATAAGCAATTTTTTGGTGGACATATCGATATTTTAGAATCGGTGAAAAAAGCAGTTTCGATTCCTGTTTTATGTAAAGACTTTATTATAAGTGAGCATCAAATCATGGAAGCGGGTCGCGCTGGTGCCGATGCATTTTTATTGATCGCCGAAGCACTGGATAAAGATAATATTTCTGGTTTTATCAAATTTGGGAAAAAATTAAATCTGGAACCTCTAGTGGAATTTCACTCGGAAGAAAATGCGGAAATTATCGCTGAATTGGCGCCGGACATAGTAGGTGTGAATTGCCGTGATCTAAATAGCATGACATCCGATATTACTTTTTTCAAAAATATAATTTCTTCATTTCCATCCAATTGTATGAAAGTAGCAGAAAGTGGCATTTATACATCGAACGATTTAAAATACGTTTCAGATTTGGGCTATGATGCAGCACTTATTGGGACATCGCTCATGAGAACCGGAAACCCAGGAAAAGCATTAGGAGAATTAGTTGGGGGGCTCTCATGATTCCAACAAAGATTTGCGGTATCACAAACTTGTCAGATGCCCAAACAGTAGCCGCGCATGGAGCTTCTGCCATCGGTTTCATTTTTTTTGAAAAAAGTTCCCGGGCTATTTCTATAGAAGATGCAAAATTTATTTCTGACCATCTATCAAATGATATTTCAAAAGTTGGCGTCTTTGTTAACCATGAAAAAGCATTTATTGAAGAAGCAATTGGTTTTGTTTCCCTCAACATGATTCAACTACACGGAGATGAAACACCAGAATTTTGCAATCAATTTAATGTGCCTATCTTAAAGGCTTTGCAGATTAAGAATAAATCAAGTTTGTCTGTCATGCGTGATTTTAATGTAGATGGATTTCTACTGGATACCTTTTCTAAAGACTATTATGGCGGAACGGGTAAAACATTTGACTGGTCTTTATTAAATGGTAAACAGAAAACTCCGATAATTTTATCTGGTGGATTAAATGCTAGCAATATTTTAGATGCAATTGCATCGGTAAATCCATCTGCGATAGATGTAAATAGCGGTGTAGAATTATCACCCGGAGTTAAAGATCATGACAAAATTAAAACTCTTTTTAAAAAACTCGATGGAACGTATTCAAGTGTTCGCGTGTTCACAAACACATAATTAAAATGAAAAATAAATTCAAAGATTACAATCTTCCAGATTCTCGGGGTCATTTTGATAAATTCGGTGGAAAGTTTGTCCCAGAGACACTCATTCCAGCCTTGCAAGAACTTGAACAGCATTACACAGCAGCTAAACAGGATGAAGCATTTCAGAACAAACTGAGCGGCTTATTGAAACATTATTCCGGGCGGAAGACTGCCCTTTATTTTGCAGAACGAATCTCCAACGAACTGGGATTCAAAGTATGGCTGAAGCGGGAAGATTTAAACCACACTGGTGCCCATAAGATCAACAATGCATTGGGACAAATTCTGCTTGCTAATCGCATGGGTAAAAAGCGAATTATTGCAGAAACTGGTGCCGGTCAGCATGGTGTCGCTACAGCAACAGTGGCAGCTCGGTTTGGATTGGAATGCATCGTTTATATGGGTGAAGAAGACATTCGCAGGCAAAAATTAAATGTGTTTCGGATGAACTTGTTGGGTACTCAAATCCGCACCGTTTCATCGGGAAGCATGACCTTAAAAGATGCGACAAATGAAGCAATAAGAGATTGGGTAACTAATGTTGAATCCACTTACTATCTCATTGGTTCCACTGTTGGTCCCCACCCTTATCCCACGCTTGTCCGAGATTTTCAATCGGTTATTGGAAAGGAAGTGAAACAACAATTTATCGAACAATCGGGACAAAAATTACCGGATCGACTGGTAGCCTGTGTCGGCGGCGGTTCCAATGCCATGGGACTATTTTATCCACACCTGAAAGACGATGTGGAGATTATTGGTGTAGAAGCTGGAGGCAAAGGACTTGAAAGTGGAAAACATGCAGCCACTTTGACAAAAGGAGATTTTGGTGTTTTGCACGGCGCCGCAAGCACACTACTCCAAAATGAAGACGGGCAAGTTGCGCTCCCCTATTCTATTTCTGCAGGGTTGGATTATCCCGGGATTGGCCCAGAACACAGTTATCTCAACGAGTCTGGGCGTGTACAATATTATACTGCCACTGACACAGAAGCATTAGATGCATTCCAATGGTTATCAGAAAAAGAAGGTATTTTACCAGCACTGGAATCCGCACATGCTTTGGCATATTTACGTCAGTCAGATAATGGAATTGAACCCGATGAACATGTGGTGGTTTGCCTTTCCGGTCGTGGAGATAAAGATGTTCATACTGTAGCAGAAGCCTTGGGGATCAACTTATGAATCGCATCCAAAAATTATTCATCGAACCTAAAGATAAATTGATTCCCTTTCTAACTGCTGGCTATCCAGAATTAGATAGTACGGTAGAATTAGTATGTCACGCTGCAGATGCCGGCGCAGATATGATTGAAATTGGAATTCCTTTTTCTGATCCACAAGCAGATGGCCCAGTGATACAGTCATCCAGCAAGCAAGCGTTGGATAACGGTATGACACTGAACATAATATTTGAACAAGTGACGCAGATTAGGAAAAGAACCGACGTCCCATTAGCGCTCATGGGGTATTACAACCCAATTTTAAGAATGGGACATAAAACATTTTTAAATCACTGTGTATCTGCCGGAGTGGATGGATTAATTCTCCCCGATTTACCTTTAGAAGAAGCAACACCATTCTGTGAATTGGCCAAGGATAAAAATATTTCCCCAATTTTACTAGTGGCACCGAACACACCTGATGATCGTATCAGAAAAATATCTGAATTGGCAGGTGATCTCATTTATGCTGTAAGCATTTTGGGCATCACCGGGAATGATCTTGCATCCAAGGAAGCACTAGCAAATTATTTGAACCATGTACGTAAAAACAGTGCTACACCTTTTATCGTGGGTTTTGGAATCAGTACATGTGAAGATGTGGTTTGGTTCAATGAACACTCGGATGGTGCGGTGGTGGGTTCAGCTATAATAAAAAATATGAATGGGAAAACCAATCCCATAAATGCGACAAAATTATTAATACGAAAATTGAAAGGGATAAAATGATAACAATTGGAATCCAGGGCGGAAAGGGCAGTTTTTCTGAACAGGCTGCTCACTCGTTTGCCCAAAATCACGGGCTGGAAAGAGCAGAAATTGTTTACCAAATTTCATCGAAACATGTATTGGCTAGTATTGAAAATGGCGAAACAAATTACGGTATAATTGCCATGGAAAATGCACAAGGCGGAGTCGTAATTGAAAGTGTTGAAGCGCTGGCAAAATATCGATGCGACATAATTGAAATGTTTCATATTCCCATTATCCAAAACTTGTTGGGTCTTGCTGGAATGCATGTTGGAGATGTCACGGAAATTCATTCTCACCAACAGGCACTGCGGCAATGTAAAGATTATTTAAGTGAACATTTCTGGACAAGGCCATTAATTGAAGATGATGATACGGCAGAAGCAGCTCGAAGATTATCTGAAGGAAAACTTCCCACAACTGCAGGTGTGATTGCCAATAAAGCCTGTGCCGATTTATATGGATTAGAAATTCTTCAGGAAAGCATTCATGATCTGAAACACAATTTAACTTTATTCCTTGGCATCAAAAAATTAGGAGATTCATGAATAGTATCGGAATAATTGGGTTTGGTCGATTTGGAAAAATATTGGCCAATATTTTACAAAAAGGATTCGCTATCAAAGCTTATGATCCAAAAATTATTGGGGAATTCTCCAGAGTAGAATTCACGAATCTAGAATCTATATTGAAAGAAAAAGTTATTTTTATTGCTGTGCCTATTAGACAATTTGAATCGGTAATCACAGAAATTTCACCAAATCTTTCGGAAGGCACTACCATCATTGATGTGTGTTCAGTAAAAAAGCACCCCACTGAAATTATGGAAAATAATCTTGCTGAAAATATCGGCATTATTGCAACTCACCCCATGTTTGGACCCGATTCGTTTATCTCTAATAATCGTCTAAAAATGATGATGAGCAATACGAGAAATGTTTACGATCAATTTAAATTTTGGCGGCAATTTTTTACAGATCATGGAATTCAAATAATGGAAATGTCCCCGGATAAGCACGATCGTATGGCTGCTCAAACCCAAGGCGTAACTCACTTTCTTGGACGAATGCTTAAGGAATATGGTATCCGTAAAACAACCATAGATACACAAGGGTTTCGTGATCTTTTGGATTTGGTGGATCAAACATGTAACGACACTTGGGAGCTATATACCGACCTACAGCTTTACAATCCTTACACAAATGATATGATAGACAAACTTAAACTGGCGACGGTATCTTTGGATAATCGCCTGAAGGAATTACAAAATGTGGCAAACTAATAGCTGGCGGAATTTTACCGCTAAACATATTCCAAAATATCCGAATAAAAATCATCTTAGAGAAGTTGAAACGACACTTGGAAATTTTCCACCACTTGTTTTTGCAGGTGAAGTTCGTTCATTAAAACGATCCTTGGCGGATGTATCAGAAGGAAATGGATTTTTACTTCAAGGAGGTGATTGTGCAGAAAGTTTTTCAGAATTTCATGCAGATAATATCCGCGATACCTTTCGGGTGATCCTACAGATGGCGGTTATTCTTACATCTGGGATAAATCTTCCTGTTATAAAACTAGGACGTATGGCAGGCCAGTTTGCCAAGCCGAGGTCTAGTCCTACAGAGACAATTGACGGGGTTGAACTCCCAAGCTATACCGGCGATATTATTAATGATATTTGTTTTGATCCGGACAAGCGCCAACCCAACCCGGAACGGATGCTAAAGGCTTATTCCCAGGCTGCTTCAACATTGAATTTGCTGCGCGCTTTTGCCGATGGTGGTTATGCCGATCTAAACCATGTGAATTCCTGGAATATGGGTTTTGTGAAAAATGGACCACAGGGTGAACGGTATCGTCATCTGGCGAACAAGATCCAGGAAAATTTAAATTTCATGGAAGCACTGGACATCAATTCTGCCAATACACCCCAGCTTCGACAAGTCCATTATTACACTAGTCACGAAGCATTATTGCTTCCTTACGAAGAAGCCCTCACCCGTGTGGATTCTACATCTGGAGATGTGTATAACACATCAGCGCATTTTGTATGGATTGGTAATCGAACTCGATTTAAAGATAGCGCCCATGTTGAATTCTGTCGCGGAATTAAAAATCCCATCGGCATCAAGTGTGGTACATCATTAGATCCGGATGAACTTATTGAACTTTTGGATATTCTGAATCCAAATGATGAAGCAGGACGCATTACACTCATTGCCAGGTTTGGCCATAATAAAGTGGAAACATATTTACCCAGATTGATCCGAAAAATTCAGACAGAAGGCCGAACCGTCGTATGGTCCTGCGACCCTATGCATGGTAATACGATCAAAAGTGGGAATGGAATTAAGACAAGACCATTCAATCAAATTATTGATGAAGTAAAACAGAATATCCAAATCCATAAATCAGAAGGATCCCGTGCTGGCGGTATCCATTTAGAAATGACAGGACAAAATGTGACCGAATGCACTGGCGGGCTCGATGATATTTCTGAAGCAGAACTTACTGATCGTTATCGTACGCATTGCGATCCGAGACTGAATGCTAATCAAGCTATTGAAATGGCTTTTTTGATTGCAGATGAATTGAAAAAGAATGGGCATTAAAGGCCAAATTACATTTCCAGGAGATAAATCAATCTCTCACCGTTCACTCATGTTTGCAGCTTTGACGGATGGAGAATCACGGATATCCAATCTCTCCACCGGTGCCGACGTACAATCCACCAGAAAATGTTTGGAAGCGTGTGGAATAAAAATTCGAGATGATGGTGATGAAGTCGTTGTTACCGGTAGCAAATTCACAAATCCTAATCAACCATTGGACTGCGGGAACTCTGGTACCAGCACAAGAATGCTATTAGGGCTTTTAGCCGGACAAGGTGTTAATGCAACATTTCATGGTGATGATTCACTTTCTTCCCGTCCCATGGATCGTATCTTGGATCCTCTCTCTCAAATGGGATTGAAATTCGAAAGTAACGAGGGGAAACTCCCCATCACAATTTATGAAAGTGAATTAAATGGAATTCAGTGTGACTCTCCTTTTGCCAGCGCACAGGTGAAATCAGCTTTACTCTTGGCGGGACTTGGGGCAAGTGGCGAAACATCAATAACTGAACCAATTTTATCTCGTGACCATACAGAAAAAATGCTATTAGGGCTTGGAGCGAATCTTTCCACTAATGGACTCACCATAACTATTTCACAATTGAGTTCTCCTCTATCCAGTTTTGAATTGTCTGTTCCAGGCGATCCATCAACCGCCGCATTTTTTTCTGCGGCTGCTGCCATTATACCTAATTCAAAAATTACTTTAAATCGAATTTTAAGAAATCCAACCCGAATCGGTTTTTATAGTGCTATTAATAAAATGGGAGTCGGCATAAATTATTTGGAACATTGGGAAAAAGCGGGTGAAAGCATTGGAAATCTTAACGTGTTCTATCAAACACTCAATTCAATTACAATTAGAAAAGATAATGTTCCTGGGCTTGTAGATGAATTGCCTATTCTTGCTATTTTGGCAACACAAGCGAAAGGCAAAACAGAAGTCCGTGGAGCCAAAGAATTAAGGATAAAAGAATGTGATCGAATCCATGCTATTTCTAAAAACTTGATAAGAATGGGCGGTGATATTAAAGAACTTGAAGATGGATTTATTATTAATGGTCCAACACCATTAAAAGGTGCATCGATTGAGACATTCCATGACCACCGCATAGCCATGGCATTTACAATCGCTGGGCTTGTTTCGGATGGAGATGTTATTTTGGATCACCCCGAATGTGCTTCCATCTCTTTCCCGGAATTTTATGTTGAACTAGAGCGGTTACTGCAATGAAACACTTTGCAGTCATCGGTGATCCTATCGCCCACAGTTTGAGTCCAGTTCTTCATCGGGAAATATATCGGCAAATTAATTTAGAAGCCAAATTTGAAAAAATCCATCTGATGCCAAATGCACTCCAATCATTTATGAGTGAAAATGAATTGAATGGATTCAATGTGACCATTCCTCATAAACAATCCGTTATTCCATTTTTAGATGAGTTGGATGAATCGGCAAAATCCATCGGTGCAGTAAATTGTGTCCATCGTGGTAAAGGATATAATACAGATTGGATTGCATTCACCATGGCAATAGAACAAAACGGTGTAGATCTAAAAGAAAAGGATTGTTTGATTTTGGGGGCTGGCGGTGTAGCGCGAGCTGTTGCTTTTGGATTGATGAAAGTCGGAGTTAAATCCATTTCTATTCAAAATCGTACGCAATCTAAAGCGGATCAATTGTTAGATTGGATTAATTCTATCTTTCCGAACAATCACCCCTGTAAAAATTCAGATGTAATTATTAATTGCACACCATTGGGCATGTGGCCGAATACAGGATCCATGCCGGAATTTATAATCCAAAAAGGACAACTTTTGGCCGACACCATTTATAATCCATTAGAGACCATATGGCTAAATAACGGCAAAGAAAAAGGTGCAAAGACTATCGGTGGATTGGATATGTTCATTGCACAGGGATTGATATCAGCGGACATTTGGTTCGACAAAAAAATATCAGAAAAAATTAAATTGGAACCGATTAAAAAGGTATTAAAATCAGAATTATGTTAACAAGACTCAAATTTCTCACAGCGGGTGAATCGCACGGTCAGGGCCTTTTAGGTATTTTAGATGGTGTACCAGCGGGACTGGAAATATCAGAAGATTATATCGGGGTTCATCTCGCCAGAAGGCAAATGGGCTACGGTCGTGGTGGACGAATGAAAATTGAAAAAGATCACGCAGAAATCTGGTGTGGTGTTCGCCATGGTAAATCCCTTGGAGCCCCTGTTGGACTCATTGTCCGCAATAAAGATTGGGAAAACTGGACAAAAAAAATGTCTGTATCACCTGTGGATGATGATATACGAAAAGTGACACTTCCCCGCCCGGGGCATGCAGATTTAGCTGGTGTTCAAAAATACGGATTGAACGATATTCGCAATGTACTGGAACGGTCTAGCGCCCGTGAAACTACTATGCGTGTCGCGCTGGGTTCCGTCTGCCGAAAACTACTGGAAGATGTGGGAATTGAAGTGGGCAGCCGCGTGGTTGAGATCCATGACGTTAAGGATAAAAGCCCAATTCCAGATGGCGTTTCACCAAACCAATTAAGTAAAATTGCAGACTCATCTCCCGCCCGTTGCCTGGACAAAGATGCGGAAGCAACTATGATACAAACTATTGATAACGCCAAAAAAGCTGGTGATTCAGTAGGTGGAATTTTTGAAGTGATTGCCACCGGGTTGCCTTACGGTCTTGGCGCTCACACCCAGTGGGACAGGAAACTCCATACCCGGATTTCTGCTATGATGATGAGTGTGAATGCATTCAAAGCAATTGAGATCGGTGGCGGATTTGCCGGTGCGGAAAAATTTGGCAGTGAAGTTCATGATGAAATCGGACATGATGGTGAGAAGTTCACGCGCTATTCTAATAATGCTGGTGGTATTGAAGGAGGTATGAGCAATACCCAGCCCATCGTATTGCACATGGCCATGAAACCCATTCCCACATTGATCAAACCATTAAGATCGGTAGATATTCATACCAAAAAACCAAAGGATGCGCATAAGGAACGAACTGATTCTTGTGCTGTTCCAGCTGCATCTATTATTGCGGAAAGCATGTTATGTTTGGTTTTAGCAGATTCACTCCTAGAAAAATTTGGTGGTGACTCTATGGATCAACTCAATGCGCACATGAAAGCTACAGCTAAATATTAATGAACATTTACTTAATTGGTATGATGGGGTCAGGTAAATCAACGGTTGGAAAAATCCTTGCAAAAAAAATGGCTATTCCCTTTATAGATCTTGACCATTACATTGAAGTAAAAAACAACAAATCCATTACAAATATTTTCAAAGAAAATGGTGAGGCCCATTTTAGAGAATTGGAATCAGACGCATTGTCTCAAATAGAGGAGTCAACAGTTTTAGTGGCTTGCGGTGGAGGTATTGTGCAAAACAAAACTAACCGAGAAAAACTTCTTTCCACAGGAAAGGTCGTACTTCTTCATACCTCAATTCCTGAAATAGCGAAACGATTAAAAGACTCAATTGACCGGCCTCTTTTGAAGGAAAAAGAAAGAATACAAGAATTAACAAAAATTTGGAATGGGCGTAAAGATTACTACCAAGAAACAGCCCATATTTTGGTAAACACAGATAAACAATCTCCGAATGAAATTAGTGAAGACATTTTTAAACAGGTTCACTCATGAGATCAGTTCAAGTTAACCTGGGAAATCGGTCTTACCCAATCCATGTAAAGTCAGGATTAATTAAACAAGCAGCGTCTATTTTATCTGACCAAAATCGTGGACAAAAATGGATAATTGTATCCCAATATAATTTAATGGAATTTTTCGGATTTGATCTAATAGCCCAATTGAAGGATGCTGATTTCGATATTGATTTCGTGACTCTCCCCGTTGGTGAAGTGGCAAAAAGCATGAATGAGTTCAGCCGTGTAATTAGCCAAATGATTGAATTGAACTGCGACCGACAAACAACCATCCTGGC
>Ga0315336_1005694_pt1 | contig 13362 bp, 2 predicted proteins | sample ASW5metaG_FD_204512 | JGI IMG/M metagenome (GOLD analysis project Ga0315336, IMG submission 204512) | Ammonia-oxidizing marine archaeal communities from Monterey Bay, California, United States - ASW #5 | ecosystem: Environmental > Aquatic > Marine > Intertidal zone | place: USA: California...
TTGTCCAGCGCTTCTTCCTCCGAGCGAGCCATTAAAAACTCGCTCTCCTGTTCTTGGGGGTATCGAGAATAGAGTGGAACCCGATTGGCATGAGATGCAACCAGGTTACCAAAATCCCAAGTCGTAAATATTCCGTAAGTGCCGCCTCTCCTCCTTCCCCAAGGACTTGGTGTGTTTTCTTCGAGCCACTCCATCACATCAAACATGCCTTCAGAATAAACGAGCAACTGACGAACTTTAGTAAGCGAAAAATATGGAGATGTGTTTCCCATAGGCCACGTCGCCCCGAGAACGAGATACCCACTTAAAACCGTCGCAACTGTTATTTTTACTGGTTTCAGCCATTTCGGTGACGCCGGAGGTGCGGGTGCATGTTTGGAATCGGCCTTCCGACGCTTCTTTCTTGCTGGTTTGCTTTTTTTCGAGGTTGAAAAAGTGAACTCAAACCCGATAATCTTTTTGACAAGCCAGAAAATGGTAAAAGCAGCCGGAACTGCCAGCGCGACGGGAGCGATGTAGTCGAAATCATTCGCACTCCACCAGATAAACGTGAGCATCATTCCATAAAGAGATGTCCATACCAGAGGCTCATGCTTGTCATTTTTCCAGGCGATGACAATCGAAAGAGGGAATGCGGCGAATGCCAGGTAAGCGACCATGCCCAGTCGATCGAATATCTGCTTCATACTGAATTCAGCCTGCTCACGCACTAGAGCCGTTCGCTCGTTCAGAATCGTTTCTCTGGCATAGGAACCGATACCAGTCATATAAAAGACGACGTATCCTATGAGCACGAGGCCAGCAATCAGCGCCAGTCCTATCATGAGGTCGCTGTATTTGGTCTTTCGAGCTCGCTCAACCAAGAGCAGTCCTGCGTAGGGAGCAAGCGCAGTTGCTACTCCGAGGAAGAGCGCCCACCATCTCAGGGTGTTGCTGGGCATCACGATCAGAGTGGGAAAGAAGAGAAATACCAGGCCGAATCCGATGGTGAATGCGCTGAAAAAAGAAAAACATCCTTGTGCAAAAGTGTGGAGCGACCTGCCTTTGGCCGTCAGGTAGGCGAATTGGAATGTCAATACGACAATCAACGAGATCAGAAACAACGGAGCTCCCACCCATGAAAAGAAGACGATGTAGACTGGAGCCGCGTATCCCAGAGCTGGACGCCATTGCTTGAGGGGCGAGTCCTCCTTGCAACTCATCATAGTCTTCGTAAAGCCCCAGATCAGCCAGATCGCTAGAAGCACTTCAAGAATGTGGTGGTCCGCAAATCCGAGGATGGAACGGTTCAGAGCGGTGGACGGATACAACAAGAACAGCAGCATCGCCAGCAAACCGACCACTGGTCCGGCAACCGCGTTTCCTACTAGGAATATCAACAGAATGCCGAGAACGCCCAGAATAACGGGAGACCACGCTGCGACAAATGCCACAGTTTCCATTTCAACATCCTCGCCACCGACGACGCGCGCAACCGTTGCGATTGAAAGCCCAAACATCCCTGTTGCATCGTCGCCATATCCTCGCGGGAAGCTGGCCCGATTGTCCCCTCTCGATATCTTGGGATAGTCGTGAGCAATCTCCATCGCGTGTCTGAGATGGAAATACGCATCCACTCCTAGAAGCGTTGTCTTTCCCTCGTCCTTGAATACTATTTCTGATGCAGGGTAGACCCTTTGGATCCCGGCCGCGAGTAACATTACTGCGAAAGAAATCCAGACGATTGATTTCGTCTTTCGCGTCATTTCAGAAAGCTGCGTCATTTCTTTAGGTACCCCGGGTCGCAGAGTAGCTGCATTGTAGAAGACTTCGTCATCAAACTTCTGATCCTGCGGCTGGTTGCTTCCAATAGCCCAGCCAGCGAATGCAGAAAAACGTTCCGGGTAATATGATGAGTATTAGCGCTAGGCGCCATTGCGGAAAGAGGCTCCACAACCACCCTGCCAGGCCAAAAAACACGGCCGCTGTATAGAGTATGTAGACTGCTGCTGGATGCGAGAATCGTTTCTCGAGGCGGTGATGAATGTGATCGCTGTCAGACCAGAACACTGGAATTCCCATTCGGACACGGCGAAAAACTGTACTCAACACTTCCGCGATTGGCAATCCAAGGATGAGGACCGCAGGAATCAAGCTCTGCACAGAGGATTCTGGATCGACCCCGGCCAGAGCAATGACACCGAGGATGTAGCCGATAAACATGCTACCGGTATCCCCGAGAAAAACAGTTGCCGGGAATTTATTGTAGAGCAAGAATCCCAGCAGTGCACACCCGACGTAGATGAATAACAAAAGCCCCGTGACTTGGCCGCTGCCTGTTGATACGGCTAGGATGGACAAGAAGACTATTGCAATGATCGAGACACCGCTAGCAAGACCATCTAGTCCATCAATCAAATTGACCGCATTAATAATCGTAGTTATCCATCCAACAGTGAGAACGACCGATAAAAATTCTCGGACTAGAAATGGCAGGTCTGCAAGGGGACCTACGTCTAGATAAATCCGGTATCCCATGTACCACGCCAGCGCGGCACATCCGATCTGAATAGCCAGCTTCGTGGTGGCCTTTAGGCCAAATCGGTCATCGTAGACCCCTGCGAGGACCAGAATAATTGCTCCCACCCAGAAATATTTCGAAGGAAGAGTGACCCAGTCAGGTAATTGGTCAACGTAAAGCCATGATAGAATGACAGTCGTGGCGATGGCCAGCGCTACTGCGATGCCGCCCGTATTCGGAACGGCTACCATGTGCATTTTTCGAACGCCATCGGGTTCATCCAGGCTTCCAAAGCGCATGGCTAGTTTGCTTGAAAATGGCACTAGGATCACGCTAAGAGTGAACGCCACCGCGCATCCAACTAATATACTCGGCTCTATAAATGGCAACGAAATACGGTTCTTTTTTCGGCCTTTCGGCCACGGCAGGATTGAAAACCGAACCATCAACGACACTGGTTGAGCTCAGGATTTCCTGTTGGGTCAGGAATATAACTTTTGCACGCCTGAGAAGGGAATAAAATGGGGCAGGGTAATGAGAATCTTCTGGGCGGCCCTTTCGGGCCGCCCAGAAGCATGTGACGATCATTTATCCCAATTCTCTACTTTACAAACACGAATGAACGAGTTTTAGCGAACGAACTAGCCGACATGCGATACAGATACACTCCGCTTGCAAGTCGAGACGCATCGAATCTGACGCGATGCAATCCGGCAGGTTGAGTGTCGTTCACAAGTGTCGCAACCCGTTGTCCGAGAACGTTGTAGACCTCAATTGTGACGAGGTCTGCAACTGGCAACGAATATTCGATTGTCGTTACAGGATTGAACGGATTGGGATAGTTTTGGAACAGTTGGTATGTCTTCGGAAGCTCGATGACTTCATCATCTTCTTCGATATCAACGCCGCTCACGATGTTGACTTGCGACAGATGCGAGAGGCCAGTCGCCACGTCGGAAGCGGTCACGATGAGCAGTCCGGCTGGTTGTTCGCCGACATCCAGCAATCCGTTCGAATCAATATCTCCTTCTGAACTCGTCCAGAAAGGAGCAAATCCGAATGGAAGATTGAACTGATCGAATCCTTCCGCTGCGAATTGAACCAAATCACCTGATATGACGCCAACAGAATCTGGAGTCAGGTCGAAGCGTGCCAGGAACGGCGTTGCGGCTTGGACGCATGTTGAGAATTCTGAGGTATTGTTCTCTGAATCCGTGGCGATGGCGGAGATATAAGTCCCTGAAGTCACATCAGCGTCTAGCGATACCTCGAAGCTCACGTTGCCAGATCCGTCAGTCAGCTGCACCGTCGAACCAAGGAGTTCCTGACCCTCGCCGGGGGAGCCAGCAGAGCAGGCGTCCGTTCCGTAGAAGTCTATGGTGTAGAGGCCATTCGACTGGGACGAGAGCGAACCGTTGATTCTAATGCTTCCGAGCGAAGCATAATTGAGGGATGGATAGTTCTGTCGCCCGTTCGCTCCACCATCGGAATCGAACGAGTCATTTGCGGTAATACCATCACCGCCCAGATCAATTGCCAGCCCTCCGTTATCGTAGATGAGGTTGTCACGCACGATGTTGCTTTCTCCGGCCACGATACTTACACCCGATCCACCGTTTCCACTGATGACGGTGTTTTCTATCGTGTTTTCGCCACTGAGCAAGATAATTCCGCTTCCAGAAAATCCTGTCAACGTGACGTTTTTCACCACGCTACCGCCGCCAGCAATCTGCAATCCGTGAGATCCCTGTGCAAGTTCAGAGCCGTCGATTACGACGCCCCCACCATCGAATACAACCGGAACCGTAAATGCCGGCAGTTCTTGCGAAAGCACAAGCGTGTCGCCTTCAGCGTACCCTTTCTTGCCTCCCACGAGCGACAGTGAGACAATACAGACATCCACTTCAAGCAGAACACATTCTTGCGGTGTGCCCTCCAAATCGCCAGTTGCCTCTCCGGAATCGCGGAATCCCAGGAGGAGACTGTCGAAGCGATCTCCGGCCTCCAGCCGCACTTCAATCGTCGCGACGCCCGGAACGGGCCCAAATGAAGGATGATTGATCCCAGTCCACTCCCAATGGCGCCCCAAGTCGTCGTTTACAACTCCCGCTCGAATAGGATACGACCCTGGATCAAGTCCGCTAAATGGCACCTCTCCACTGTTGACCGTGAAAAGTCGCACGGGCTCGAGGCCTCCGAGCATACCATCTCCATCGATATCAAGGAAAACGGTTACGTTGCGATCCGTATTCGTCGCCCCGTTTTCGATTTCCATTATTTCCTCTTCGTTCGGATCCTGAACAGCATCCCCATCCTTGTCATTGAACAGTGTCATACGAAGCTCAGCTTTATTGAGCCCGTTCCCGAAGTCTCTGTCTTCGACGGAATCACCCGCTTCCAGTGTTACGAAGTACTGAGTCGGATCACCATCTCCGTTAATCGGGTAGGTTTGCACCCAACCGTCAGATTCTGGTTCGAGTACAATGTATTGTCCCGGTTCAAGGTTCATGAACCAGTATTCCCCGTCATCGTTGGTTCGAATGTCTCCGAGACGAGTATCAACATTCTCGTCAAACTCTCCGTTTCCGTCAGCATCAAGCCACAATTCGATCAACCAGCCTCGAATTGGAACCTCCTGATTGTCGTATTCGCCGTTCAGGTTGGCATCGAACCACTTGATTCCGTGTATTTCTCCGCGCAACAATCGATTTGCGAAATTGACGTCTTCTTCGATCTCCGAAGCAGATAGTTCGATTTCATGATAGAATGGATCTGGGGGAGCGGTTTGCTCCCAGCCATCTTGGCCAACCTCACGAACCTGATATGTTTCGGGTGGGATGTCCATAAACCAGTACTCGCCATGGGCATCAGTCACCGTGTTGGGTTCGCCGGCATCCAAATGGCCGTTCTGGTTCCGGTCAAGATATATCGTCCATCCTGGGAGGGCTGGTTCGCCGCCTGACGGATCTTGGAATCCATTGCCATCGAGATCATGGAACTTGACGCCATGGATTTCTCCATTCTGTTGGCGGTTTCCAAAATGAACGTCGTCTACTACTTCGCCAGCGGACAAGTTTATGACATGAGGCGCCGAAGAGGTACCGTCCAAAGGATAGGTTTGAATCCATCCAGCCTGAGGAACTTCAGCGATGACGTATCGCCCAGGAGGTAGATCCATAAACCAATAGAGGCCATCTGCACCCGTGAGATAGACTGGTTCACCGGCGTCAAGGACTCCGTTTTCATTTTTGTCAATGAAGATTTGCCAACCAGAAAGTAGAGGCTCACCAGCATCGAGCTCATGATTGCCGTTCAAGTCATTCCACTTGCAACCGTGAATGGCACCGCCTTCCAACCTATTTCCGAAATCGATACCGGTCCGTCGAACACCTGATGCCAACACAATTGTGTGAAAGGCAGGATCGGTAGGGAAGGTTTGTCGCCACCCTGATTCTAGGACCTCACCTACGAAATACGTTCCGTCGTCAAGATCATCGAACAAGTAACTGCCATCAGCACCAGTATTTTCAGTTCTTGATAACAGGTCTCCGGCATCGAATTCGCCGCTTCCATCGTCGGTGTACAGCTCAATGGTCCAGTCTTCCAGGCCAGGTTCGTCACCACCCTGCTCTGCGTTTCCATCCTGGTCGTTCCATTTGCGCCCGGTGATTTCACCGCGCGTAAGTCGATTTCCAAAATCGATTCCTTCAACGGTCTCGCCACCCAGGACGGGCACTTCGTGAACGCCCGGGTCATCTGGGAATGTTCGTTCCCAATCGTCGACTGAGCCTTCGCTCACCAGGTACACACTCGGTCTCAGACCGACAATCCAGTATCGGCCTGTCTCATCCACAGAAGTTTCGGGATCGTCTTCCATCGTAGTGGTTGAGCCCGCTATACCGCCCTGTTCGTTGCGAACTTCGATCGGCCATCCTGCTACACCCGGTTCGTCTGGATCTCGCGTACCATCTCCATCTTTGTCGAGCCATTTGGTGCCGTGGATCGATCCGTATGGGGCATTTCCGAAGTCGAGTCCTTCTAGAATTTCTGCCTGATCTACTGTGATGTCGTAAAAGCCATCATTCGGAAGCGTCATGTAGTGATCGTAGGGCAGAATTTCCCGAACGAAGTACCGTCCAGGGAATACGTATTCAAACCAGTACCAACCTGCATCTCCCGGGTTGTCCGGATCGTCATGGGTTTCGGTACGATCTACCTCTTCACCACCTTCATCTATCAGGACGATTTCTACTCCATTCTCATAAAAATCGTCTCCGTCGAATACACCATTACCATTGGTGTCTATGAACTTACGGCCGTGGATGGAAGCCAACGGCACATTTCCAATCGCAAATGCGATGTCCACAAACTCGCGCTGTTCAGGATCCAATGGCGCCATCCCGGAAACGGCAACGTGCACGGCTCCGCTTGTCATTTCGAATGAACCAATTGAAGGCGTTGATACTTCAAACCACGGAAATGCCGATTCGTAAACCTGATAAAAGCCGGGCCCCAAATTCTCGAAGTTGTAAACGCCCGCGTTATTATTCACGAGGTCGAGTATTACGTCCCCAAAGGGAGCTCCGATTGGCGCATGGCCCATTGCAATTGTGAACAACAGCCCGGGATCCGGCGCTGGTTCGTTATCGTCGACCCCATCGGCATTCAAGTCCATGAATTTGTAGCCGTAGATATTTCCGAGTCGGAAATTCCCAAAGTTTTGCAATCCCATTCCTGAGGCAACTTCTACCGCTTGTTCGACAACGCCGTCACCGTCGCCGTCTTCCAATCCCGGCGAGGTATTGATCCAACCATCGGGTAGCACTTCAGCTAGAATATGAGTTCCTGGATCTACGTCGTCGAACCAATACCAACCAGTCTCGCTTTCAGGATCGATTTGTCCATCGTCGTTAATATCAAAATCACCGGTCGTGGTTCTCTGTTCAGAATCTCCAGGGTCCAGAATGATCTCCCACCCATTCATCCAAAAATCGGTCGCATCCTTCACTCCGTTTCCATTCATGTCCTCAAATTTGCGTCCGTGAATCGAGATCGTATCTGATTGATTTCCAAACTCCAGGCCGTCAATCACTTCGCCAGCTTCAACATCGACAGTGAAGGTTCCGCCGGCCGGTGCCGTTTGCACCCAACCTGCTTGCAGGACTTCGCTGATTGTGTATGTCCCAGGAGGAAGGTCGTCGAACCAGAAATTGCCAACCATATCACCCTCGTCCATGGTGAATTCACTTCTTGAGACCGGATTGCCATCAAGGTCCGTTCCTTCCAGACGGATTTCCCAACCAGCAAGAAGTGGCTCCTGATCATCACGTTCACCGTTACCATTGATATCGGCAAACTTCACACCGTGAATTGATCCAGGACCTTCGCGTTGGTTTCCGAACACCAAGCGTTCATCGTGTCTTATTCGGGATGGATCCAGTCCTAATTCTTCTAGTCTTGCTGCTTGAGCTAGAGAGGCAACCCACTCCTCGTCAGCAACTATGTCAATGGCAGGAGGATCAGGTGTTGTTTGCCTGCTGCCTTCCGGGGCGATCTCAGTCAGTATGTATGACCCCGGTCGAAGTCCCTCAATCCAGAATTCGCCGAGTTCGTTGTAGGACAACGAGAACGGGTCGTCTTCCATGGTAGTCACTATGAAGTCGCCCGCGGAGCCTCCGTCCGTCAGTACATAAGACACCAATATGTTTACTCCCGCAATGCCAGGTTCATCGGCATCCCAGATTCCATCCCCATTGATATCCTCAAACTTGAATCCGTGAATCGAACCGCCATCGTCCTTTCCGTCGCGGTCATCCGGTTCATTGCCAAATGCCAGGCCTTCTTCAGTCCTGATATCTTCGGTAGACAGGGTCGCAGACGGCGGAGCTGACCCATTCGCGATCATAGTCAGCCACTCCGGTACGAGGCTCCAGTCTGGGAAGAAGGCTTCTCCATCGATGATAGTTATGGGGCCTGGATCCGTTGTTATCTGATTCGAATCATCCAGCTCGTACACCTCATAGGTGCCCGGAGGAAGATCAACGAACCAGAATAGCCCGTCTTCATTGGTAGTGGTTACCGTTGTGGTCCCATCTGGCCACTCAAGCACGATATCTACACCTTCAACTCGTTCGTCATCACTCCCATACCCATCAATACCGTCCAGTTCTTCATATTTAAAGCCAATGATATCTCCGTTGTCTGCGTCATCAGCTTTGTTACCAAAGGCCAGTGCAGGAATGACCTGAATATGATCGATGGTCACTCCGGCGGCCAGCAGTTCGTCTCGCTCGGAGGTTGTCGCCACGGCAAAATCACCTGGCCCGAGCGTGATTGTTGCTGGGTCGGTGGTCGTCTGGAGCCATCCCGGATCTGAAAGCTCTGTGACACTATAGCTACCTGAGGGCAGATCCTTTATCCACCACCTTCCCGTCTCGTCTTCCGCTGTCGTTAGATCATCGTGCATGGAGACCCCTTGAGCAGTGTGGAAGGATTGATCTGCTAACTGACCAGTTGCTTCAAACGTAAAGTCTTCCAAGAGCGGCTCGCCGGAGTCGTGCACTCCATCGCCGTCAAGGTCATTAAACTTGTATCCGTGAATTGAAGCCGGTTCATCATCTGCGGTGAGAGAAGGATCATCCGGAATGTTCACAAAGTTTATCACGAGAATGTCGCCTTCGTTGTAGCGGACATCCAGAGATCCTCCTGCAGGTGAGTTTGCTGTCCATCCTGCCTGAAGAACCTCTGCAATCGTGTAGTCTCCGGCTGGCAGGTTTTCGAACAAATACCAACCCGGACCTGGAAAGTCAGGATGCAGATCCGTGACATCACTGTCGAGCACAGCACCGGTGCCTGAATCAATCAACTCGATCGTCCATCCATTCAACGGGGTCCCAAAAACGTCGAATTTTTGACCGATGATGCCGGTCCGTTCATCTGAATCTTCAGGTTCGTCCCGAGCGTTTCCGAACAACAGATCCACAGGGTCACTACCTGTAATTACTGGGATGTCAAGGTAGGGCTCACCATCTCGCGGTTCGGTTTGAATGAAGCCGGAATCAAATGGCAAAACCTCTCCAACCGTGTAGAGTCCTTCCTCGAGATTCTCAATCCAGAAGAATCCAGATTCGGTTTCCGGATCTTCGACCCCATCTTCATTCCAGTCCATCCAGTGGGTAAAAGCTACAAATGGTTCGCCTGCCCCATTAACAGCTACGATTTCGACCCCATTTATTCCCGATTCGCCTGGATCTTTCTGGCCGTTTCCGTTCTCATCGAAGTATTTCTGGCCATGAATTGATCCGTCACCATCTCCCCCAACGGGAATATTTTCGAATATGAGATCTTGATTGTCGCCAGGATCGACATCATCAATACTGACTATGATGCCGCCCGAATATTCTACCAGGTAATCGCCATCTCCCGGGTCAGACCAGATCCATCCAGGACGATTTTCTTCTGAAACGGTGTATACTCCATCAGGGATGTCTTCGAACCAGAACCAACCCTTTTCAGTTAACGGATCTATTCCGGAAATACCATCGATTTCCATCGACATTGTTACGGTTGTGCGTACTGCTCCCTGGGATTCGAGGAATATGGTCCATCCGTCCACTCCGTGGCCGGTTGAACCGTCTATTTTCCGACCGTGAATTCCCGGGGTGTCCCTGTTGATGGGCACATTGCGGAATTCGCGATAGACTTCTTCGAAACCATCAAATGTGAAGAGGTATTCTCCTCCGGCGGGTTCTACAACGTTCCAGTCATCTTGCTGCACTTCGATGAGACTGTAGTTACCTACCTGAACATTGTCGAACCAGAAATAGCCGGGATCTGTTGTTCCTGGGTAAAAGTCGGTCTCCATTTCCAGGACATCCCCTGTGTCGACATTTATCAACTGAATGGTCCACTCGTTCAGCCCTTCTCCCGTGATCGCGTTAAGCTTTCTCCCGTGAACGCCAGGAGCATCGGCAGGAGGAATGTTGATGAACAAGAACTCTACACTTGCTCGCCCATCATAATCGAATTCATAGACACCATCTGTCGGAATCTGATGTTGCCAGTCCGGTTGCTGAATTTCGCTGAGGTGGTAACGGCCGGCTGGTATTTGTTCAAACCAGTACGTTCCAGGAGTCGTGTCTACAGGGTGTTGTCCCGAAAGACCAGCAGCCACGAGGTCACCTGAGATCGCTTCCCTCAGCTCGAATCTCCAATTGTCCAGCGGTGCAAAAGTGCCGGCCTCCAATTTTTTAACGTGTATTCCGGGATTGTCGTCCGGAATCGCCTGATTGATAAACTCTACGCGCGTATTTAATGCATACGTTACGTTGACACTCTGAATACCATCCACCGGAATTAGGTGAGTCAAATCTGCGGTCCCCTCATCAACCACGCGGTATTCTCCCGACGGAAGGACTACGACGTGAGCCCCACCCGTGAGTATGAATTCTAGCACGAGCGTTCCATCCAGAGTCTCGATGTGGAACGGAATCCCGTCTCCGGGTTCGTCTCCGATTCCGTCTCCATCGACATCAATCTCCTTGGTGATGTCCAGAGCACCTTCATCTCGCGTATTAACGAAAATCAGGTCGTCGATTCGACTTTCACTGTCGTAGGAAATCTCTTCATAGATACCGGAACGAGGATTCTCGGGTATCCATCCGTCTTGCGCTACTTCCGCGATATTGTAAGTCCCCGTCGGAACATCAGTAAACCAAAACCATCCTGGTTCGCCTGAAAGGGGATCCGTGTGAGTAGTAGTCGATTGAACTATTTCTCCCGTCTCTGAATCACTAAGGTTGATTGTCCAACCATTCCCATTTTCGTTCGGGTCGACGTGTTGATCGATGTCGGAGAACACGGCAGTTTGAGTTTTTCTGCCATGTATGCCGGGAGTCAGATCTTCTTCTTCCTCCGCATTGCCAAAGTCGGCTCCCGTTACATTTTGACCGGCAGCCAAGGTAATCGTATGCTTGCCATCTCCGCCAGGGTACGTTTGGACGAGGTTGAGGGATGGATCTTGAATCTCAACTACGGTGAAGCTTCCAGCTGGAAGGCCGTCGAACTCATACCAGCCTCGTTCCAGTTCAGGATCGGTCGAAGGATCGTTATCGAGGCTCAGCGAGTGAGTCACATCAGTGTCCACCGCATTGCCTGAAGAATTTAGTAGAGCGATTGTCACTCCGTTTAAGCCATCCTCGCCCGAGTCTCTGGATCCGTCTCGGTTAGAGTCCAGGAATTTCTGACCCCTGATTGACGCCGGTGGAGTCGGTTGATTTCCGAACAGAAGATCTTCTACCTTCTGACCCGCGGCCAGCACAACGGTGTGACCTGGAACCGACACACCTGATATGACGATCGCAGTACCCGTAGGATGGGTCTGGGTCATGTTCAGGGCTGGATTGGGATTTTCAATTAGGATGTAGGTGCCTGGATCGAGGTTTTCGAACCAGAACAATCCTACTTCCTTTTCGAAATCTGGAAAAGGGCCGGGACCGTTCTGGACGGTGTGTGTTGTTTGACTCGCGATCGCTAAGCCGTTCTCGTCGAGCAACAAAATTTCGATTCCGTCCAATCCAACCTCACCAGGATCGCGGATTCCGTCTCCATTAGAGTCGACAAACTTTTGACCGTGGATGGAAGCTGGCGGCACCACGGTGTTTCCGAACAATAATCCTTCAACCGCCTGCCCTGCCACCACGGCCACATTATGTCCAGCTCCTCCCGCAGGGTAGGTCTGTGTGAAGTTTTGCGATCCATCTGGATCTTCAACCACCGTGTATTCGCCTGGGGCCACATTCTCAAACCAGAACAGTCCGACTTCTGTCATGAAATCTGGGATGGGGCCAGCACTGTTCGGGTCTGTGTGAGTTGTGGTTCTCGCTATTTCTGAGCCTGTTCCGTCGATGAGAACGATATCAACACCATCAAATCCGGCGTCTCCCGGATCACGAACGCCATCACCGTTGAAGTCGATAAATTTTTGGCCGTGGATTGAGCCTGTGTTCTCATCACTGTCTTGACTATTGAAAAAATTGACCGTCGATAACACTTGCCCTGTATCTCCATCAAGAACTTCTCCCGTAATGCTGATATCTACCCTTTGGCCTTCAGCAGGAGGTGAATCTGCAACCCAACCTGATTGCAGAATTTCGCGAATGAGATACCTCCCCGGTGAGACTGGGTCGAACCAGTACCACCCGGGTTCTCCAGTTATTGGGTGGTCGTTGGTGGCAGTCGCCGCCTCGACACTGTCATCGCCTGTTCCGCCAACTTCGTCAGGACCGATATCAACGAGTTCTATTTCCCAACCGTTCATTGGGACCGGGTCAGTTCCAGAATTGTCAAATTTCTGGCCGTGGATGCCGTTCATGTCGCCGCCCGGATCACCGGAGTTACCAAACAGGAGATCGTCGACTACTTGTCCAGCTTCCAGCTGCACGAAGTGGCTTCCGCCCACTGGTTCGGTGAGCGTGAAGGGCGAATCTGCGCCGAGCTCCTCGACCACGGTGTAGAGCTGTGGAACTAGATCTTCGAACCAAAAGAGGCCCATCTCTGTCTCTGGGTCGATGTTCTGATCGCCATCGAGATCCATCGACATCGTGACGGTGGATATGGGCTGCATGCCCTCATCGAAAGCCGATATGGTGATGCCATTAAGTCCAGGCTCACCCGCATCTTTGACGCCGTTGCCGTTGAGGTCATGGTACTTTTGTCCATGGATCGAGCCCGTGTCGTCGCCGCCCGGATCACCGGAGTTACCAAACAGGAGATCGTCGACTACTTGTCCAGCTTCCAGCTGCACGAAGTGGCTTCCGCCCACTGGTTCGGTGAGCGTGAAGGGCGAATCTGCGCCGAGCTCC
>Ga0315336_1005695_pt1 | contig 13361 bp, 11 predicted proteins | sample ASW5metaG_FD_204512 | JGI IMG/M metagenome (GOLD analysis project Ga0315336, IMG submission 204512) | Ammonia-oxidizing marine archaeal communities from Monterey Bay, California, United States - ASW #5 | ecosystem: Environmental > Aquatic > Marine > Intertidal zone | place: USA: California...
TGGGCCATGATCGGCAGCGAGCGCATGTCCGACACCAGGGTGTTGTAGCCGAAGCTGGCGCCCCGTTCGCAGACCATGACGTTTGAATTTCCGGCGTCCTCAATTTTCCTGACGACGTTGGCCATGTCCCACGGCGCCAGGAACTGGCCTTTTTTGACGTTGATGGCCTTGCCGGTCTTGCCCGCCGTCGTCAACAGATCGGTCTGGCGGCATAGGAAGGCCGGGATCTGCAATACGTCGACGGCTTTGGCGACGGGGGCGCAGTGATCGGGCTGGTGCACGTCGGTGAGCACCGGCAGGCCAGTTTGCTTGCGGATATCGGCGAACACGGGCAACGCCTCATCGAGGCCGACACCGCGTTCGCTGCCACCGCTGGTCCTGTTGGCCTTGTCGTAGGAGGTCTTGTAGATCAGCCCGATGCCGACCTTCTTGGCCATTTCGGCGAGCGTGCCGGACATGTCCAGGGCGTGATCACGGTTTTCCATCACGCACGGGCCGGCGATCATGGTCAGCGGCAGGTCGTTGCCGATATCGATGCCGCCGATGGTAATGTGGCGCGGAGTGGTCATCGGTTCCGTTCCCGCCCGGGCCCTACACCAGACGCGCCTGATCGACGGCGCTGGCGATGAACGAGGTGAACAAAGGATGCGGGTCGAAGGGCTTGGACTTCAGTTCCGGGTGGAACTGGACACCGACGAACCAGGGGTGATCGGAAATCTCGATGATTTCCGGCAGCACCCCGTCGGGCGACATGCCGGAGAACTTGAGCCCCGCGTTTTCCAGCTCCTCGCGGTAGTTGGTGTTGACTTCGTAACGGTGGCGGTGGCGTTCGGAAATTTTGTTGACGGCGTAGATACCCTGTACCCGGCTGCTTTTTTCCAGCACGCAGGGATAGGTGCCAAGCCGCATGGTGCCGCCAAAATTGCCGCCGGCCTCGCGTTTCTGCAACTCGCCCTCCTGCATCCATTCGGTCATCAACCCCACCACCGGGTGCTTGCAGGGGCCGAATTCGGTGGACCCCGCGTCGCCCAGCCCGGCCATGTTGCGGGCCGCCTCGACGACCGCCATCTGCATGCCGAAGCAGATGCCGAAATAGGGGATGCCGCGTTCGCGGGCGAAGCGGGCGGCGGCGATCTTCCCTTTCGAGCCGCGTTCGCCGAAGCCGCCGGGAACCAGGATTCCGTGCACGCCTTTCAGGTGTTCGATGGTGTCGCCGGTCTCGAAAATTTCGGAATCCATCCACTGCATGCCGACCTCGACCCTATTGGCGATGCCGCCGTGGTCGAGGGCTTCGGACAGGGACTTGTAGGCATCCCTGAGCCCGGTGTACTTGCCGACGATGGCGATGGACACTTCGCCTTCGGTTTTCAGGATGCGGTCCTCGATATCGGACCAGCGGCTTAGGTCCGGCTCCTTGACCTCGATGACGAAGTGCTCGAATACCTGATCGTCCAGGCCTTCCTGGTGGTAGTTGATGGGGACGCCGTAGATGGTGTTCACGTCGAGCGCCGGAATGACCGCCTGTTCGCGGACGTTGCAGAACAACGCGATCTTGCGGCGTTCCGATTCGGGGATCGGCCGGTCGGAACGGCACAGCAATAAGTCTGGCTGGATGCCGACGCTCAACAGTTCCTTCACCGAGTGCTGGGTCGGTTTGGTCTTCAACTCGCCGGTGGTGGGAATGTAGGGCAACAGCGTCAGGTGGATGTACATGGCCTTGTCGCGGCCCAGTTCGTTGCCTAATTGGCGAATCGCCTCGAGGAACGGCAGCCCCTCGATGTCGCCGACGGTGCCGCCGATTTCACAGAGCACGAAGTCCTCGTCCTTGAGGTCGTTGGTGATGAAATTCTTGATGGCGTCGGTGATGTGGGGGATGACCTGGATGGTGGCGCCCAGGTAATCACCGCGGCGCTCCTTGGCGATGACGTCGGAATAAATCCGCCCCGTCGTCACGTTGTCGCTCTGGCGCGAGGCAACGCCGGTAAAGCGTTCGTAATGGCCGAGGTCGAGGTCGGTCTCGGCACCGTCGTCGGTGACGTAGACCTCGCCGTGCTGATAGGGCGACATGGTGCCGGGATCGACGTTAATGTAGGGGTCGAGCTTGCGCAGCCGCACCTTGAACCCGCGCGCCTGAAGCAACGCACCGAGGGCCGCCGATGCAAGACCTTTGCCGAGTGAGGAAACCACGCCGCCGGTGATGAAGATGAACCGCGTCATGGACGTATATTGTACACCATTTTTTTCGAACGCCTAAAAAAAAGAGGCGGCATTCCTGCCACCTCGATAAAAAAAATTCCGGGGTTCTCTCTCAAGATCCCTTCCCCCTACCTGGCAAGCGGGACGCTGGGCTCACCCGGCTGAGCCGGGGCCAAGGGAACGGGGCGTGGTTGATCGAGGATCGAGCTTGGTTGGCGCTCGTTGGAAGCCAGGATGGCCAGGGTCAAGCTGGAGGCCATGAAACATGCCGCCAGGACCGTCGTCGTCCGGGTCAGCAGGTCGGCGGCGGCGCGCCCGGTCATAAAGCCGCCCATGCCGCCGCCCCCGCCCATGCCCAGCGCGCCGCCTTCACTGCGTTGCAGGAGAACGACGCAGACAAGGGCGATCGCCAGCAGCAGGTGGATGACAAGGATGACCGCGGTCATGGTGTTATTCTCTTTTCCCGTCGCCGGGCCCGTCGGCGGCCCTACGCCGCGCTTTTTAATCCCTTGCGCACGATATGGCTAGACACAACTTTGGGCGATGGCCCAAAAATCTTCGGCTGTGAGGCTGGAGCCGCCAATCAGGCCGCCGTCGACGTCTTCCAGCGCCAGCAGGTCACGGGCGTTTTCGGGCTTCATGGAGCCGCCGTAAAGGACCCTGACCCCGATCGCTTCTTCGGCGCCCAAGGCGGCCGTCAATTCAGCCCGGATCAGCGCGTGGACTTCCTGCACCACGTTCGTCGACGGCGTGCGCCCGGTACCGATGGCCCAGATCGGCTCGTAGGCGATTACCGTATTGGCGGCCGCGGACGGCTCCGGGACCGAACCGGCCAGTTGGGATTTGATCACATCGAGGGTCTTGGCGCCGTCGCGCTGTTCCTCGGTCTCGCCGATGCAGATGATGGCCGCCATGCCCTGGGCCTGGACGGCGGTGGCCCTGGCCTGAACGGTGGTATCCGTTTCTTGATGGTTGGTGCGCCGTTCGGAATGGCCGACGATCACGAAATCGCAGCCCAGGTCGGCCAGCATGGCGGCGCTGACGTCGCCGGTATGGGCCCCCTTCTCGACCGGGTGGCAGTCCTGGGCGCCGAGGGAAATGGCGCTGCCGGCAAGGGCGTCGCCGACGGCGGCGATCAGGGTAAAGGGCGGGCAAACCACCAGGTCAAAGACCGCGTCGGTTTCGTCTTTCATCAGGTCCGACAAGGTCGAGGCCAGGATCCGGCCATCGGCACGGAGGCCGTTCATTTTCCAGTTTCCGGCGATCAAAGGGCGGCGGGGGGTGCTCATGGCGGTTCCTGTGTTTGGTGTATCGGTGGGGCGGCTGTTTAATAAATATTCTGAACCGGCGGTCCGAACAAGGATCGAGACCTTGTTCCTTCGCGGCCTAAGGATTCGACACGGCCCGGTTGCGCGAATAGGTGGTTGCGGGGCACGGGCGGCGCTCCTATGATGCCGTCCGCCAAGCCCCTTTGGGCCTTGTTTCCTGGGGTGTTAGCGACGCCTTCTCCAACCTTAACCCTTCGGGACGCGCCATGCTGACCGCTATTCGAAACAATGCCCAATCGATTGTCGTCAAGGCTCTGGCGGGCCTCTTGGTCGCCAGTTTCGCCCTCTGGGGCGTCAGCGATATGTTCACGCCGGGTTCTTCGCCGTCACTGGTGTTCGAGGTTGGCGACGTCGAGATAGGCCCCAGCGAAGTCGAGTACGATGTCCGGCGCGAAATCAACCGCCTGCGTCCGATGCTGGGCGACCAGTTCGGGGTTGAACAGGCCCGGTCTATGGGTTTGATCGAATCCTTGGTGCAGCGGAAAATCAACGACACTGCGATCTATCTCGCGGCAAAGGAACTCGGCGTCGCTATCAATGACGATCTGGTGTTGGCCGAGATCAAGAACACTCCCGGCTTTCAAAGCTTAGGGAGTTTCGATCAAGGCCGCTTCCAACAGGCTTTGAGCCAGAATCTCATGACCCAGAACGATTATATCGTTCAGGTCCGCCGGCAAATGGGGCGCAATCAGATACTCGAAAGCTTCAACCCCCAAACGGCGCCGAAACGGCTGGTGGATAAAATCTATAGGCACCGCCAGGAAAAAAGGACCGTCGACACCGTCCATATTTCCGACAGCGCCCAGAAAGGTGTCCCCGAACCGGACGGCGCGGCATTGGAAAAATACCACAAAGACAATGCTGGAACCTTCACTGCCCCTGAATATCGCGCCTTGACGGTGATCCGGCTTGAAGCGTCGGATTTGGCCAAGGATGTCGAGGTTTCGGACGGGGAACTCAAGGAGTCCTACGAGGCCCGCGAGGACGAATTCACGGTTCAGGAGTCTCGCCGGGTCATGCAGATGATTCTTGCTAGCGAGGAGGAAGCCAAAACGGCCGAAAAAGCGCTTTCCGAGGGGCGTGACTTTGTCACCGTCGCTTTGAAAGTGGCCAAGATGAATATCTCCACCATTGAATTGGGCCGGCTGACCCGGGCCGGGCTGCCGTTTCCCGAACTGGTGGAACCGGTCTTTTCATTGAAGGAAGGCGCCAACAGCGCTCCTGTCAAAAGCCCCCTGGGATGGCATTTGTTCCATGTCACCGATGTCGAACCGGGGAGCACCAAAACCCTGGACGAGGTGCGAGACGACCTCGGCCAATCCCTAGCCCTAGAAAAAGCCGTCGACAACATGTTCGAACTGGCCAACCGGCTGGAGGATTTGTTGGGCGGCGGCGCCAACCTGGAGGAAGCGGCGGCGCAATTGAACCTGAGGATCGTCAAGGTCGCGGCGGTCGATAAAAGCGCCCTGGACCCCGCCGGGCGCAAGGTCGAGTCCCTGCCGGGAGGGGATTTTATCTCCATCGCCTTTGTCACCGAGGAAAGCGCCGACAGCCTTTTGACCGAAACCGGCGATAACGGGTATTTCGTTCTCCGGGTTGATGGGGTGACGGCGCGGGCCCTGCGTCCCCTGGACACGGTCAAGGCCAAGGTCGCCGAAGCCTGGAAAGCCGGTAAACGGGCTGAGAGGGCGAAACAATCCGCCGAATCTGTGATCGCCCGGGTCAAGGGCGGGACCGGGCTGGATGTGATTGCCAAGGAAATAGGCTTAACCGTCAAGTCGCCGCCGGCAACCGTGCGCCGGCCTGCAACCCCCGATCCCCTATTGTTTCAGGCGTTGATCGACGGGGTCTTCGCTGTCCAGCCGGGGCAAGCGACCATGGCCCGGAACAACGACGGGTATACCGTGGCCCGGCTCAAAACAATCATCGCCGCCAACCCCGTCCCCGACAAGAAAGGGGTCGAGCAGTTAGCCGGGCAGATCAGTGATTCAATGGAAGTCGATGTCCTGACCCAATTGGCCGGGGCGCTCCGCGAGCGTTATGGCGTCACCGTCAACCGTCAAATCATCAACCAGCTTTTTGCCGGGGTCGGGGGCGGCCGGAGACCCATCCGAAACCGCTGAGACGGACATGAAGACGTTTCCTGATTTTTCCGCCTTTACGAATGTGTATGGTGCCGACGGCCAAGGTTTATCACAAGTTGTATGGACGACGCTGGTATCCGACCTGGAGACCCCGGTTTCGGCGATGTTGAAATTGGCCCAGGGCCGGCCCAACAGCTTTCTTCTTGAGTCCGTCGAAAGCGGCACCATTCGTGGCCGGTATTCGTTCATCGGCCTGCAGCCGGACCTCATTTGGCGTTGTTTCGACGATGGGGCCGAAATCAACCGCGATGCCGAAACGGACCCCGATGCCTTCGCCCCCTGCCCCATCGCCGAGAAATCGGGGGCCATCGAATCGCTGCGCGCCCTGGTCGAGGAATCCCGGATCGGGATACCGGCGGGCCTGCCGCCGATGGCTTCCGGGCTAGTCGGGTATTTAGCCTATGACATGGTGCGGCTGGTTGAGAAGCTCCCGGATGCCAATCCCGATGTGATCGGCACCCCCGATAGCATTTTCCTGCGCTCGACGGTGATGGCGGTATTCGATTCCCTGGAGGATTCGGTCACCATCGTCACCCCGGTCTGGCCTGATAAATTGATAACCGCCGAAGATGCCTATCGGGCCGCTTCCGAACGGTTGGCCGGGGTGGTGCGGGACTTCGAGGCCAGTCCTCCTCAAAAAGCGCAAAAACTGTCCCCGGAAAAGGACCTCCCGGAACCGCAATCCAACATGACCCCGGAATCGTTCCACGGCATGGTGAAAAAGGCGGTCGAATACATCAACGCCGGCGACGCCTTTCAGATCGTTCCGTCGCAACGGTTTAAACTGCCTTTCACGTTGCCGCCGTTTTCGTTTTACCGGGCCTTGAGAAGGCTTAATCCGTCGCCGTTTTTGTTTTATCTAAATTTCGGAGATTTTTCCGTTATCGGCTCTAGTCCCGAGATCCTGGTCCGCGTCCGCGACGGCAAGATCACACTTAGGCCTTTGGCGGGAACCCGAAAACGTGGCCAAACGGCCGCCGAGGACGCGAGTCTTGTCGAAGACCTGCTTTCCGATCCGAAGGAAATTGCCGAACACCTGATGTTGCTCGACCTGGGGCGCAACGACGTCGGGCGAATCGCCAAAGTAGGAACGGTGAACGTTACCGAGCAGTTCATCGTCGAGCAATATTCCCACGTCATGCACATCGCGTCCAACGTCGAAGGCGACCTCGATCCGAAATTCGACGCCATCGATGCCCTGCTGGCCGGTTTCCCGGCCGGCACGGTTTCCGGCGCGCCGAAGGTCCGGGCGATGGAGATTATCGAAGAACTGGAACCGGAACGCCGTGGCGTCTATTCGGGCTGTATCGGGTATTTCGGCGCCAACGGTGACATGGACACTTGTATCGCGCTGAGGACGGCGGTCATCAAGGACGATGTCCTGTACGTGCAGGCCGGCGGTGGCGTGGTCGCCGACAGCGACCCGGAAAACGAGTTTCAGGAAAGCTGCAACAAAGCCAAGGCTCTGCTCCGGGCGGCCGAGGAGGCGGTCAAGTTCGCCACCGGGGAAACCTGAACCCTGGAAGGCTTGGCTCCCCGAAAATCCGTTAGGAGGGGCCGCCGTATTCAAAACCGACGCTTTCGACGGCCTGTTGGATGGCGCCGTCATCGTCGGCGCCTTCGACCGTCGCCTGTTTGCCGTCCAGGTCGACTTCCACCGCCGCTTCGGGCGCCGCCGTCTTTATGGCGTTGGTGACCGCCTTCGCGCAGCCGTCGCAGGTCATGCCCAAGACTCGATAAGTTTTGGTCACTTAGATCTCCTATCAATCGTCGGCGTCGAGTTCCATTGCACTCCATCCCCCTATGGGAAGGTCAGGCGGTTTGCCGACATTCAATCGCCCCTACCCCGGTGATCTTCGAGGTTTGACCACGGACGAAAGCGGAACCAGTTTGAACCCCCGGTTCTCGATATCCTTCAGCCACGGAACCAGTGCTTTCAGAGTCGCTTCGCGCGGGTGGCCGATGGCGATGGCTAGGCCGGTCCTTTTTGCCAGCCTTTCGACCTCAACCAGACGTTTGTTAATCCCCGCCACGTCGTCGGCGTGATCGAGAAAGATATTTCGTCTGGCGAAGGGCACGTCGATTTTCCGGGCTGCCTTGCGGGCGACAGAATTGCCGGCGGTAATGGAATCCAGAAAAAACAAATTCCTTTTTTTCAATACCTCCATGACCGCGATCATTCCCGCCAAGTCCGCCGTGAAGCGGCTGCCCATATGATTGTTGACCCCCACATAACCGGTGAATTGATCCAGGTTCCATTTCAGGTTGGTCAGCAGTTCCTGGCGCGGAATGCCGGTCAGCAGGACGTTCGGGCCCGGGTCCACGTCCAGGCTGCCGGGTTCCATGGGAATGTGCAACAACAGCTCATGGCCGGCGTCGCCGGCGGCACGGGTCTGTTTTTCGAGGTCGGGGGCATAGGTCAGGAACGACATCGTCAACGGGCCCGGCAATCGAATGGCCCAGGCGGTCCGCGGTCTGTCGACACCGAGGTCGTCGATGACGATGACGATCCTGGCTTTCTTGCTCTCAGCGGGAACGGCCGGCGACAAGGAGGCCGTCTCTCTCGGCGATTCGGTCTTTGCTAGGGGCGGCTCCATCCCGGCCTCCGTTTTTGGCGCCGCCGGTTCCTCCCACGCCAGCGCGGCTCCCTTGGTTCGGGCAGGGTCTTGATTGTCGGGACCCGGGGGGCTGGCCGCCTGGGCATCGGGAGACGGCGTCTTTTCTGCCGTACCCCTGAGGACCTTGACGGCGGGCCGGGTTTCGGTTGATTCGATGATGTCCTGGGGCAGGGCCTCTTCATAGGCGCGTACGGGTTTCCCTTGATGCACCTTGGTGTCTTCGGGAAGCAGGGGCGGAAGCGTTGCCGAGGAGACAGACTCTGACTTTGCCAGCGGCGGGGTGGTTTCCGTCAAGATTCCAACACCGTATCCGATGGCGATTCCGGCCACGGCCAAGCCGACGAAAAACGCCTGGCGAAGGGGATTCAAACGAAGTTGGGGCCGCTGGCCCGGTTCCCCCGGTTTATTGTTGCCGGCCTTACGGGTCCGGGACTTAATGGCCATTACCGTTCGCCTTCCACATCACCCGCTTTCTCCCGGCCCATGTCTGAATTTAAAGGTTGGTGAATCTTTATTGTCATGTTGGCGTAAGTTTCACATGCTAATTTGCGGAGTCGAAATGCAATTGGCGGCCAACGCCAATGTTACAAAGGGTGAGGCGTGCCATGCGTTCCTATGACTTGGGAAAGCTGAGTATACTTGTGCTTGAAAAGCACCTTCTGGTACGCAGGCTGCTGACCGACGTGTTCAGCGAGTTCGGCGTACCCACCGTCCACAGCACCCCAGACCCTGAAATGGCCTGGGACATATTCATCCAGTTCCAGGTTGATCTTATCCTGTGCGACTGGGCCCATGGCCTGGACGGCATGGCCTTCTTGGCCCGGGTCCGCCAGGACGAGGAAAGCTCCGATCCCTACGTGCCGGTCATCATCTGTACCGCCAATACGGAATCCCAGCATGTCTGCGTGGCGCGGGACACGAGCATGACCCAATTTCTGGCCAAGCCGGTGTCGGCGAAAATGATCTATTCCCGCATCTGCGCGGTGGTAGAGAACACCCGGCCGTTCTTCCGGGTCAGCGACTTCTTCGGTCCCGACTGCCGGCGCTCTCGGGACGAATTTTACGGCGGCCTTAACCGCCGCAAGCACCGCACCGGTTAGTCCCGCTCTCTTTTTACCATCGCCTTCAGTCATAGCCTCAGCCATCGGGACCGGCCGCCAGGTCCTCGAGGATCGGACAATCGGGCCTGTCATCGCCATGGCAGCGGTCGGTCAGGTTGATCAGTGTGTTGCGGATGGATTGCAGTTCGGCAATGCGTTTTTCGACGTCGGAAATATGTTTGAGGGCCAGGGCCTTGACGTCGGCGCTGGTCCTGCTTTTGTTCCGCCAAAGCTCCAACAGGCCGCCCACGTCCTTGACCGAAAACCCGAGCCGCCGGGCGTGCTGGATGAACTTCAGCGTCTCGATGTCAAAAGGGGAATAGTTCCGGTAACCGTTCTCGGCCCGGACCGCCGGTGGGATGAGGCCGATGCTTTCATAATAGCGGATGGTCTTGGCGGGGACGCCGGATTCCGATGCCGTTTCGCCGATGTTCATTTTGATCCTCCATGTGAAATCATGCCGCTTGTTCGATATTTTCAATCGTCTCCTGAATGACCCGATGCTGGCCCTCGATGGGCGGCCGGAGCCCGCGCAGACGCAACGAATTGGTGACCACGAAGACGCTTGAGGCGCTCATCGCGCCGGCCGCCAGCATCGGGTTCAACAGCAATCCCAAAAGCGGATACAGCACCCCGGCGGCGACCGGGATCAAGACCATGTTATAGGCGTAGGCCCAGAAAAAATTGCCCCAGATGGTCCTCAGCACCCGCTTCGACAGCTCGGCGGCGTTGACGATTCCCCGCAGGTCGCCCAACATTAGGACCACGTCGGCGGCCTCGATGGCGATATCGGTTCCAGTGCCGATGGCGATGCCGACGTCGGCCTGGGCTAGGGCCGGGGCGTCGTTGATGCCGTCGCCGACGAAGGCTATTTTTTTGCCGCCGGCCTGAAGGCGCTTGACCTCGTCGGCTTTTTGGCCGGGCAGGACTTCGGCCATGACCCTGTCGATGCCGGCCTGGCGGGCAATGGATTCGGCGGTGCCGCGGTTGTCGCCGGTCAGCATTGCGACTTCGAGGCCGAGGGCATGAAGCGCCCCGACGGCTTCCGGGCTACCGTCCTTCAAAGGGTCGGCGACGGCGATCACCGCCGCCAGTTGTCCGTCGACGGCCGCATAGAGGGGTGTCTTGGCCTCGGCGGCCAATTCGCCGGCGCGCGCCTCGACATCCTTGAGGTCGATACCGAAGCGTTCCATATATCGGCCGGCGCCGACCTGCACCCGGCGGCCGTTGACGTCGGCCTCGATGCCGAAGCCGGGCTCGGCCTTGAAAACCCGGACCGGAGGAATCTCCATTCCCCGTTCCCTGGCGGCGCGGACGATGGCCTCGGCGATCGGGTGTTCGCTTTTCGATTCGGCCGCCGCAACGAGACGGAGGATTTCTGTTGCGTCGCAATCGATGGCGTCGAAATCGGTCATTTCCGGCTGCCCCTGGGTCAAGGTGCCGGTCTTGTCCAAAACCACGGTGTCGACCCAGGCCAGGACTTCCAAGGCGGCCCCCTTGCGGAACAGCACGCCCATTTCGGCGCCCTTCCCCGAACCGACCATGATCGCCGTCGGCGTCGCCAGCCCCATGGCGCAGGGACAGGCGATCAACAGCACCGAGACCGACGTCACAAAGGCGAAGCTGAGCGCCGGGTCGGGCCCGTAAAAAAGCCAGACGGCGAACGTCGCGGCGGCGAAGATGAGGACCACGGGCACGAAGATGCCGGCGATCTTGTCAGCGAGGCGTTGGATCGGTGGCTTGGTGCCTTGCGCCTCCTCGACCATGCGGATGATCTGGCTCAGCACCGTATCGGCACCGACGCGGGTGGCCCGCAAGGTGAAGGCGCCGGTCTTGTTGACGGTGCCGCCGACGACCTCGTCCCCGGTTTGTTTTTCCACCGGCGCCGGCTCGCCGGTAATCATCGATTCATCGACGTAGCTGGAACCTTCCGTCACCATCCCGTCCACGGCGACGCGCTCTCCGGGGCGGACAAGGACCAGATCCCCGGCCATCACTTCTTCGATGGGGATTTCCATTTCTTCGCCGTTACGGACAACGCGGGCGGTCTTGGCCTGGATCCGCATCAGTTTCCGGATCGCTTCCGACGTACGGTCCTTGGCGATGGCTTCCAGATAACGGCCGAGCAAAATCAGCGTGATGATGACGCCGGCGGCCTCAAAGTACGACGTTGCCGTGTTCTCGGGAAAGATCGCCGGGACCAAGAGGGCCAACAGGGAATAGAAATAGGCGGCGCTGGCGCCGAGCATCACCAGGCTGTTCATGCCCGGGTTAAGATGGCTCAATTCGGCCCAGCCGTGGCGATAGAACCGCCGCCCGGCGTAGAACTGGACCGGCGTCGCCAGCAGCCATTCGACACCTATCCAGCCGCGCTCGGCCATTGCCTCCATCATCAAGCTGCTGACTCCGGGAGCCATCTTTAGCATGGCGATAAGGAACAGCGGCACCGTGAAGGCGGCGGCCAACAACAAATCGCGCCTGAGCCCGGCCATTTCCTCTTCGCGGGCGACGCGTTCGCGGTCGTCCGTTTCCTCGCCGGTGACCGGGCGCGCCGAATAACCGGCGGTCTCGATGGCCGCGGAGATGCGGTCGGGATCGACTTCGCCGGCACGGTAAGCGACGGAAGCCCTTTCATTGGCCAGGTTGACCACCGCCTCGCCGACGCCGGGAACGCCTAACAGCACCTTTTCGACGCGGCTGACACACGATGCGCAGGTCATTCCCCCGACCTGCAACGATAGGTGTTGGAGGTCCCCCGCCGAGGTTTTGTTGGTTAGCGTTTGGGTTTGTTCAGAGGTCGTGTTCATGGGGGTATCCTACAACCTTCCAGTAAAGTGTAATCATTATGCAAGCTTACAGTTACCGGAAGGTCAAGGCGCAGTCGTCGGAAAGTCCTCTGCGTGTCGTCCTCATGTCGTCCGCAAGTCGTCATTTTTTGCCGCATTTTTTAACATAACTTATTGATATTAAAAACTTCTAACCCTGAAAAAGGCTGTGAAAGTTGTCATTTTCTCCTTCCGAGCCGTCTGACAAGGGGGGGTGACGAGGTTTCGGACCCACCCCATGATGGGGCTCGATTCTTACTTTAATTCCTTAATAAACAAGATTAAGGAATTAGATCATATCTAAAAAAGCAAGTCAAGAACAAAAAGGGAATAATTAAATGACCTTTGCCTGGTTTAAAGGGAAATGGGAAAATGGGGTCAGGTCTTGCATTGCCGTATCGGCCCCCTTTGGAGGCTTTGATCAACCGCCGCCTTCTGCCCGCTTCACAACCCGGCTGATCGTGTTTTAATGGACTCCAAAATGGCGGGCGATGGCGTGCAAACTGTATGCGCCTAACGGTAAAATGTGGCAATACAAGACCTGACCCAACACTCGCGAAACGGCTTTGAGACCGCACCATCAACAAAACGGGGCATTGAATTAAGACGGCGCTTGATCCTGGTGTTTACGCCCGTGGCGGCGACGGCAAGCAACGGCTGGTGTTACTGTACCAGGGGGGGTGATTACCGGCTCGCCGATATAGTCGAGTACTTTCAACTCGGCAATCTGGAGGAGGCGGGTGGTGCGGACGAGGCGGTGTTAGTGTTGACGGGCAGGGAACTGCAAACCCTGAAGACCATGGCCGACACCTTCAGCTTCGACTACGAGGAAAAGTTCATCGAAATGTGCCTAAAGGTGACACGTTTAGCCGCCGGCTTGGCCGCCGCGCCGGACGCGTTAGAGATCCGATTTACGGAATATTTCTAGGGGGAGCGCTGATGGTGATTTTAGCAATCACCATTTTAAATTTATCTGATTAGGAGGTTTTTTTGTCCAAACGCCTATGTCCGCCTCGGGCCCTGTATGGACGATATTGATATTTGCCCGACGCCAAGGCGTTGAAACCGGAAGCCCCCTTCCCTTCCGCCTCCCCCTTCATACCCCTAGGCCTTTTATACCCCCGGGCCCGGCCGGGCTTGACGCTTCCGG
>Ga0315336_1005696_pt1 | contig 13360 bp, 8 predicted proteins | sample ASW5metaG_FD_204512 | JGI IMG/M metagenome (GOLD analysis project Ga0315336, IMG submission 204512) | Ammonia-oxidizing marine archaeal communities from Monterey Bay, California, United States - ASW #5 | ecosystem: Environmental > Aquatic > Marine > Intertidal zone | place: USA: California...
GCGGACGACACTGCGAAAAGACTCCTGGTCGATGTGATATCCTTCAAGCCAAATGCAGGCGATGCCCCGAGAACTCAGCCGTTGGTGGCAGAGCTGAAAGAACTCCTGTGTGAACAGGTCAGCGACCCCTGCGATCCAAGGATTGGATGGCTCGGAAATGATCACGTCGTATTGCTTGTCGGTTAAGGCAAGGTGATTGCGACCGTCGGCGACAACGATACGAACGCGCGGATCGGCCAAGATGTTGTGGTTGAATTCGTCAAAGAAGTGCGTGGCCTCAATCATTTCCGGTGCAAGTTCCACGCAGTCGAGTGTCTCGACGGGATGAAGCCCAACCGAGCCCAGCGTAATTCCACTGGCTAGGCCGATCACCAGCACGTTGTGAGGGTCTGGATGCAGCAGCATCGGCACGTGCGAGAGCAACATTTGTGTGGGAAGGTCAGATGCCGAGGAAGCGTCAGGTTTGCCGTTCACGTACAGAGTCAGCTCCCCCGTTACTAATTCCTTCACCGTGATGGTCGTTGTGAGACCTTCCTTGTGGAAAAGAACCTTGCGTTCCTCGACCATTTTTTCGAGGGCAGCGGTGGACAGTGTGATTTCCTTGGAATGCCTGCGTGCCTGCGTAAAGGGACCGAAACTGATGCGCATCACGTCCCACGCGGGAATCACGGCGATTGCAACGCTCGTCACACCAAGTGCAACGGCCGCCGTCAACCCTCTCCGCCTTGGAGCCAGACTGTGGCACTGGCCGAACAGCACGCAGCCTGTAAATACGTTGATCATCACTCCGGCAAGGATCGTGTGTTGAATACCGAGCCAGGGGATCAGCACAAATCCGCCAAAAAAAGACCCTAAGATGGAGCCGACCGTATTGCACGCATAGACGGCACCAATCGATCGACCGACGCCGACCGGCCTTTGTGCGAAAAGGCGACTCACCAAGGGAAACGACGCACCCATCAGTGCCGTCGGGACGAACATGATGACGAAGCTTAAGGTGAACTCTGCGAATTGAAGCGACCAGAATGACTCGCCGGAGCGCGAAATCATCCGGGTGACAAAAAATGGCAACCGGTCTAATAGCGGCACAACCGCCAGAGCCGACAGCCCGATCGCCACCTGCATTCTCGCCAGCCAGTGCATTGGATCGCGAATTCGGTCTGCGTACTTGGCGAACGCCATGCTGCCCGTGGCCAGGCCGAGGATGAACGCCGTGAGCATCAGGCCGAACGCATAGACGGAGGAGCCGATCAGTAGGGAAAGGACTCGCGTCCAGGCGATCTCGTAGATTAGCGCCGAAAACCCGGAAAATCCATACACGATAAGCAGCACGGTCAGCGCTCTCTGACCGTAGGCCACTTGATGTTCGGGCAACGGTTGCTCAGTGAACTTCTTCGGTTTCTCCGCCTTCCTGGTTTTCTTCGTCTTGCGTCGGGAAGTTTTTTGTTGGATAGCATCTCGTGCTGAGTCGGTTTCGGGAAACCAGCGCATCATGCGGCGGTGAAGCAGGTAAGCCGCGATACAGATGCCGAAGTTCAGCAGACACGCTGTGAGGATCGTCGTGGTTACGCCCAGCTTGGGGATGAGCAGGAAGCCGGTCACGGCGGCTCCCACCGCGGCGCCGAAAGTATTCAGGGCGTACAATCTTCCCACCGACCAACCGACCCTGTCCGTCAGCTGCACAAAAAACTTGCTCAAGATCGGCAGCGTGGCGCCCATGAGCGTGGCAGGCAGAAGCAGCAGCAGGCCGCAGAAGAAGAAACGAATGAGACTGAATACGTAAAACGAGGTATGGGTGTTTTGATAAATCAGTCGGTAGATCGGTTCGGTCGAGTCGATCAGGAAAGGCAACATCAGGCAGTACGCACCGATCAGGCCTTCAAGAATGGCGAAGATGCGAAGGGCATCGTTTCGACGGTCGATCAGACGTCCGCCCACGTAGCTGCCCAGCGCCAGGCCGGCCATAAACACGCACAACACCGTGGTGATGGCAAATGTGGTGTTGCCCATCACCAGACGCAGCAAACGCGTCCAGACAATCTCGTGGATCAGGCTGCACACGCCGGAAAGAAAGAACGCGCCGAGCACGCCGGTCAGGATGAGTTGGGCCTGTCTTCGTCGGTTCCCTGGATGTCCCGCCCCGGGATGGCTCTTTGTCATACTGATCTTGCCCAGGCGACGCGGCTGGCGGAACTCGAGGCCGATATTCCCACGGGAGTCGAGGGCGGAAACAGATCCACGCTCGCGGCTTTGCGATTATAATCTGCTGAGAAACAAGGGATAAGTCCAATTAGTACGATCTCAAACTCATCCTTTGTTAGACAATCGTCGAAGGAATGTGGCGGACTGCTGGGCGGCAGCGGGGCCGTCGTGACTGTGACGGCTCAGCTCGACATGCAACCCGCCTTCGTATTGGACTTCCTCCAAGGCTGCGAAGATCGGGGGGAAGTCAATCTCACCTTCGCCAAACATCAGATGCTCGTGGACCGATCGCCGCATGTCTTCGATGTGCACGTTCACTAGCCGATCGCTCCAGCGGCGAATCATCTCTTCGATCGGTCCCTCGTCGAGACAATGCAGATGGCCCACGTCGAGCGTCAGCGCCAGATGTGGTGCATCCATGCGCTCGGCCAACTCCGCGAAGCTGTCCATCGTGTCGATCAACATCCCCGGCTCGGGCTCAAACCCCAAGACAATATCCTTTCGGTCGGCATAATCGAGCACCGTCTGCAGGCTTTCAACAAGGCGGTGCCAGCCCTCTTCAAGCGCATCGCCGTCTGACAAGCTGCCCGACCAAAGCGAAACGCAGTCGCTGCCCAGCGCCGCGGCCGTGTCGATCGCATGTCTCAATAATTCTACGCGGCGAGGCCGGCCGGCCGATTTGGGTGAGACCAGTGTCGGCTCGTGTTTCTGCATCGGATCGAGAAGATAACGGGCTCCCGTTTCGATCACCGAGTGCAAGTTGAATTCCGACAGGAGTTGGCCAATCGCGTCGAGTTCTCGGTCATGGAGCTTGTCGTACGGATTCAGCGCTGCGTGATCGATCGTGATCGCTACGCTCTGATAGCCGAGCGAAGCGAGTAGCCGAATCGCCGCTGGCAGGCTGTGATGGGCGAGCCCGTTGGTGTTGTAGCCAATACGCATGCGAAATTGTTGGGAAGTGAGCCGGGGAATTGCGAGCGGCTCATTATGTCATAGCGACCCAGCGTGAAGCAATTCTTACGGGAATCAGCAACGACAGCACGATCAGAGCCGCAGGCCAGCCTGCCGCGGCGAAAGCCGCCAAGGCGTCCAGTAGGATCATAGTACCGATCAGTCGCGAGACATTTTCGCGGAATGCGTCCACTCCTCGGTCCGCCAACGATTTGCGTCGAGCCAATAGAGCAGCCGCTAAGACGAACGACCAGCAGACATACCACGAGGCACCAAGTCCCAGTTGGCCTTGAATCGGACCGGTTACAAGAGGCAGCCCTGCCAGCAACAGCAGAGCGCCGCCAATCAGTACTTCTCCCCAGCCATGGTCGACGGTTCGATGAGTGGCATTCTCCGATCGGGCGTAGTAAGTAAGCCCAGTGGTATACAGTCCCACAACCGTAGCAAATAGCAGCACGCCCGCGATGGCCCCAGGCTGCAATGTTGCCGACGCTCCCAACAGCACGTTGAACAATCGACAGCCGCCCATGACAAGCGGGCCCAGGGCTGTCCGCTTCAGTCCGAAATCGTAGCCCAGCACAGAGCAAGCCAACAACAGTCCTGCGATGGCAGGTGCCCAACTCTCGGAAATCAAGGCAACTACCCAGGCAGCCACAACACCCAGAGCCAGCAGGCCGTTTCCCACAAGAAAGGCGGTCTTTCGCGAGACGTGTCCCGCAGGGATCGGCCGTTCGGGCCGATCGACCGCGTCGCGCTGGGCGTCATAGACATCGTTGAGCACCATGCCGGCCAGATAGATCAGCAGCGAGGCAACGATTAGCACCGCCAAAGTTCCCAGCGGTTGCCAACCACCGCCAGCCAGCAAGAATCCGGCCAAGATGTTCGAAGCGGCCGTGGGCGCGTTGGCCACCCGCAGCAGCTGCCACCAACCCCTACAACAACCGCTCGCAGCGCTCATCGGCTAGCCGACTCCTCGGCGGCCAGATCTTCGCTCACCCGTAAGAGAAACTGTCGAGCCTCGCGGGCGGCGTCGTCGGGCGAATCGATGTAAGGGTAGAGTTCCACCGTCAGCCAGCCTCCGTAGCCTGTCTCTCCAATTGCCCGCAAAGTGGCGGCAAAGTCGATCGCACCCCGGCCCGGTATCAAATGCTCATGCTTCCGTGAATCGGCAATGTCTTCCAGATGATAGTGGAGCGTGTGTGTCTGCATTTTCGGAATCCACTCGGCAGGTTCCTCACCCACGCAGAAAGCATGTCCGATGTCGAAGTTCAAGCCAACTCGATTCGAGTCGAGGCGTTCGACGAAAGTCACGTATTGATCGAAACGCTCAATGAGCAACGCCGGCTCCGGCTCGATCAACATCCCAACTGCCAACTGCTCGGCCAAATCGACGCACGGCATCAGCTCGTCGTAGAAGATGTCGGCCGCCTGCTGCCAGGTTTGACCCTCGGCCAAGGGGCCGCCCGGTTCGGTCGTGATGTGCGGAGCACCCAGGTCGTGGGCCAGTTGCAATGCCCGCCGAGTGTGCTCGCGGCGAATGGCCCGGTAGTGCGGATCGGGATCGATCCAGCCGGGATGCCAATAGGGTTGTCGCGGGTCTCCGACCCCGTTCATCATGAAGGCGTTGACATTGGAGATTGTCAGATGGTTTGCTTCCACGCAAGCGCGAACCGCTTCGCGACGCTCAGGCAATAGTCCGGCTGGCCAAGCATGCGGCACGTCGGCCATCAGCTCGATCCCCCGGTAACCCAACCCCGCGATTCGGCGGATCGCTTCCTCAATGGAATACTGCAGGTAGGCGTTCGAACTGAAGGCGAGATTCACGTTGGTGTTTCCAAGAGAGGGCTTCAAGACGACTGGCTCGTGGTGTCACGGTAGATTCTAGCCGTCAGGCAGCGGTCCGTTTAGCCTCTTTGCATTCTGTTGGGCTTTGGATCGCATAATCGGCACGATCGCTCAGGATTACGCCATCGCGCTGCAAACAGCCCCTTGGGCGGGCTTTCTGTCTCGGTCGCGGTAGTCGGAGCGACTGCGTCGCCTGATCGGGAGATCGGGGCGGCGATCATCGAGCAAGCTAGGTCGCGCCTGGGGCGTTGATGCAAGTTTGTCGGCAAGCAAGGTCGAAAACAGACATGGTGCGGCCTGATTCCATTGCTCCGCGCCCAAGAGATCGACTTTGTATCCTGAACGGTCCACGCCACCGACCATCGCCATCCCCATTCTGCCGCAGTAGAGAGGCTCCAACATGTTCTCGCGCGGTTTAGCGATTCCAGTTCTAATGGTTGCTTCGGTAGGCGTTCCTTACGTGGCGAGCAACTCGTCCGACTTGTCCAGTTCCTGGAGTAAGACGGCTAAAACCGCCCTGAGTGACTGGGGTTTCGGCAAAAGCTCGTCGGCGAAGGTGGACGTGGCGCAGCGCCGGAGGACTGATTTATCGCCCCCAGGACCAGGCGCGGCGCTTTTTCCCAACACGGCGCCTCTGACGGGTACGCCGGCACTGAACCTCGCCGAAGTATTCAGTATGAACGTCACCAAAGAGTGGGTCTATCAGCACTGGGCGCGGAAATCGACCGGCTTGGCCGATCTGGGTCTGTACGGCATTCGGGTGCCGCTAGTCAGCGGGACTCAGTTGAGCGACCTGGCAGGGTCATTGACCTACTGGTTTGACGCGGCCGGCAGACTCCAAAAGATTTCCTTTCACGGGCGAACAGGCGACACCACGCGGTTGGTCGCCGTCGTGACCCAACGGTTTGGCCTCCAGCCACAACCGACGGTCGTCGCCGGCGAACAATTGTTCCAAGTGCAACGCAGTGGCTATATCTATAGTGAGTTGAAAACCAAGCCCGCCCCGGTCTTGTGGGCCAACTCTCCTCATGAGAGCTTTACCGTCGACCTGCAATTGCAGGGTTCCAACGCAGCCAGACCGTTGTGTCAGCCCATAACGATGCTGCCGGCGCCTGAAGTCTCGCAGCAGCAGGCGAGCTCGGGTGAGTCTGAGCAGTCCGACGACGAAGACGCCCAGAAGAGTGAGGAAGAGAAGCTAGGTTGGAAGGCCTTCTTTCCTCGCAGCCGCGTTCCGCCGGAACAGGTCGAGAATCTCAACAAGCGTCAGCAGATTTGGTAGGCTCACCGTAGGTCGGCTGCCAAGAGACTGCCCGATCCGCTATGCTGCGACCATGAGCTCCCAGGCAATCTGTGTGAGGGTCTGTCCAGAGGCCGAGCGGGCCGTCGCGCTGAAACAGTTGCACGATGGTCTCTCGCCAGAACAGCAGCCCGCCCTGGTTCAGGCCATCGATTCCTCCCAGGGGGAGTCCGGTTTTTCTGGGCTATTTGTGGTGTCCAGCGGCAAAGAGCCACAAGCGGTGCTGTGGGTGCAACAGACCCCCGGGAAAACCGCCGTTGTTTGGCCACCCGACCAGACACATTTTGCTGCACGCGAACTGATGCGCGCGATTCCCCCTTTTCTCGATCAGCAGCAGGTCGCCCTGGCACAGCTGCTAGTTCACCCCGATGCCCCGTGCGACATCGATCTGCTTGAGTCTGCGCAGTTACACCACCTAGCTACCCTAGCCTACTTGGTCGTAGAGCGAAGCCATCTGCCCAGCAGCGGAGCTACGATGAATGCGGATTCACCTTTGGAGTTTGAACCGCGCGCAGAGGAATCGCCCGAGCGATTGGGGCCGCTGCTGGAGAGAACCTACCAGGGGTCGCTTGACTGTCCGACGCTGGACGGAGTGCGAGATTATCCGGACGTGTTGGAGGGCTACGCTGCGCAGGGGCAAGCCGATTCCAGATGTTGGTTCTTTGTGCGCTATCAGGCACAAGATGTTGGTGCACTGCTGCTTGCCGAGTATCCCGATGCCTCAACCTGGGAGCTAATCTACATGGGGATCCTACCATCAGTTCGCGGCCAAGGGTTCGGTTGGCAGATTGTGCAGCACGCCCTGTGGCAAGCAAGCCAGCGCGGGGCCGAGCGAGTTGTTTTGGCTGTTGACGAAGCCAACCACCCGGCGCTGGCCATGTATCGGCGCGCAGGCTTTGTCCCCTGGGACCGACGAAAGGTCTATGCCCGGCTGAAACCGGCCCTTTAGCCCTGTTTTGGCTGGAGTGCGTTTCCTCCCCGGTACAATCCCACCCCGTGGGACCAGTTTGCAGAAAACATTCGGTCCGAACAGATTCTCCACACCAGCGAAGCGGGGATCAAAAAGTTTTTCTGCGCCGTTTGCGGCCTGGGCGCCTCTCGATTAACGGCTCTCAGCCGTCCGGCAGCGCGGGACAGAGACTTCGTCCAAGTCAAGGGCTTTCTTGTTGATGCTAGCGTACGTAGAATCGCGGCCCGCTGTTACACTTAAGCATCACCGGCCAACCTTTCCCGGGGGCCGATTTCTCCTACGAGACGACAAATCGCACGAGCTAAGCTGGGCGTGCCGCAAAGCGATTGCTGAGCGGTTTTCCCATGGCAACGGCGACGGTGCGTCATGGAGTTAACAGGAAGTGGTCAAGGAAGATTTGGACAGGCTGTCCGCTCTGAGAGAGCAGCTCGGCATTCGGCTTGGGCCGGAGCGATACGAATTGTGGATTGGTCCCCACACTTCGTTACAACTGCGAGACAACCAGCTGCTGGTTGGTTCTCCTTCAAAGTTTCAGATGCAATGGTTGCGGCGCAAACTGCACGAGCCGCTGCTGACTTGCTGCCAGCAGCTGTGGGATGAGCAGTTTGAGATTCATTATCAGGTCGACCCACATCCGGTCGACTCTGAGCCGCAGTGCACGGAATCGACGTCGGTGCCAGCCGTTAGAGCTTCAAGCGAGAAAGAGACCCAAGGTCCTCGCGGGAACTCTTGCCCACCTGATCAGACCGTCGTGCCTGCTCAAAAGAAAAACCAACCCGCTGTGCGCTACGCAATGTTCCATAGCTTTGTCACGGGCAAAGGAAACGAATTGGCCTATCGCACGGCCCGGGCCGTTGTCGCGCAGCCGGGCCGATATTCTCCGCTGCTGCTGCATGGGTCGCCGGGTGTCGGGAAATCCCACTTACTGCATTCCATCCGCCGGCAGCTCAGTGGCAACAAACCGAGGTCGCCCGCGCGAGCCATCCACTTAACGGCCGAGCAGTTCACCGCCCAATTTCTCGAGGCGCTTGATCGCCGTTCGCTGCCCGGTTTTCGCCAGAAGTGTCGCTCTATTGACGTTTTATTGCTCGACGACATTCAATTCTTCCGCGGCAAACGGGCGACGCTCGACGAATTGCTTTACACGATCGATTCACTGCAAGACCGGGGGCATCAGGTCGTGCTTACCAGCGACCGTACGCCAGGCGAGCTGCAAGCACTCAGCACTGAACTGGTCTCGCGCATCGCCAGCGGCTTGTCCATCCCGATCGACCCGCCCGATTACGCGACGCGGATGGGTATCGCAAAGAGCCTGGCAGGTCGGATGCAGATTGCCCTTTCCGATGATGTGATCGAAGTGATCGCTTCTCAGGTCGCAGGCAGCGCCCGGCAGCTCAGCGGCGCAATCAACCGTTTGGCCGCCACCAGCATGGCTTGGGAAGAACCGATCACGGCGGAATTTGCCCGTCAGACCTTGGTCGAGTTCGTGCAGGAGAGCGCCCCCGCGGTCCGCTTGACCGACATCAGCCGAGCGGTCTGCGAAGTGTTCGGCGTCGAACCGTCCAGTTTGAAGTCCAAGCGCAAGACGCGGAGTGTCACCGAGCCCCGAATGCTGGCGATGTGGCTGGCTCGCAAATACACTCGATCGGCGCTAAGCGAAATCGGCGACTTCTTCGGCCGCCGCAGTCACAGCACCGTCATCTCCGCGCAGCGTAAGATCGAAGGCCTGGTCAGTCAAGGCGCCGAAATCTCCGTCGCCGACCGCCCTTGCCGGGTCGAAGAAGCGATCCGCCAAGTTGAAACGGTCCTCCGCACTGCGTAGGGCTACGGTTTTTCCTTTGGCTGCTTCTTGAGCTGAGGTTTCAGGACCACCCGGACCGGCGTCCCCAAGGGTGGGATCTGTTCGGTGTTGGCCTCGAATAGCAGCCCGTCGTTCACCTGGCTGCTTGGCACCGGGATGTCGAGCATTGCGGTCGAAAAGTTTGAGACGCAGATAAAGTCTCCCGCCTCGGCCATGTAGATCTGCTCGTTTGTTTCCGGGTGCTTCCAAAATCCGCTGCCGGCAAAGACCCACGATTCCTTCATCGGCTTTCCCGAGGCGACTTGCTTGATCCACTGTTGGGCGGCTGAGCTCTTCCACTTGCCATCGGATTCGAGCCAGCGGACTTGCACGTCGATCGTCGTTCCGCTCGGCGGGGCAAACTCGGGATGGAACTGTACGGGCCGGCCCGGTTTGGCGCCCACGGCCAACAGCGCGGCATGCACTACCTGGGCCGGGCACGCGACGGCTACCACCGATTCATGTTCTTTCGTACCGACCAAACAAGCGAACATCTCCAGGTATCCCTCGCGCAGCGAGACGTACCCGTCCATCAAAACCTCGCCCCGTTTTGCATCGACCCAAACCTGGTCCGACTTGGGCATCGGCTTAGCCTCTTTGGGCGGCGGCAATCGGCTACCGCTGCCAGAAGAGTCTGCTTCTTTGGCTGAGTGTTTCTGGCTAGAAATCTCGGTCGAATCGGCCGTGCGGCTCTCGGGGGCCGCCGGCTCCTCGGCCAGGCAGAGCCCGCCGCCAGCGGACGCCAGCAGTCCAACGACAATGCCGAAGGCAGCGACACGTCGACTCAAGGCACAAAACATAGTTTCCTCCCGCATTTCGATTCCTTTCACGTCTTTGAGGCACTCGCCCTGAAACTAACCAAGGGCGGGGCAATTATAGCGTATCGATCAGTCCCGGCGTCAGCACGGTTTGGCCAAATGTCGCCATTCCCTGGAAGACGATCGGACCCGATTGTGGAATCTGAGATCGGCCCTAAAATGGGCCTTTTCAGCCGCAGTTCGGCTGTCTAGGAGAGCATCGTGCTCTGCTATTTGTCCGTTGCCTTGCCGGCAACGGAGTGTACTTTTGCGTCTAAGGAAAGAAATGGCCACAACGATATCGTCCAAGGATCGGTCTACCCAGCCAGCAGCCCCCTCCTCCAATGGAGAGGGTCATGGGCTTTCGCATGAAGCTAGTCAGGCCAATTTCTGGCGCAGCTCGGCACCGAAGCGCGTCAACCAGGACGAAAAGTGGGACGCCTGGATGCAATACTTGCCATCTCGGTCCACGCCCAAGTCATTGGAAAACATCTGCCGCTCCCAGGGTACGCCCCTGCTTTGGGGGTTGGATCTTGAACAATTTGGGCCCAGTACGAAGTCGCTTTTCGAGCTGTATCAATCATTGTTAGCCAAGCCTCACGGCGAACGATCCCAGGAAATTGCTTCCTTGGAAGATGAGCTTGCCCAATGGTTGCAGACTGCCGAGGTGGACCCTCAGGGCGTTGACTTTGCCTTGGACTGCCTGGTAGTCGCCAACGCCTTGCCAATGATGGCCGAGAACATGGATCCGGAAACTTGGTGGAAACTGGCCGACCGACTGTGGCAAGTCGTGGAGCAGAGCAGCCAGTGGCGAATCGACGTTGAGTTACCGCCCGAGCAGGGCCTCGCTCAACAGATTTTCACCGGCGAGCTGCCACTGACGCTGGCCTACCTGCTCCCGGAGATTCGGCCCCTCCACAAGCTTCGCAAAGCCGCCGGAGAGGCCCTTTCCGAAGGGCTGGTTGAATTGCTCAATGGCGAGGGTTTGGTCCACGGGAGCTATTTGCCGGTGATGCGTCCGCTGTTGGCTAGCTGGACCCGTTGTCGCAGCATGGCTGGGCAACTCAAGAAATCATGTTGGAGTCGCGAGGCGGAGTCGCAATTCAAATGGCTCACGACCCAGGCGATCCGTTGGACCGCCGCGGACGGTCAACAACTTCTCGGTCCCGCGCCAGGCTTGTGCTGGGAGCCCGATTTTCTCCAGCAGCTCTTCAAGCTCGGTGGCGATAAAGCGGATTTCGCCGCGGCGCAGGCAATTCTCAACAAGAAACTCACCCGCTCACTAGGCGGCTCGGGCAGCGGACTTTGTCCGGAACCTGCGGACAACTGCGAATGGTCGAGCCTGGCCGTGATGCGCACCGATTGGCAGTCGACCGCCCCGACCGTCGCGATCGATTATTCCACGCCCGATCTGCGCTTCGAAGTGCATGCCGGTCGCCAGCGACTTTTCTCGGGAGTCTGGGGCTGGCAGACTTCGCTCGACGAAAAACCGCTCGATCCGGTTGGACCTTGGGAAGAGGTCTGCTGGTTTAGCGACGACGACGTCGACTTCTTGGAACTCTCCATCGATCTTGCCAAGGGTGCCCGGCTGGAGCGACAGATACTGCTCGCCCGTGAGGATTGGTTTCTGCTGCTAGTCGATTACGTTGTAGATACAGCAGGCGGTCGGCTTTGCCACCGACAGAGCCTGCCTTTGGACGAGGCGGTCCGATTCGATGGCGAAGAAGATACCCGTGACGCCTTGTTAAGCGTCGACAAACCGATCGCCCGGGTCATGCCGCTGGCGCTTCCTGAATGGCGAATCGATCCCCGTGTCGGCTCGCTCAGTTCTAGCGGCGGGCAGCTTCAGCTCGAACAGCAGCAGCAAGGGCGAAACATTGCCTGTCCGTTGTTCTTCGACTTGCAGAAACGCCGCGTTCCCAAGCAGTCGACCTGGAGACAGTTGACCGTGGCCGAGTCGCTGGAAATCCAACCAGCCGAGGTCGCCGTCGGCTATCGTGTGCAATCCGCCAAGCGGCAGTGGATGATCTATCGCTCACTCGCCGCGAAAGCCAATCGAACTCTGATGGGGCAAAACACCTCCTCCGAATGCCTTGTTGCCCGATTTCTGTCTCCCGCGGGAGAACTCGACGAGTTGCTGGAAGTCGAGGGCTAGGAAAGGGAGGTTGGAGGTCGGAGGCCAGAGGTCGGGGAGGGATTGGACGAGTACTCCGACCTATAACCCACGATCCCCGACTCCCGATCTCTGGTCCCAGGCGGTGTGGTATAATTTCCCAGTAGCACGCCGTGTTTGATCGCGGCACCTCTTCACTTCGGGAAAGCTGTCCGCGATGGGTGAGAAACTTCGGAAGCTCCGTTTAGGTCGCTGGCTGATCTTGCCCCCGGTGTTAATCGGGGCGGGCATCTTCGGCTACATGCTCAAGTCTCGGCCTCCGCTGCCGAGAGAACCGATTTCGGAACTTGCCCGGCCGTTGCGGGTGATTGAGGTTTCGCAAGTTGCCTTGGTGCCGCGCGTGATCGGTTATGGAACTGCCGAGCCTGGCGACGTCTGGCGGGCTGTCGCCGAGGTGAAAGGCCGCGTTGTGTCGGTGCATCCTGAATTGAAATCGGGTGTCATCGTTCGCAAAGGCGATGAAGTACTGCGCATCGACCCTGCCGATTACGAGCTGCAGATCGCTCTGCTCCGAGCAGAAACCGCTCAGGTCGCATCCCAGCTGGCCGAACTCGATGCCCTGTTGGAAAACTATCACAACTCCTTGAAGATCGAGAAGGCGTCGCTTGCTTTGGCTCAGCGCAATCTGCGACGGCTTCGGTCGCTGCAATCTGGAGGCTCTGTTACGGATGCCGAGATCGACAGTCAAGAACGAGAAACGTTGGCTCAGCACCAGAGCGTCCAGTCCCTGAATAACTCGTTGCATCGCTTGCCTGCTCAGCGCGAGGCGCTCAACGCGTTGATCGCTGCGAAACAGGCCAGCCTGAAGCTAAGCGAACTGGACCTAAGCCGGACGATCATCACCGCGCCGTTCGACTGCCGGCTTGGGCAATTATCGATCGAAGAAGGGCAGTTTCTCGCCGTCGGTGAAATGTTGTTTGAGGCACATGGCACGCAACTGACCGAGATTGAGGCTAAGTTTCCTCTCGACCAGATACGGACCTTACTGACCTCCGACGGACGTCCGATGGACACCACGGTCGACGCTATGCAGGAGATGCGCAAAATCTTTAACGTCGACGTGATTGTCCGATTGCGGTCGGGTGATTTCGTCGTTCAATGGCCCGGCCGATTCGACCGCGTGCGCGAGCAGCTCGACATTCAGACGCGGAGCGTGCGGATCGTCGTGGCTGTCGACAAGCCGTATGAAAACGTGATTCCTGGAGAACGGCCACCTCTGGCGCCTGGTATGTTCTGCGAGGTAGAGCTCCGCGGACAACCTCGCACCGGTCAGATTGTGATTCCG